>Ga0207018_1001_pt2 | contig 77496 bp, 75 predicted proteins | sample Alteio_BWMinCont_52_FD_153476 | JGI IMG/M metagenome (GOLD analysis project Ga0207018, IMG submission 153476) | Enriched cells from forest soil in Barre Woods Harvard Forest LTER site, Petersham, Massachusetts, United States -... | ecosystem: Environmental > Terrestrial > Soil > Temperate forest >...
GAGCAGATGGAAATTCGGCAAGGCACCCGACTGGCTCGAGCAGCAGAGCTTCAATAGGTTGCATGCCGCCTACGCGTTCATCCTTGCGAGGCCGCTGGCGAGGAGCCCTTTTGCCATGTCGATTTTTGTGGCGTTGTACTTTAGTGGTGCTGCGTCAGCGAGGGCAACGGAGACCGCTTGCTCGCCCAATTCCGCGTTAAGAGTCTTGCCTTTGAGGAAAGCCTCCACTGTCTTTTCGCGATATGGCTTGCCCGAGATACCGCCAAACACGACGCGCGAGTCTTCAATCGTTTTGTCGCGAAGTTGAAGACTGATCCCCAGCGAGGCCATGGCGAAATCCCAAACTCCGCGAGGCCGGAGCTTCTCAAACGAGGCTCGCACGCCGGGCTTCGGCGGAGGAATGACCACGGAAGTCAGAATCTCGTTGTAGCGCACGACTGGATCTTTCCATCGACGAGCATATCGCCGGGCACCATCTGTTCGATGGAAAGTTCCTTCTCTCCCTGAGGCGTCGCCAGTTTCGCGCGGGCGTCAAAGGGAATCAACGCGGTGGCGGCGTCGCCCGGATAAACCGCGTAACACAAGCGTCCACCCATAGCCGAGTGATAGTAGCTGTTGTCACCGATGGCGCCGTAGCACAAGTATCCGCCGTTTCTCCAACACGAATAGCCGCCGCGCAGATACTGGCACCACACTTCCTGCAACAGGTCGCCGCCAATCGTCGATGCGTTGCGCAATTCCGGAGAGGAGATTTTCCCGATCGCTTCCACAATCATCGGATACTTTTCCTGCAAGAGCTTGGAATCGGCTAGCTCCGCCAATTTTGTGGCCGCGCCAATCTCGACTCCGCCTTGTGTGTCTTCCTTGATATATCGGAGGTGATCGATCTTCTTGATGTCGACGAGGTAGCTGGGCGCCTGCTCCAAGCGATTCTTCAAGCGAACGAGGAGGTCCGTGCCGCCGGCGTAAACCGAGGCGCTGGAACCGTGCTGCGACAGGATCTGGATCGCTTCGTCAACGGTGGTTGGCCGGTAGATGGAGACTTTCTTCATACCTGCCTCCCTGGAGTCTGCGAGGCGCGTTTACTTGCGAGTCCGGCCATAATCTTCTCTCGCGTGATAGGGTGCTCCCGAATGCGTACGCCGCAGGCGTTGAAAATTGCGTTCGAAATCGCGCCCGGCACTGAACCAATCGTGGTTTCGCTGAAGCTTTTCACGCCGTAGTACCACCGCGGCTCTAGGCTGTCGATGTACACCTGCGTGGATTTCGGAATGTCCATGATCGTGGGAAGCCGGTAGGAGAGATAACCGACGCTGTAATGCCGCGTCCCCGGAAATTCGCGGTCCCAAGGGATGGAGTCTGTGGCTACCTGCGTGCTTTCCGTCAAAGATCCCACCATGTCAGATTCGGACACCACAGGATTGATCACCAGTCCCGTATCGTGCGTATAGACCGAACGAACGAAGCGCCAGTTGCCGGTCCAGGTGTCGACTTCCACTTCCACGAAGCATGCGCCCACGCCTTTATTCGCCGCGGTTCTTTCGCCGCCCGTGGTGCCGCGTCCCGTCTGGCGGATGAGTCCGTTGTTGGCTTTCGCCAGCGCGGAGAACGTCGTGCTCTTCTTGGGATCTTCGCTTGAGGCGATAACACCGTCGCGCATCGTAAGCTTGGCGGTATCGACCTTAAGTGCTTCCGCGGCGCGTGCGAGCAGGTCTTTTCGCAATTTGTCAGTGGCGTTGCAGATAGCTGCTCCCTGCAGCGTGATCGTGCGGCCGCCGAACCATTCGTCGCTTAGCGGCGCGAGGTCCGAGTCCCCCCAAACCAGGCGAATCTGATCGACGGTCGTGAATCCAAGCATCTCCGCGACCATGGCTGCTAGCGCCGTCGCGGCGTTGGAGCCGCTGTCAGGAAGCGCGACCTTCATGGTCACGTTGCCATCGGCGCTGACGTCAACGTCGCTGCTAAAAATGTTTGCCCCAGGAAGCGCCACAAGTTTGGCGAAGGCTTCCTCGCCCTCGTGGTAGCCCATGTTCCCGCCATGATGCTGGGACATGCCAAGGCCGAATCCGCGCTTGAATCTTCCCGGCTCGCCGCCTGCGACGGCATTGCGCTTCTCCCATCCAAACGCCTTCGAGCCTTCCCGCAGCACTTCGACCGTGGGCATCGTTTCGTACGGATGGCGCGCATCACCCGGAGTCAGCTGCGTCATGTGCATCATGCGGTATTGCACGGGATCGATGGCGAAGGCGTCAGCCATTTCGTCGATCATGTTTTCCCAGGACCACTTCGTTTCTTGCTGGATGTGGCTGCGGGATGGACCGGGACGCGGCGCATTCGTGCGATAGGCGCACCACGTGGATCGCCAGTGAGGAACCTTTGCCGTATATAACTCCGTTTGATTAGCCGCGTTGCCCGGACCGTCAGCATGCACTCCGAAATCCAGGTCACCCACGCTTACGTAGACTTCGTGGTCGAGCGCGACGATTTGGCCGTCTTTCATAGCTCCCACGCGGAACTTGGTGATCGTCTCCGGCTTGATCTGCAACTGAGCCAGTTCCTGATCCTTGGGCAGCATGACCTTCACAGGCCGGCCGGTGACTTTCGCCAAGTGGGCGATCATCGGATAAAACCTCTCCGCCGCCATGCGCGCCGCTCCGAACGTGCAGCCGTTCCATTTGTTGATCAGACGGATCTTGGAAACGTCCATGCCGAGAGCCGCCGCAAGTGTTGCCCGTACCGGATAGATGCCCTGGCCCATGCCCCACATGGTGAGTTTGTCGCCATCCCATTTGGCCACGCTGCCGCTGGGCTGCATCGGCACGGAAACGCCTCCCGCAAAGCGGTAACTGAATTCCTTGACCACGTCCGCTTCGCCGAAGCCAGTTTCGATGTCGCCATGCTTGTCCGCCCAGGTTACGTGTGGGAGATCCGCGGGCGAAAATGAATGGCGGACGAGGTTCCCTTTTCCATGCCCCAGATCGGGCGCATTCGCAGCCATGCTGTCCTTCAACAGTGAGGCGAATGGCAGCACCTCGTACGTCACTTTGATCGCGTCGGCGGCATCCTGCGCAAGGTCCTCGGTCTCCGCGACCACGATGGCCACAACTTCACCCTGAAGGTTCAGCTCCCGAGGCAGAGGTTCGGCCAATATCCTGCCCCTGGCAACGTTGGCGGTTTGCAACTTCGGTGCGTTCTTGTAAGTAAGAATGTATTTTACGCCCGGCATTGTTTCCGCGGCCGAGGTATCGATGTCCTTGAGGTATGCGTGCGGGTGCGGACAGGTTAGGAACCTGGTGTAAAGCAGATCGGGGAACCATACGCGACTGGCGTATTGTGCTTTTCCCGTGAACCTCGGAATGGCAACTTCAGGCAGCGGAGGCCGGGACTTACCTAAGACGTTGAGGTTTTCCGGGGGATATCCCTGCCACTTCTTCGTAACAGTCTTGTTCGAGCCTTCGATGACCTCATTGCCGGCCAGGTGCCCGCCGCTCGTTGAATAGTCCCGGACCATAGGCATTTGGATGTGAACGACGGACTCCGGCTCAGCCTCGATGGCCATCTTGCTTCCGCGCATTACGGCCGCGCTATCCATCACGGCTCGAATGATGTTCGGGTACGCCGAACACCGACAAATGTGGCCCGCAAGCGCCGCCTTAACCTGGTCCTCGCTCGGATTCAAATTCTTGTCGAGCAGCCCTTTCGCTGTGACCACCCATCCTGCGGTGCAGAAGCCGCAATCCGCGGCCACACGCGTGTGGCCGATGCGCTGCAGCGGATGCATGTTTTTCTCATCACCCACGCCTTCAATGGTCAGAATTTTCTTACCCACTGCTTCCGTCGCCAGCGTGTGGCAGGAATAAAACGGCGTGCCGTCCAACAGAACGCTGCAGGCGCCGCAAGAGGCCCGATTGCAGCTTCGGTTCGTGCCCGTCAAGCCCAGCTTCATCGAAATCACTTCCCACAAAGTCGTGCGCGCCTCGTATTCGGCGGCGTAAGCCTTGCCATTAACAAGGAACGTAGCCTTTTCACTCGAGAACGGCCCAGCCACCGCAGGAGGCATACCAGGAGAAGCCAAAGAAGCCGCGAACAATGAGTCCCCACCCACAGCCGTGAGTACGGCACCGTATCCGGCGGCCTTGAGAAAATTCCTGCGGGAATAACTCATCGCGACCCTCCGTCCTTCGGAAATACGTTCGGGCGGTATTGCTTGTGACACGTCGTGCAGGAAGCGTCCAGGGCCCCGGCGAGACCCGCGAGCGCGGCGCCATCCTTAGCCTGCGCGGCTTTGTACGCGGAGTTTCCGACGTCCACCAATAATTTCGCGTCCTTCATCCAATCGCCTTGATCCCGAGCGCGGCCTTCCATCATCAGCAAGTTTCCAGATTCCGCCAGCGTCACCGCGCTGCGCCGGACCGCCGCCCACTCCTTTTCATCCTTAGGCCCGCCGCGGAAAATCGCGAGCAGGATGTCATTGGACGAAGGATGAATCAGGTCGAGCATCAATTGCCGGACTGTCGCCACGTGTGGAAATGTCTCGGGAGGGGCTTGGGCAAAAGCAATCGTTCGAATGGAAAATCCGCCTACAAGCGCGATCGCAGAAATGACGCCGATCCGGACGTGTTTCATACTGATTCTCTACGCCATCATTGTCATTTGGCGGTTTCATGTCAAGCATACGTAAACCGCTGAAGAATCGTCGGTAAGACCCTGGGAATCGTGACCGATCATGCTCCACATTTTTGACTTCTGCCCGAGGCTTAGGAACCTTCAGTATTCACCAAATTCGCACATCCCGGTTAATCAGCTCCTACGGACTAAAGCGTTTGTCCTAAAGTGACGACTAATAGCAGTAGCGAGCGCTCGGCATATGGTGCCCAGCGTTTCTCTGACACCACAATGGCTATGAAATTCTTCGCATCTGTTGGAATGTTGCTCGCTCTGTTCGCCGTTTGCCCCTACGTAGACGCTCAGTCGGAAAGCGTGCCCGAGCATACATCGATGAGAGTGATGTCGGAGATCCGGTTTGGTAGCGCGTCAGGCCTGGGTTACAAGTTTCCATACCTAGCCTTCGGCGTTCGGATCGAGCAATCGATCATGCGGAAGTTTGAGATCGATGCCGAGTCGATCTATTCTCCTGATCAGAAGTACGGATTCAATTCTGGTCATCAAATCACAGCCGAAGCAGATGGTATCTATTGGGCCTCCGATCGAATAGGGATTTCAGGAGGTTACGAACACAATTGGCTTGTGACTCCGCAGTATAAGAAGTCAGTCACCATTCCATCTGTGGGAATCGTTCTTCGTGGAAATGGCGACTTTCCTTGGCGCTTTTATCTCAGTTGGCTTGTGCCCTCAGGCCGATACGATCCCAAGACTGGCATCGAGCCTAGCCGGTTGACAGGCCCTGATTTATACTATGAAACACAACTATACGATCATTTTCGACTTGGGGTGCGGATCGGCATTTATCATGGCTATGAACAAGGGAATCCAGCTTGCGATGGTAACGCTCCAAGCCCGCAACATCTCCCACCATGCCCAAGAAAAGGCTACGTGACCGGCCAGTCGGTGTTCATATTGCGATTCACCAGAAAGCAGTCGACGGAAAGTATGTACTGACCTTCGAGAAGTACTGTCCCGCGTGAGTTACGATTGGGCTCTTGCTGCCCCGGTGAGCCAACTTCCTATGCAATGTCGAAACACTTGGTCGTTCCCTATCCGCAGCTGCCTGTTGCCGTGATGAGCCACACCTCCACTCTTTTCTCAGGTTTTTAGTTGCGCCCGGCCAAGCATTCATAGCAGATTAAACGCGAATGTCAGCGGGATCTCCCAATTCTGCTCCGAAGCGGTTCGCAGCTTTCCTTGCCATCGTCGCCGCGATCTGGCTTTTGTACGCGGGCGGCAAGCACGAACTCGCGAGTCACTACGCTTTATCCTCCGATCCCGCAGACCGGGAACGCGCCACTCGCGTCGAACCCGACAATCCGGAGCTGTGGTACCGGCTGGCCCGCTTCCGCCATCTTGATTTCGACAATGCCGATATTCCGTTGGCCATCGCATACTATAGGCGGGCCGCGCAGCTCAATCCGCGGTCGCCCTATTACAAGCTGGATCTGGCAGACGCCCTGGAAATCGCGGGCGACGAAAACGAAGCCGATGCGAGTTTCCGAGCGGCTCAGGCGGCCTACCCGATTTCACCGGAAATTTCCTGGAAGTACGGGAACTTCCTGCTTCGGCAGAATCGCTTGCCCGAGGCGTTCGCCGAAATTCATCGGGCGCTTCTGACGGATCCCGGCTTGATTTCGCTTGCGGTATCGCGCGTTTGGCATAGCGACCCGGACGTTCGCTTACTGATTGATCGAGTTTTGCCTGCCACGCCCGCGGCTTACCAGTACGCGCTGGGCTTTCTAACCGACGCTGGCGAGACGGGGGCCGCTATCCAAGTCTGGGATCGGCTGATCGCAACAGACCCTCACCCTGACATCAAATGGGCAGCCGTGCTCACGGACTTGCTCGTGAAGCAGGAGAAATTCGACGAAGCCGCGACCGTCTGGCGGCAGGCCACCGGTTTTGCGCCGGATTCTGAAAAGGATTCCCGGATCTACGACGGTGGCTTCGAGAAGGACTTATGCGGAGGAGGCTTGGGCTGGCAACAAACCACGATTCAGGGTGCGGACTTCGATTTTGACACGGACGAGAAACATTCCGGGGCGCGGTCGGCCCGCTTGACGTTTGATGGCTCCCTGAATCTGAATTACGAAAATCTATTTCAATACGCCCTCGTTTCCCCGAATACCAGGTACCACTTCCAGGGATATCTGCGTACGGATCAGATTTCGACCGAGAGCGGACTGCGATTTGAGATTTTGGATCCCCAGGACCCGCGCCGTCTAGATATTCTTACTTCCAATACGACCGGAACCCAACCGTGGACTCTGGAACAAAGCGATTTCGCGACAGGCCCCAGCGAACGTCGCATTCTCGTACGGATCGTGCGAAGGCCGAGCCAGCGTCTGGACAATAAGTTGCGCGGCTCGGCGTGGATTGACGATGTGGCGATTGTCCCGGCCGCCGCCAGCAAAGTGGGGAACCGGGCGGCGGGCTCATGAAGACGAACTCGAGTGCACCGCCGATCTCCTTGAGCTCAATCCGCACTGGAATCTGCGTTCTAGCTGCATTTGCCGTCCTTGCTCATGGCACGGTCGAGCCATGGTCGGAAGCGGTCCTTGAAATTGGTGCCGCCATCTTGCTGCTCGTGTGGGCATTCAAGGCCTTGACCGTCAGCGATCTGAAGCTCGTTTGGAATCCTCTGCTGTGGCCATTACTCGCGTTTTGGGTCGTTGCCGCGCTTCAGTTGGCGCTGGGAATCTCGCTGGTGCCGTTCTTGACCCGCATCGAGCTGCTGAAGTACTCGGCATTGCTGGCTCTGTTTTTTCTGTTCGTTCAGTCCTACAGGACGCGGGGCCAATGGAGGAGGTTCGTCTGGTTCTTGCTGAGCCTCGGATTTGCTGTGTCTCTGTTCGCCATCCTGCAGCATTTTACGTTCAACGGAAAACTCTATTGGCTGCGCCAACTGCAGTACGGCGGCATTCCCTTCGGCCCGTATGTCAACCGCAACCATTTCGCGGGCCTGATGGAGTTGCTCATCCCGCCGGGTCTGGCCATCCAAATCCTGGGCGCGGAGCGCCGCGATCAACTGCCACTCCTGGCGCTTTTTACGCTGCTGCCGATTGGGGCGCTGTTTCTGTCGGCCTCGCGAGGCGGGATTATTGGGTTTATCGCGGAAGTCTGCTTTCTCGCTATCGTGATTGCCATTCGGCGGAGGGAAAAGAAAGTGCTGCCGGCGGCCGCGATGATCTTAGTGCTTGGCACGATTCTCGTTTCCTGGCTCGGAATCGGCGCGGCCCTCGATCGCTTCGCTCAGTATAAGAAGCTAGAAAGTAGCGAAGGCCTCCGCGCAGAAATGTTCCATGATTCCTTACGAATTTTCGGCGATTACCGTCTTCTGGGAACCGGAGTTGGCACCCTACAGGAGGTCTTTCCTTTCTATGAATCGCAATATGCGGGCCTAGTCGTGAATCACAGTCACAACGATTACGCTGAGGCGCTCGCGGAGAGCGGCATCATTGGCGGGCTGTGTGGTCTTGCTTTTGTACTGATGCTGTTTGGGACGTGCTGGAAAATTCTCAGCACAGAGGGTGATGCGCAGAGCTTCGCCTATCATGCTGGCGCTCTCGTCGCATGTCTCGGACTCCTCGTGCACGCCGGAGTGGATTTCAATTTCCATATTCCCTCGAACGCCCTCATTTTTTTGCTCCAGTCAGGCCTAGCGACAACTGTTTTCCCGGCCTTGCCCTTGATGCGTCGCAATTGAATATCCCTGGCGAAATCAGGGGGCCGCGAGCAATCGGCGTTCGGATCACGAGAACTCATGGCAAAGTCCATCGCAGTTCACAAGACCATCGCTAGCGAACCGGCGCCGCTAAAGATTCTTCGCGCCGCGGTAGAGGCAGAGCGAACGCAAGCCCGACGAGAATAGCGATTGCGGGTTCCACAAAAGGGGTGCGTATCCGCGTACTCATGACGAACGGAAGATGCAAACACGTTATGACCACCGCATAAATGACAAACAATCGTGCCACGCTGGGATTCCCTTCCTTGCACTTCCTCCAACCCCACACACCCATCGCTAAGAATAGCCAGTAGGCAAAAACCCCGGCAAGACGAACAAAGCGTTTGCCGAATTGCATTTCTTGTGTCTCGAAGGCCTGATCGAAGCTCAACCAAAAGTAGCCAAGCTTGTCCGCAACCAGCCGAAACAGATTGGTGCGGGCTAATTCCTTTAGAGCCGCGCGAGCCGCAATCCGATTGAGGTCCGGTTCTGACGGGAGCGCCAGCCTCGCGTCTGAGTCGACCTCAATGTCTTGAAGCGGATATCCCAATCGGGAGGATAGCCTAGCCCAATCAGAACCATGGATTCTGCCGTCCGGCGCGACCGTCCCCTGAAGAAAATTCAGGCCAGCCTGAGTTGAGTAGAGCGCTTGTCCATCGAACACCACGAGATTGCGTACAAACCAGGGGCTAACGATGGCCGCAGCGACCAGGCCTGCTACCGAAACGTTTCGCACTGCAAGCGTCAATTTATTGACGGAGACTTGATATGCGACGTAAGCAACGGCCAAGGCGGCCAAATTGAACCTTGTGATCATAGCCAAACCTATGACGGCTCCGATTGTGCTCGGATTCCTGCGCTCAAGAACGAACAAGAGGAAAGTGGCAACTAACAATGTTGCGAACGTCTCGGTCAGCAGCTCAGCCGAAAAGAATATGAGCGTTGGCAGGGCTAAAGCTGTTGCCAGAGCCACCGACCCAAGGCCTCCTAGTTTCACCGATGCTCTCGCGCAAACCAGCCCCACTGAAATACCTGCAAAAAACTGACTCACACGAGCTACAAACCGGTAGTAGTGGCCAAATGCAAACTGAACAAGTGCTAAAAAATATGGATACAGAGGGGCACGCAGTGCCGTGGGCATCGAGGCATAAGTCATTCCACGGAGATGCACGATATTGTCGGCCAACCTCTGATATGCAAGGGTGTCACTGCCACCTGTCAGCGCGGTTTCATTGGCGTTCCCGGCCCAAAACAGCAGGATCAAACGCACAACCACGGCGGTAAGAACAACCAGTGTAGCTAGCCACACGCGTGCGTCGCTGGTTTTGAGTTCTGTTTTCATCGTACGAACCGGAATTTACGATTTCGATCCTAAGCCTGCGCATCGTACGCTTCTCCTGTACTCGGAAACAACGGACGTTTATTGTGTGCGGTTTCCTGTGCAATCTCTTAGGACGACGCTGAAATAAGAGGGGGGTAGTGAGCCCGAATTTGCCGCCCATATGTCAGATCGAAATCTTTTGCCAGCATCGCGTAAAGCTTTTGTTTCGGAACCGCGCCCTCCAACGGCTGACTTCGATCCACCAGCCCTTCAGACTTCATCCCAACTTTTTGCATCACGCGCTCAGAGCTCACATTATTCAGCTCGCATCGAGCTTGAATTCGAACTAGACCAAGACCCCAAAATCCGAATCGTAAGATCTCGATCAGGGCTTCAGGAGCCAGCCCTTGGCCGCGTAATTGAGGCGCGACGAAATAGTTGACCTCACCCCAACGGTTCCGGAGACTAAGGTCGGGAAAACCACAGTTGCCCACAATCACTCCCGTTGTCTTGAACTGCATCCCCCAGGGACCGATTACATGCTCTCGATATTCCCGAGCGAAATATTCGAGATGCGTTTGCGCCTTAGCAGCAGCGTCCGAAGCACCCGGAAACCATGCGCGGACGTCGTCAAAGTCAGCAGGATTGATCTGCCTCAACACAAGGCGTGTGGTCTCAAGCACTGGCGTCTGCCATCTCCTTCGTCGCGCCATCATCGGAACGAAGCGCCAAATGGCATTCTTGAGGGCCAACACTAACGGCCTACGAGAAGAGAGACTGTGGGAAGTCTTTCGTGGCATCTGTGGGCACCGGAAAAAGCCTTCCTTCGCTGGCAATCGTAATCCTTTGCGTGGGCGTCCTCAAAGACGAGTGCTTCAAGAATAACGTACTAACGGCGAGCTCAGGCCGCGCGCGGTTTGCGACTCAAGGTTGACCGAGTTGCTTGTCAGAATGGGGGAAACAAAGCCGATTCGCGGCCGGCCTCGCCGTTGTAGGATACGACCGCTCCGGAACGGCCAAATCTGAAATGTCGGATTCCATTTCACACGAACCCATACTCCGCCCCGCAATGCCCGAGCTCGACTCAATTCGAGGCTTGGCGATCCTTGGCGTGCTGTTCTATCACGGCTTCTACTGGAAAATCGATCTGACCACTTTCCCTCTTTGGCAGGGTAGGATTTTGAATCTTGCCTCGTCGGGTCGCATGGGCGTGAACTTATTTTTCGTGCTCTCCGGTTTTCTAATTACCGGGCTACTGCTAGATTCCTGCGAGTTCCCGCATTATTACAGGCGGTTTTATGTCCGCCGAGCTAAGCGCATCCTGCCCGCCTATGTGGCGATCCTGGGAATCTTGGCGCTTCTCCGGTATCCGCCGGCGTTTCTCGCATTGAGCGCCGCCTTCCTGTCGAATCTAACGCCGCTGGTCGGAGTCGCTATCGCTTATCCGGTGCTGTGGTCTCTTGCCGTCGAGGAACACTTCTATCTCGCATGGCCTGCGACTGTGCGGCACCTTTCTCGCGCTGCCTTGCTGACACTCTGCGCGGTTATTATTTTGGCGTCACCCATTCTGCGTTTTGTCAGCTTTCAGGCCGCACACGATTTTCAGTTCAACAACTACACCTGGAACTCAGCCGATGGACTTGCCTGCGGTGCCGTTGTGGCGATCCTCGTGAGAATGTGGAAAGAAAAACGGCAATACCTGCGTAGGTTGGTGGCCGCAAGCTTGATGACTGCTTCCCTCTTGTCCCCGTTCGCGGCCATGTACCGTGAGACTGCATTTGGCGCCGCGCTGCAGGTTGTGCCCTGGCATGCTCTATTTATGGGAATATTGGGCGCTTTTCTTCTGATCGGGACGAGCCATCTGAAATACTTGGTCCATATCCCCACATTGCGTTTCTTTGGACGCATCAGCTACGGCCTATACCTGGTTCACATACTCGTGTTTAATGCGTTTGACCGCTTGGTGCGCTGGCACGGGCTGTCTGGCCTCGCTCTGCGTTTCTGTGTCGCCACAACGGTAGCAATAGCTCTTGCCTGGCTGTCACGGGAGTACTTTGAAGAGAGATTTCTCCGCAATTATTCTCGTGTATCGGTTACCGCGGTTACCACACCAGGTTCATTAGCCAATGACTGAGTGCCTCTGCCCTTGAAAAAAACGAGTGCTTAAATGCCGCGCGTATTGGATATATATTGACTTGTTGAACCGCCACTCGTATCGTTCGTGGGAGGTTCCGATGCGCAATCTCCGTTGTATTTTGTTCCTCATAAGTCTGACTCTTCCATTGATTGGCAGTGGCGCGAATGCTGCCGCTCCTGGCACGCCCCCATCATCACCGTTAGGGATCGTGGTCTCAGCTGAGAACTCCCGTATGGGCGTTGACACGAATTACGCCGGAGCGACTGTCTACGACGGCGACAGATTCGCGACTCAAGGTGATGGCACGATGCGATTGCGACTTGGGAACGGCCAATTGCTTTTGTTCCATGCCACGGCCGTAATCGTCCATGCGGTTCCTTCGGGATTTTCGGTAAACCTCGATGGTGGTACAGCATCGGCAGCTTCTTCGGAAGGGCACACGTTTGAATTGATTGTGAATGGGATATCGATCAGGCCAGCGGATGCGCACCGGGCTGTCGCGCAAGTGGAACGCGTGAACTCAACTGAGGCGATACTAGTTGTCGAGCAAGGAAATCTGAAAATTGCGATGGGTGACGAAGTCAGGACAGTAGCGGCTGGAAATTCCTACAAGCTCGAAATTGCAGGCTCCGAGGAATCTTTAAGCTCAGGAGAGCAAGGCCCCCAAGGAACCGTGCCGACTGGTCGAAATCGGAATAAACTTCTCATAATTATAATCGCAGCGGCTGCCGCGGCTACGGGGATTGTCATCTGGCGGGCTACTGTGAGTCCGACCGCCCCGTAGAATCTGTCTTCCCCTCCGTGGAAGGTCAGCCGCAACGAAACGTCGATCCGAATATTTCGTCGCTTGATTCTAAGATCGTATTCTCCTTCAACAACTTATGTATTCAAGACGGCAAACAATGCGCTGGCCGGGCATCCACGATTGGTCGATCAGGGCGAGAGCAACCCGGGGGAAAGTCTCACAATGTGCCCACATTTCGCTAAAAGGTGATCCCGTGCTCTGAGCTAATTTAGCAACGATTGTGATGCCTGGATCGCGCATCCGCCCGTGCCGCCCGACGTCGGACAAGTTTGGTTCGCCAATGGCGTAAAGTAAACCTGCGAAGCTCCAACTGCCGCCGAAGAGTTATCGATTACGATGCCGCTGGTGCCGCCGGCCTCTGTAATCGCCGCAGTTCTTGCAAAAGTCGTTGACCACGCCGGAGGCGCTGGAGTACTTCCAATGATATAGGACAAAAGGCACCCACTCGCCGCCGGGCAATTGACAACTGTCCCGCCCGTTACGGCGCTAGCTGTGACGCTCACGAACATATAGTCGGTACCCGTGCCCCCCGGGTTAAAGAATTCGGTGACCGGCCCGCACGCGACAGTGGCGGTGGTGAGAGCAGGCCCAACGGCCGCGGTCGTGGGGTTGACGATGACGCCCGAAGCCGGGACGGCCACTTGATAGAGGGTGGCATTCCCGCCTGTGTTGCCGCAGACGTACATGTGCCCCGCCCCACCTGCGTAGAATGCGTTGTCGAAATCACCCATGAAAATTCGTAAACCAGTGGTCGATCCCGTCCCCAAAGTGACTTCCTCGTTCGTCGTGACCGGCGCCGGATTGTTACCACAAGCGTTTGCCGCAAAAGTTGCCGGAAGTTGGTAAAGAGCACTGTGACCGCTCCCGTCCTGCGAGACGACAACATATAGAGTTTCAGTCGTCCCATCCACGATCGGCGCATCCACGAGCATATTGACGCCATTTCCCGTAGTACCGCCGGAACAGCTCGTAGCCGCGGGACCCAACGCTCCTGACGCAAAAGTGGTTCCCACAGTAGCGCAGGACCCTAGTACAGCGTCGCAAACGGCATGAACTTTGGGTCCGGAGCCGCCACTGGTGACGCCGCCGCTGTTGGTCTGACAGGGGGCCGTCACGGTCGTTTGGCAATACATGGAGAATACAAATACTCTTTCAGACCCCAGATCGAAAACAGGACTACTGAGCGGCGTCACGGCCGCGTGGAAGGGATAAACAGCATTAACGATCCCGCATGTGGGCACTGTCGATGCGGTGTTGGCGCAGTTCTCGGCAGGAGTACCAACGAACACACCCGTGAATTTATGGAGGTAGCCATCATCGTCGCCTACGTACAGAGTATCCGACTGATAGTTATGGAAAGGAGATGAGAAAGTATCGGAATGGAATGCAGCAGCGCCGGCTACAACGAATGCATCGTTAAGCACGATCGTGGTTATACAAGGCGCGGTACATGCACGATAGGTGGCGTTCGTTACAGTCGGAGGGACCGCGGGCGTGGCGGGCGTCTCTGCCACTATCGTGAGCGCTTCGGCGACGGTAACGAGACCGGTCGTCGCGGTTGCCAACGTAATGGATGTGACAGGACTTCCGGTGACACCGGCGATGGTATCGCCGCTGGGTATACTTGTGCCGGAAATCTGCATACCTACATCCGACGCGGTGATCGTTCCCGCGGCAATACTGACAGTTGTACTGCCGCTAGCAAAGGTTCCCGTGACGCCCGCAGGAGGAGTCGGGCTCGCTGCCCACTTCAGCAGGACTAGCTCCGCTGCACCGCCGGTGACTTGTTGCATGAATGCCACCTGCGTGCCGTCAAGCGACAGAACGGGCGAGGTTACGACTGCGCCGGTCGCGCCCGTGTTGTATGCCCAATACGTGTTGGGAAAGGGAACGGACGTGATAGGGCACGAAGAATACAGATTATCGTAGGCGACGACAGTGGCTTGCGTCGCCGACCCCGCCAGACTCGTGTTGTACACCACAAAATCGGGCTGTGCCGCGTTCGCGCAGTTCGAGGTCGTCGTATCAAACGAGAATTTTGCGGGGAAGTGATTCGTGCCTACCGTGGCGCCGCTGCCCAGATCCTCGCTCCAGTCACCTTTCAAAAGGCCTGGGTTCTCTGGCGCACGCCTCCATCGCCAGGCGTCGTCTTCGTCGTCGTTGTCCCTTGCTTTTCGCCGCTCCAATTGCTGTCGATAACGCTCGTTCCGCGAGATCCGAGTTTGTTGTTCCCAAGTCTTGGCGGGGGAGAAAACCATATGCCGGTGGCTCCAATCGGTCGACATGTGAATCGACTCGTCTCCGGCGCGTATTCCGCGCCCGACAAAGAGTGCGATCAGGATCGTTACGCCGAAAAGAACTTGTCCCGGCCTGAACTTCCATCCAACGCTCAATTTCATTTTGATCACCTCCAAGCTGCTTGCCACAGAGTCGTATTTGAGCAGCCTTCCCCTCCGCAACCGACAAGGCTCGGACGTACTCCACACAACATTTCGGTCCGCGACGTCAATTAGTCGAGCAGTATGCTCCCACTTGGGGTCAAACCGATAGTCGCTCTTTGACAAATAACTCATAACGAAATGCCTGCCCTCCTGAATGAAGTACCGAATTATTGTCCGATTGGTTGACAAAGTGGCACCGAGGGAAAACACCGAGCGGGAGGCCAACGGTTACATCTCGAAACACAGGGCGTTATCAGGCCCCAGTCCCCTTATCGGACTATGGGATTTCGGCTTAGGGCGCGAATTTCGCTGCCCATACGGCCAGGTGACAATGGCTCAAACGTACCATTCCCACGAACGTCTCCAGGTTGGATAAACAGATGGGAGCAACTAGACATGCGTAAAGGCACCAGTCTTGCAGCTATCTGTCTCATTTTGGCAATCTCGACCTCATCTCAAACATCGAAACAGCATTTCAATCTGGGCATGACCATAGATGAGTTCGCAACCAAATTCGATTTGGCTCACAAAGAAGCACACAAGGCGCACTCCATCAATGCGGCCCGTTCAGCGATGAGAGGGGAACGTTCCATCATTCAGACCAACCTTGACGGGACGAAGATGGCATTTCTGTTCGACAAATACACGCTGCGTGAGGTTGAAATAACCGCTGGAAACACGTTTGAGCATGAACTTCAGGCGCTAACCGAACCTCTTGGCGAACCTGACGTTTCGAAGATCAATTTAGCGGTATGGGATCGCAGCGATGGTACACGGTTCACGCTCACTTCGCGCCGTGGAGCCGGAGTCCTACTGGTAGCGCCCACACCATTGCAAACTAATTAGCGATCGTTTCGTCCCAGCTCGAGCGGAATCATTGTCGACAATGTTTCCGCTAGTTCGCAGACCTCGAACATCTACTTCTCGGTCTCCAATACTGGCGGGACCGGCCTGGGTCTGCCAAATTGCAACACCACTGCCGGCGTGGGATGCGCCGTTAAATTGACTCAGTCGAACCTGAATTAACCGGAGGAGCGCCCTTAATGTCGCGAACTGCGACATTCACCCGAACTCCTATCTGCAGATATTTCAATGCCAAATACGTTCGCGAGCGTTGATTCAAGAAAAGCACTGCCCTGTCTAGGTCCAATCGAGTACAACCCAAAAGATCAGGGCCTATTGAAAGAACACTATCGGATCAACAGATTACAATGGTGCTGCATCGACCGGTTGAGCCGGCAGAGGTTCTCGGAATTAACTGGGCCCGCATTAGATTTTCAGTATTTTCGCTGCCGTTCCTCCCAGAATCATCTTGCGTTGCTCGCGACTCAGGCGAAGCTGCTCGACAACTTCGACTGGACGGTCATCGCCGACGGCGAAGCAATAGTCGCTGCCCATCATGACTCGCTCGACACCCACTTGGGAGATGATGAACTCCATCATCGGCGTCGAATGAGCGATGGTGTCATACATAAAGCGATGCAAGTACGCACTGGGAACCTGGGCGGAGTGCTTGGCTGCCGGAATCGCATTCCAACCGTGATCGAGACGGCCAATGAGGTTTGGCAGCACACCGCCCGCATGCGGCAGGACGAACAGGAGATTCGGATGGCGGTCCATTACTCCACCAAAGATGAGGTGACAGGCCGCAATCGTGGTGTCAATCGGATACGCGACCAAGCGGTTCAAGAAAAACGGCTGCAACCGATTGCCGCCGACGATTGGCGCTAAGGGATGTAGGAAAATTGGGAGGCCGAGCGCTTCGATTCGTGTGAAAATGGGCTCGAATAGGGGATCATCGAGATCACGGTTGTCGATATTGGTCCCCATGTAGACACCCCGCACTCCAGGAAGCTTGCTCACGCGGTTGAGTTCGTCCATGGCGCGGTCGGGATCAAGCATGGGCAGAGTCGCTAAAACCACGAACCTATCAGGATGGGCGCGATGCGCAGCGATCGCACCGTCATTCCATGCCATAGCGAGCTTCTGTGACAATTCGCCGTCCGCCCAATACACCATGGGATCAGTCAGCGAGAGCGCGTGGACAGCTATGCCGCGCGCGTCCATGTCAGCAAGGCGTTCCTTCAGGTCGATAAATTTGGTCGGCAGCGGCCCATCTGATTCAGCGCGAGTTTTGAAGAAGAAACCTTGCTCGCTTGTGCGGAACTCGGCGTCGAAGCGTTGACCCTCAGAAACAAATAAATCGAAGTAAGCCTGCGGGTAGTAGTGGGCGTGGATGTCGATCGTGCGCACCCCGATCGTCTTCGGAGCTGTCGGTACGTCAAGTTCAGCAGTCAGCGCATCCCTCGCCGTGGCCCTTGGGGCTACCGCTGCGGCTAGTCCTCCTAGGAGCACCTCACGGCGCGACAGTCCATCATGGAAACTGCGTCCAATACTTTTTTTCATTGCGTAGCCCTTGGCGAACGGAATTTCTGATTTAGACATCCGGCTCGCGCATCGTATGCTCCTCCTGTGCTCGATACAAACGAATTTGCTATTTGGGTAAGTCCAGTGGGAAAGCGAGAGTCTTCGGTCAAGTCCTTAAAAACGGGGGTTATCGGAGAGTGGGCTTTCAGCTACATGCGCGATCGGCCTTAAGAACTGTCTCCAGCGATTCCTCCACCGAAACGTGCTGAAACCTCTTGCTCGCCAAACTCAGAAGTAGTCTCACCCTTCAGTTTTGCTTGTGCCAATCACAAATGAGGAACAGAATCCAACTGTGGCGTTCAGATTCCGACACTCCTTTTCGCTGATGATCTGGGGGCTTTTGGGCGCTTCTATTCTCCTGGCGCAATCCAGAAGACCCGAGGATCTGGGTGTCGGCAAGCTGTTAGTGGTTCCCCGCCAATCTCCAGATCCAAGTTTCGCGGAATCGGTGGTTCTAATCGTCCGCTACGCCGAGGACGGCACCGTTGGCCTCATGATTAATCGCCAGACGACACTACCAGCCTCCGATGTACTGCGCGACCTGAAGGGATCCAGCAACTATTCACAGCCACTGTACGCCGGCGGGCCAGTGCAGGTTGAATTGGCACAGGCGCTGCTCCGGTCGACTGCGGGGCCGCATGATGGAACGCACCTCCTGGGTAATGTGTATATGGTTTCGAAAAAGGTCGAGCTGGAAAAGGCGTTGGCGGGGGGAAAGAGTTCGAAGGGACTCCGCATTTATCTGGGATACTGCGGATGGAGCCGCGGGCAATTAGAAAATGAAATAAACCAGGGCGGCTGGTATATTTTTGACGGCAGCGAGGGGCTTGTCTTCGACTCCAATCCCTCCACTCTCTGGTCCAGGATGATCGCCCGGACCGAACTGCATGTCGTCCGACTGCCGCGACGATTCGATGGCCGAGATTTGTTTGCATTACAGTGAGTTTAAAAGTGAGACTAGGAACAGGTCCAAGGGAATCAAACTCATCGATCGGTTAAAACACAAAGAAACGGGGGTGACGTCAAATGGGAGTTCGAGCGTGGCGGTTCGTGTCGTGTTTCGGGTTGGCTTTGGCTGGAGTGCTTGCGGTTGGAGTGGCACAGGCCCAGAACGTTCCAGAACAATATCTGGTGACCGGTAAAGCGGCGGAAAAGATTCAGGATTTCAGGACGATCAATCTAGCCACCGCGGAACGTATCGCGGAGTCCTGCGAGCAGGCTGCAACGGCGCAAGGTGTGCAGATCAGCATTATCGTACTCGATAGCGCGGGTAATCACGTCTATTTCGATCGCATGGATGGGCAAGGATATCTGAACATTATCACGGCTGAGATGAAGGCGCGGGCAGCACTGGCGACCCGCGCACCAAGCAAGCTCCTGATGAACCGGGCAATCCAGGATCCGATGTCGGAACTCCAGTTCATTCAAATCGGCGAATTTGCGAATTCGGGTGGACTGCCGATCGCAGTGAACAAACAAATCATCGGGTTCGTCGGGGTGGGCGGGTCGGCACCGCGTCCACCGGTATGGAGCGATGAGATTTGCGGGCACAAGGCGCTTCAGCAAGTATTCGGTGATTCCGTGCCGCCTCTTGCCGAAGATGTTGCGCCGCGCCAGGACCCTAACGCCAAAAAGCTGCCGGTTCCGAAACTTACCCCAACTATGGCGCCAAAGTCGGCTTTACCGGCGGACTATGTGTTGACGGGCAAGGCCGCTGCCAATGTTTTTGACGGCAATCAAATTTCACTTGCGGCTGCGAAAAAGATCGCACGCGGCTGCCGAGACTGGGCGGCATCAAAGGATGGATCGGCCTCGATCTACGTCCTCGACAATGCTGGCGAATTTGTGCACATGGAGCGCATGGATGGTCAAGCGTACAACAACATCCGGACGGCGCTACTGAAAGCGCAGACATCGCTCAAGACGCGACAGCCCACGTCCGCTATCAATGCGAACCTCAAGAACAATCCGGCGATGACGCCGCGGCAAACCACATACTTCAACCTCTTCTCTAACGCGGGCGGCGTTCCGATCATCGTCGACGGGCAGATGATCGGCGCGGTGGGCATCGGGGGAGGCGGCGAGCAAATTGGTGGAGACGAGAAGTGCGCCGTCGAAGGGCTGAAGGCGGCGTTTGGTGACCACGTTGCACTGCCAGTTTATCCGTCGAGCGAAGCAGGAAACTGAGTTGTGTGCCTCTTTCCGGTAGAACTTCACGGGACTTGGCTCCATTAATTTGTGCGTGTTGCTATCCACACGTTCCTCGTGATATTTACAACGTTGATATCACTATGACGTTATTTACTCCCAGCGCTACCTGCGAGACTTCAGGCTCTTCGGCGACGTGGAGAATCAGCTCGTGGCGACGAAGATTCTGGACGCTTACGGATAGCAACAAACACTAAAATGCGGATCGATTTCTTAACTCATCTGACATTTGGACTGCTCGAAAGTTGTCAGCGCTGCGAATTCCACAACGTGGATGAAATTCGATTCCCGCCCTCATCCTCGCCGTTTTCACTAAGGGCATTCATTAGGAGCAAGGTCGTCGAACTGGCCAGAGCCCGTGGCTTCTATCGCTCCTCGCCGATCGCCTGCGACGTCCTGCGAGAGGTCCTCGACATCGACGGACTGGATCGTACGTACGAATTACTTGCGGATCAGACATCACGAGATTTGTTTGTTAAAATCCTGGCATACAGGATTTTGGGGCATCAGCATGTGCGCCTACCACTGAACGATCCAAAATATTGGGAGCGGCGCGCATCGATCCACAACCTCATCGAGAAAAGGGACACGGTTAAAGATGTCCCGCTCTTGGGCTCCCTCAATCTTTACAATTACAAGGGAATGCGACTTCACATGCATCAGCTGAATGTCGAAGCGTTGATGCTTGATCAGTACCGGTGTCAGCGGGCCGGCGTGGGTGTTCAGTCGGGCGATATCGTAATCGACGCAGGGGGTTGCTGGGGCGACACCGCGCTCGATTTTGCTCGGGACGCAGCACATGTTTTTTGCTTCGAGTGCATGCCCTCAAACATTGGGGTTATTCAACAAAATCTAGCTCTCAATCCTTCTCTGAGCAATAAAGTGACCGTGATCCAGAGAGCGCTTTGGAGCCGATCAGGGGAAACAATCATATTCAAGGACGCCGGGCCTGGCAGTCGCGCGGACGCCGGATCTGGTGTTGTAGTGCCGACGGGTGCGATCGACGATTTCGTGACCGAGCAATCCGTGCCGCGGGTGGATTTTATAAAAATGGACATCGAAGGTGCGGAGCCCGAGGCTCTCAAAGGAGCTCTAAGGACAATCAGGAACTGCCGCCCGCAGTTGGCAATTTCTGTTTACCACGATATCGAACACTTTGCTTCGATCCCGCGTTGGATTTCAGGGCTGGATCTTGGCTATCGCTTGTACCTCGATCACTTCACGATCCACGCTGAGGAGACGATTGTTTTTGCGAGGGTCGATAGGTAACAAAACTAGGAATTGATGCGCCCTCTAAGGTAGACTGACGAAATCCGTTCATGATGGCCCTGGCGTCCTTGGCTCGGTTGTCCTTTGCTTTTCGCCGCTCCAATTGCTGCCGATAACGCTCGTTCCGCGAGATCCGAGTTTGTTGTTCCCAAGTCTTGGCGGGAGAGAAAACCATATGCCGGTGGCTCCAATCGGTCGACATGTGAATCGGCTCGTCTTTGGCGTGTATTCCGCACACGGCAACGAGTGCGATCAGGATCGTTGCGCCGAAAAGAATCTGTCTCAGCCTGAACCTCCATTCAAAGTTCAATTTCATCTTGATCACCTCCAAGCTGCTTGCCACAGAGTCGTATTTGAGCAGCCTTCCCCTCCGCAACCGACAAGGCTCAGACGGACTCCACAGAACATTTTGGTCCGTGACATCAATTAGTGGAGCAGTATGCCTCTACTTGGGTCAAACCGATAGTGGCTCTTGGTAAGTGACTCATCTGGTGAATCGCCACTACAGATCGGCGACCTGAGGGATGCGTACAGTGTGGCGTTGTCGCGGGACGGACGTGATTTATGGATTGTAAACAGAAACGAACTTACGTGGTTCAGCGAGTCAAATTGGGAGGAGATGGTCGCTATCCATTTCAGGCCCCTTCTGTTGAGACCTGTCCCGCCCTCGTTCGAGCCGGTGCCGCAGAGTGATGGATTTTTGGTTTCTGCCGATATGTGCAGTTGAGTCGGATTGGGTCCTGACGAAAAGGCCCTGGCGCCGTTTTAGACTGAACATGAGGTTCCCTGTTGAGAAGACAAACTACAGCGCGATATAGGGCGAAAGCCGCCCCGAAGGTGTACCGTTCCGGAACAAACTTCGTTTCCAACAACAAATAGGTTTGACACGGAGAAAGAGCTTGTATAATGGCAGCCGCGTGGGGGAGTACCAATTTTGAGGAGCCAAGAATTGAAGGGCGTGTTGCGCCTAGTTTTCTACATGTCTAGCCGTACGGCACTGTTCGTTCTCCTGGCTGTTTCTACGACCTACTCTCAGCAGCAAAAACTGCCGGCGGCGCCTTCCGGACAGGCTTCGAAGCCGCTCAACCCCGTTGTGTCCGAAACCAACGACCGCATCGCGCAGCTGGCTCTGGCCTCGAATATTACGCAAGGCGACTACCTCATCGGCAGTGGCGACCTCCTCGGCATCGACGTTTTCGATGTGCCGGAACTTTCGCGCGATGTTCGGGTTAATGAAACGGGATTCATTTCCCTGCCGCTGATGCCTGCCAAGATCAAGGCGGGCGGAATGACGCCTTACCAGCTGCAGGATAAGCTCGCCGAGTTGTTGCAGACCAATGGTCTCGTATCGACGCCACAAGTCAGTGTGTCCGTGAAAGAACAGCACAGCCAGCCCATTACCGTGATCGGCGCTGTCAAAACCCCAATGGTGATCCAGGCGTTGCGCAAGACGACGCTGCTGCAAGCGCTCTCGCAGGCCGGCGGAATCGCCGATGACGCGGGAAGCACCGTCGTGATCACACGCCCCTCGCCGGAACCGAGCGATCCTGCCGACGTCGCATACGCTCCGGTGCCAGTGCCCACTCAGATCTTCACGATCAATATGGGAGATCTCCTCAATTCCGGAGACACGCGGTTTGACATTCCTCTGGTCGGGGGTGATGTTGTGTCGGTTCCCCGCGCCGGCATTATTTACGTTGTGGGCGCTGTAAACAAACCAGGTGGTTTCTTGCTAGAGAACGATTTTGACCACATGACCATGCTGAAGATGTTGTCTCTTGCGGGGGGAACGACAAACACGGCAAAGAAAAAGAACGCGGTCATCCTGAGAAAAAACCCGAATACTGGACAGCGGGACCAGGTTCCGGTCGATCTGAGCAAGATCGAACATTTAAAGTCGCAAGACATTCAACTGGAAGCCAATGACATTCTCTTCGTTCCGGATAGCGCAAGCTTAAGAGCGCTACACCGGGCCGGAGATGTGGCGATCAGCCTCACATCAGGGGTCGCGCTCGTTGCCGCGGGCAGAATGTAGTCTTAGAAGGCCGAACCACTGAATTCTGATAGTGGGTGCTAATACGAAATCTTATGGACGAAACGAATAATCTAGTTCCTCGAGAGCGTTCCAACGGCGCTCCCTCCGATTCCCTCACGCACCGCTCTCCGTTCCTCGCGGTGGACCTAATGCCGCGCGAACCGCACCTGCTGGATTACGTGATCGTCTTGCGGAAGCACCAATGGCTGATTGCCTTTTTCCTTCTCGCTGTTGTCTCGATCGTTACGATCGCCACCTTCCGAATGCAGCCCATTTACGAAGCGACCGCGAGAGTGGAAATCGATCGCGAAGCTTCAAACGGGTTCCGTTTTAACGAGGCGGATCAGGACAGCGCGTACTTCGACCTAGAGGACTATATCGTCACGCAGTCGAAGATTCTCCAGAGCGAGACTCTGGCCATGCAAACGGTCAAGTCCATGGGCCTCGATCACCTCCCCGAATTTGGAGGGAACCCAGAGAAAGTCGCGAAGGCCGCGCTCCCAGGCAGTGATGCGAGCCTGATGCGACCGCGTGCCCTCGGGGCTTTTCTTGGCGACCTAACGGTCAAGCGCGTGCCCAACACCCGCTTGTTAGATGTTACGTTCGAATCTACCAGTCCCGCCCTCGCCGCTCGCGTCGTAAACGCACATTTGAATAACTTCATTGAGCAGAATTTCCGCAGTCGCTTCGACGCCGCGACGCAGGCCTCCAACTGGATGGCCGGCCAGTTGAATGAAATGAAGATCAAGGTCGAAAATGCAGAGGACGCGCGCCTCGAATACGAGCGGGATAACCAGATTTGGACTATCGACGAAAAGAGTGATATCACGACGCAAAAACTGGTCGAGCTCGAAAAACAGTTGACCGACGCGGAAGCAGAACGGATCAATAAGGAGGCCGTTTACGAACTCGCGCAATCTGGTAACTACGACGCCATCGCCGCCGTGCGAGAGAGCCTCGTCGTCCAGGATATTCTGAAACAACAAACCGCTCTGAGCGCTCAATATACCGACGCGGTGAACCAATATGGACCCAAGTACCCGAAGGTCCTGCGCATTCAGGCTCAGCTCAAGGATCTCGATGACTTGCTCCAACGCGAGAAACTGAACATTGGCAATCAAGTGGAAGCTGACTATCGAGGTGCTCGGCAACGAGAGCTCCTGTTGAAACAAGCTCTCGACGAACAAAAAAACCAGGTCAATCAGACTGCCGAGAAACTCGTGCAATACAGCATCCTCAAACGAGAAGCAGACACCAACAAACAGCTCTATGACGGCATGCTCCAAAAGCTGAAGGAAGCCGGCATCACCGCGGGGCTGCGATCCTCGAACATTCGGGTCGTCGACCCGGCCCTCATCCCAGCCGGACCTTCCCGTCCGAATAAAACCCGGAACGTCCTGCTGAGTATTTTGGTCGGTCTCGTGGGAGGAATTGGCCTGGCGCTTCTGCGCGAGTATCTGGACAACACTGTCAAGACTCCGGATGACATCGAGACCCTTGCACATTTGCCGTCGCTCGCCGTCGTGCCCGCGCTGTCGAGTGCCAACGGAAAGCGCCGCGGCCGCTTTTCGAAACTATTGAGGGCACCGGCAGTGGCTTCGCGCGACGGCCGCGCCGAGTTGATTTCTCACAACATGCCGCAATCGCAGATGTCAGAGGCCTTTCGCGCGCTTCGTACCTCGCTACTCCTGTCGCAGGCGGATCACCCTCCGCAGGTCATCCTGATGACCAGCTCGCTGCCGCGCGAGGGGAAAACGACGGCCGCCGTCAATCTGGCCGTTACCCTCGCCCAGCTTGGCGATAAGACTTTACTGGTGGATGCCGACTTGCGCAAACCGGGTATCAATCGGGCATTGAGTCTCGTGGACGGAAAACACGCTGGGCTGAGTTCTTATCTTGCCGGTGTCTCTTCTCTGGATTTGATTACGGTGCCGCATCCCGCGATTTCGAATCTCGAAGCGATTCCGACCGGACCCATTCCGCCGAACCCGGCCGACTTGCTTTCCTCCCGGCGTTTGACAGAATTGATAGCCGAGCTCCGCAACCGGTATAAGTTTGTCGTAATCGATTCGCCTCCCATCATGGCTGCTACCGACGCCGTGATTCTTTCCGTGCTGGTGGATGGTGTGCTGATGGTGGTGCGCAGCGGAGAAACGCCGAAGGAAGCCTTCACGCGCACGCGCGATCTACTGATCGGCGTGAAGTGCCACATGCTGGGCGTAGTGCTGAATGCGGTGGACTCCAGCTCTCCCGATTATTACTACTCCTACCGATATTACCCCTATTCTTACGGCGGCTACGGCCGGGAAGAGGACACCAGGAAATCGCGGAAAGCCCGCCGCGCAGAGTCAGAATCGCAGTTGGGGCAGGACTAACTCAGGAGGACCTCGTTGGTTTATCTCATCACCGGTGGCGCGGGATTTATCGGATCTCATCTAGCCGAGCGTCTGCTCGAGCGTGGCGAGCAGGTGCTCCTGATGGACAATCTTTCCACGGGAAGCATGGAAAATATCCGCCACCTGAAAAAGTATGACCGGATGCACTATTTTCTCGAGCCCCTGGAGAACCGCCAGATCCTGGCAGAACTGGTCGATGAAGCTGATGTGATCTTCCACTTGGCCGCCGCCGTGGGCGTCAAGCTGATCGTGGAAAGCCCGGTGCGGACGATTGAAACGAACGTCAACGGCACGCAAATGGTGCTAGAGGCAGCGTGCCGGAAACGAAAGCTGGTCTTCGCCGCATCGACCTCCGAAGTGTACGGCAAAAATACCAACATTCCGTTTCACGAAGACGCAGATCTCGTGCTGGGCCCGACCACAAAGGGCCGTTGGAGCTACGCAGCGTCCAAAGCGCTCGATGAATTTCTCGCGCTCTCCTACTGGAAAGAAAAACGGCTGCCGGTGGTGATTGCGCGGCTTTTCAACACCGTTGGCCCCCGGCAAACCGGGCGATACGGCATGGTCCTTCCGAATTTTGTTCGGCAGGCGCTCGATGGCGCGCCGATTACGGTCTATGGCACGGGAAAGCAATCCCGCTGCTTCTGCGATGTTCGCGACGCGGTCGAAGCCCTCCTACGGCTGGCGGCAACGGACACAGCGGTCGGCGAAGTCGTCAATGTGGGCAACGACGAAGAGATCACAATCGAGGATCTTGCCAAACGCGTAAAGGAACGGACTTGCAGTTCCTCGAACATCGACTACATTCCCTACGATCAAGCTTACGAGCCCGGTTTCGAGGATATGTTCCGCCGCGTCCCTTGCCTGGACAAGCTGCAGCGGATGACGGGATTCCGGCCTTCGACTGCGCTGCCGGAAATCATCGACCGCGTGGCCGGTCACTTGAGCCGTAAGAAAGAATTCTTTGAAGTGCAGCGGGTAGCGGCTAATTCGGCTTCCTGAAGCCTTTCTCACACCCGCAAACGCAACGGCGCCATCGCCGCTACGCGCGATAAGATTCCTTCCGGCCCCTAACCCATACGATGGGCCGCTGGAACGATATGAGCGAGCGCAAGCATGTGCGGAATGAGGGCCAATGAGACACTCCGCAGCGACCCAATCGCTGTCGATCGCCCCGGATGGCGAGTAGCGGCGCTCGGTTCCCGAATTATCGCGTCGAAAAGGAAGTTGCTTCTCTTTTTGTTTCTTCTAACCCTTCCACTTGCAAATCCCTGGGTCCGCGGCGACGGAGTCGGCTACTACGCCTACCTTCGCTCCGCTTTGATCGACCACGACTTGCGATTCGAAAACGACTACCTGCATGCGAACAAATCGTTTGTGATCTCCAAGGTGGATTCGCAAGGCAAGCTGCTCCCGGAACTTTACACGAAGACCGGCTACGTCGAAAATCACTTCTCAGTAGGACCTGCAATTTTGTGGGCGCCCATTTTACTCGCCGTTCATGGAGCCGTGGTCTTAGCCTCGCACCTCGGCGCACATGTATCTGCGGACGGATACTCACGCCCGTATTTGTTGGGCATGGCGTTCGCGACCGCTTGCTACGGCTTTTTGTCGCTTCTCCTGTCATTTCAAATCGCGCGGAAATTCTTTGACCCGCCGTGGGCGTTCCTCGCGACGATTGGAATCTGGATGGCTAGCGCCCTGCCAGTTTACATGTATTTCAATCCTTCTTGGTCGCACGCACATTCTGCGTTCGCGGTGGCGTTGTTTCTCTGGTATTGGGAGCGAACGCGAGGCTCGCGGAATCTCAGCCAATGGGCGATTTTAGGAGTGACGGCAGGTCTGATGGGAAATGTTTACTATCCAAATGTGATTCTGCTGGTGTTTCCTGCGCTCGAAGTAGGGCATCTTTTGTTTACCCGCTCGCGGGAATCCGGTTCCGGTACCCTTCCAATGCGTAGGGTGGCGCTTGGCGGCACCCTCTTCGTCACGGTGCTTATCGCCTCGCTTCTCCCCACGTTCGTGACTCGTCAGATCATCTACGGCAACCCGTTCGAGACAGGGTATCCGCCTGTTTCGACCTGGAATTGGACGTCGCCGGCATTTCTTCAAGTCCTGTTCTCTTCAGATCATGGAATGTTCAGGTGGACTCCAGTTTTGCTACTTGCGGCTTCAGGCCTGCCTTTCCTGATCAAGCGCGATGCTTTGCTCGGACAGGGAGCGCTTCTCACCTTTTTGGCCTATTACTATTTTATTGCCAGCTATTTGGACTGGGATGGGCTTTCGAGCTTTGGAAATCGGTTTTTCGTTTCGCTTACGCCGATTTTTGTCTTAAGTCTCACCGCTTTGCTTAACGCATTTTCCGCCTTGTTCGCCAAACCGGCGCGTGCCCTTGTGATAGCCTTGCCTGTGATTGGGCTGCTCATTGTCTGGAATGTCGGATTGATTTTTCAATGGGGCACGCACATGATCCCCGCGCGCGGACCGATTTCCTGGCACGCTATGGCTCACCAGCAAGTCGTCGATGTGCCGCGGCGGATCACGCATAGTGTGAAAACCTACTTCACGCGGCGCGGCGAAATGATGCAGTTCATCGAGCAGGAAGATGTCGAGCAGCAAAAAATCCGGGGGGGCCCAGAGAACTGATCGCTTCCATGTCTGTTATCCGAACCCCAATTCAAGTCGGTGGAAACCATAGCCGCGATCCGGGCAAGGAATTCTCGGCGATAGGAGCTGTTCGGTGAAGTCCTGGAATATTCTTGTGACCGGGAGTAGCGGGCTGATTGGCTCCGAGGCCGTTGAGTATTTTGACCGGCAAGGCCACCGAGTTGTCGGTGCGGACAATAATATGCGGCGCGTGTTCTTTGGCCCTCCGGGGGACACGCTGTGGAACCTCGAGCGACTCAAGAGCGCGACGCGTCACTTCCTGCACGCTCCCCTCGATATTCGCGATCGCGACGCGGTGCTAGCGCTCTTTCGCGAGAATCGGTTTGACCTGATCATTCATTGCGCCGCCCAGCCTTCGCACGATAAGGCGGCGGAAATCGCCTTCCTCGATTTTGAAGTGAACGCGATGGGCACGGTGAACCTGCTCGAAGCCGCGCGCCAGTACTGCCGCGACTCCGCCTTCATTTTCATGAGCACCAATAAAGTGTACGGCGACGCGCCCAACGAGAAGCTGCTCACAGAGACACCGACGCGCTACGACTATTCCGATCCCGCCGACTACGAGGGAATTGACGAAAGCTGCCGCATCGACCGCACGACGCATTCGCTCTTTGGCGCGTCCAAGGTCGCAGCGGACATCTACGCACAGGAATACGGCCGCTATTTTCAAATGCCAGTGGGAATTTTCCGCGGCGGCTGCCTGACGGGCCCGTCACATTCGGGCGTCGAGCTGCACGGATTTCTGTCGTACCTGCTCAAGGTGGCTCTCTCCGGCAAGCCCTACACGGTCTTCGGCTACAAGGGAAAACAGGTGCGCGACAACATCCACAGCTTCGACGTGGTGCGCGCATTCGAGGAATTCGCGCGTAATCCGCGCCCCGGCGAAGTCTACAATCTCGGCGGAGGCCGTGCCAACAGCGTCTCGATGCTCGAAGCCATCGCGCGAATCGAGGCGCTCACCGGACGCAAGATCAACTGGACCTACTCGGAGCAGGCCCGCAAGGGCGACCACATCTGCTACATTTCCAACGTGGCGAAACTGAAAAACCATTGTCCCGGCTGGAGCCTGACCCACAGCCTCGACTCCATTCTCGAAGAAATGGTTGCTGCCGAGCGCGATTTCAGACCCGCGGCGTGCTGAGCATGACCCAGGTTCACGCCCTTGCAGTAGCGATGTACCCCAGCAGATCACGCATAGCGTCCAAACCTACTTCACGCGGCGAAATGATGCAGCATATCGAACAGGAAGACATCGAGCAGCAAAAAATCCACGGCCGCCCCGGAGAACTAATCTCTTGCATGGCCGGTATCCAAACCCAATTCAAATCGCTGGAGAGTATAGAGAGGTTCCAGGCAAGGAATTCTCGGCGAAATAATTTCCGCCCTAAACTGGGCCGAGTGGTTGAACGCCGCGTGGATGGCAGCCCCAGCTCCTCACAAGATCCGTCCGTCGTTAGAAGCTACGTGTCGGGTCCGCATGAGAAGCATGCCAACATGTGGCCTGTGGTGAATTACACCGAACGAATAAACCAAAATCACAATGTTCAGGTGGCGGTCAGTCGGGGATCATACATGAAGCCACGAAGGATGAAATTTTTGTTTTTCATGCTGGCCCTGCCCACGCTGTGCGGCGTGGGTGCAAGACAGGCGCGCGCGCAGGGCGGGCAAACTGCCAAGATGCGGGCCAGTTTGCCCAACTATGACGTCCTTTGCACTGGGATACTGGCCACGGATACGACGAATCTCCAGACCGCTATCACAGCGGCGGAACTGGCGGGATCGAACAATACAAATCCGGGCGGCATGGTCGTTCTAAACGGCAATGGAAAGGTTTGCACCATCGATGGAACGCTCATCACGATCGGCACCTACAGGCACAGTAGTCCTCTCATTGTAGCCTTTCAGGGCCAGACAAAAGTAACTCACGGCGGCTTTTTTATTGGCAAGGCGGGTAGGGATGCTGGGGGTGGTGTTCGCTTTATTGGGCTACGTGGTGGGAATGCCGTTACTTCATTCGGAACCAGCGCGGCAGAGATCGTAGAGGATCACTCACTGGTTCCAGGCTATTCATTTGCCGTGGTCGAGGGATCTGGCGTGCAAGGAGTCTCCATCGAGGATTTGACGATACGCGGCTACAATGAGGACGAACTTCCTTCCGGCCAAGTGTTCCCGCCCCCCGTAATCTGGTTCCATGCGTGGTGGACCGCAAACACAAATTGCGGCTCGCCCCCGTGCGGAAGTATGCAAATCGCAATCAAGCACGTTGCAGTGGTCAATAGCGTCGACGCAGGGCATATGGGCTCAGCGATGATTGGCTTCACAAATGCGACGAACTATCCAGGCGGAACAGCTGACACTCCTGGCTCATGGTCTGGCTCCACGACATACCATCCCGGCGATGAAGTGATGCAAGGCGGTGTGTTTTATACGTCTATCGTAAGTGGTAATCTAAATCATGAGCCGCCGAACGCCAGCTATTGGTCCACAAATTACATCTCAGGATTCGACGCGGCCCTGGAGAACTTGTCGCTGGCTCCAGACAGTAATCACCCGGTGTTCGATAACGCATCGATTTATTTTAAGGATTTTGGTAACGTTACGATCGGCGGAGCGAACTCTTGGCTCATATACGGAGGCATTGAGGTCGAGGATTCAAACAATTCTGACACCGGCGGGTACGACTTCAGGAACATAAGCACCGAAATTCTGGCCGCGAACACGGCGGTTTTCACATTCAAAGGCAGGGTGGGAGTGCAAGGCCCGACTTGGATTCAGAACATACAGTCATCGGACGACGTTCACGGGGGAAACTTTCTCATTGAATTAAAAGCTAATAAATCAGGTTGCTACGCGGCGGGATTGAAATGGCAGAATGTGGTGGGCGATTACGCCGGGACCGGGGTCAGCAAGTATATCAAGCAGGGTGCGGGCTGCCAGTACGGTCCTGCGCTCTCGGACCTCGTATATCCAGAACAATATAGTAGCCTGTCCTCACCGCAGACGGTTCGCCCGCTACCCGGTTTCGGAGTTCACGGCGAAGTACGCGCCCAAGTAAATGACCTGCACCGCAACAATGTACCGACAAACGTCAGGTTCCAAAATCTAGTAAGCAATTACGCTGTCGTGTCCTGGAAGACTGAGGCTTACGGAATTGCGTCTATAACCGCGGGCATAGCGGATCCCTACGGAGCGATGAACGCCGGCAGACTGAGCGTGTCGTCTGCACCAAGCGGCGTTGCGTGGCTGACCCCTTCTGGGATGAACGTGACTCCAGCTGTAGGGGACGTCTGGATCGGGATGGTGGCCATGCGAGCCAACAATGCGGCGGGACTCAACGGTCTGTCCATTGGTCTGTCCTTAGCGGGTAGTGGAGTGACCACAACGGGGTACTTCGACAGTTCCGCGAATTGCCATCCAGCCACCGCAGACAAATGCGACAATCGGGAGTGGGAATGGTTCTATCGGATCATGAAAGTCATTTCCGCTAATGGAGCGCAGCATACTTTGTTCTTTAACACTGACCTGCAATCCGCATCGCCACAGGTCGACCTCTTTTCTCCGATTCTGGTCAAAGTACCCAACGGTAGCGGATTCAGTGACACTGACATAGAGGACTATGCGAGGTCCCTAACCAGCTACCCGCCATCCTGCTCGGTTGGAGAACTATGCAATTCAACAGGGCCGGTGACTGTCACGGTAGCTAGTGGCACATCCACGCTGGCGTCCGGATTAGTCTCACCAACATCCTGTGCAGCCGTCATCACCGCCTCGGCGCTCGGAACAACTACAAAAGATGCCATTCGATGGAACTTTGCCAGCGCACCTACCACCGCGGATGCCCTAATGAGTGTCCAAGCCTATGTCGCGGCGAACAAAGTAAACTTTTTGCGCTGCAATCCAACGGCAGCATCACAAACCGGCACGGCATTGGTAATCAATTGGATGGTCACGCGATAGAGCAAACATAGATTTGCGGGAATGATATTTAATCTGCCGAAGCATTCTGGACCTCGGCCACGGAAACCGTAAGTTTCTTACGGAGCCTTCGACGGAGGGGGCACGTCGAAGCGCGGGAACATCTTGGTGACAGGGAGTAGCGGATTTGTCGATTCTGAAGCCGTAATTTAATTCGACTAGCAGAGCCATAGCGTTATCGGCGTGGATAACGACCTGCGCCGCGTATTCTTCGTACAGGTGGGCTGTGCAGTTCGTCGGCACGGACCATAACCAAATCCGTTTCCGCAACCGAACAGTCGGAACGAAGAAAGAAGGACGGAGAATGTCTGTCTCGCAAGAGGTACCACGGGAGCACGTGCTGCGAATCGCCCCAGCACAGGGATGGCTGGAACTTAATCTTCGCGAGATGGCGGACGCTCGGGAACTACTTTATTTTTTTGTCTGGAGAGACATTAAGATTCGTTACAAACAGACGGTTATCGGCGCGGCGTGGGCTGTTCTTCAGCCGTTACTCACAATGGTGGTGTTCAGCATTTTTTTTGGCAAGCTGGCCAAAATACCGTCTCACGGCCTACCTTATCCCGTGTTCTATTACACGGCTCTGCTGCCGTGGACATACTTCGCCACGGCGCTTCAGAATACGACGTCCGTTATTGTCGATCAACAACGCGTCATCACCAAAGTGTATTTCCCTCGCTTGGTTCTTCCATTGTCCGCAACCCTTTCAGGTCTGGTGGATTTCGGAGTCGCATTCCTTGTCTACGTGCCGATCCAACTCTATTACGGGATTATGCCCACGCGTGCCATCGTGTTGCTCCCCATCTTTTTATTGCTTGCGGTACTAACGGCGTTCGGCGTGGGCCTCTGGCTCTCCGCGCTCAATGCGATCTACCGCGATGTTCGTTACGTTGTACCTTTTCTAATTCAATTCTGGATGTTTGCGTCTCCGGTGGCATACCCAAGCAGCCTGGTTCCACCGCGTTGGCGCCTGATCTATGGTCTGAACCCAATGGCAGGAGTCATCGAAGGCTTCCGATGGGCACTTACCGGACAAGGCAGACCGCCCGATTTGCTAGTTTTGGCTTCGGGGGGAATGGTACTCTTGATGCTCTTCGGGGGATTGGTATATTTTCAAAAAGCTGAAACCACTATCGCGGATGTGGTCTAACCCTTGAGTCAAGTCGCCATACGCGTAGTTGACCTTGGCAAGCGCTACGCGATCGGAGAGCGCGCCCGGTACATCGCATTGCGCGATATTCTCTCGAACGCTATCAAGGCCCCCGCGCGACTGTTTCGATCAAACCACATAAGCGCGGATCAGCAACTCAAGGAACTCTGGGCCCTTCGTCATGTCTCCTTTGAGGTTCAAAAAGGCGAAGTTCTTGGTCTAATTGGTCGCAACGGCGCGGGCAAGACCACATTGCTTAAGATTCTCTCGCGCGTCACACGCCCTGCGGCGGGCTTCGCTGAGATTCACGGGCGCATGGGCACCTTGCTCGAAGTCGGTACTGGCTTTCATCCCGAGCTCACTGGCCGGGAGAATGTTTTTCTAAGCGGCGCAATCCTGGGGATGAGCAAGCGTGAGATCGGTCGCAAGTTCGACGAGATGGTAGCATTCGCCGAAGTGGAGAAATTCATCGACACTCCCCTCAAGCACTACAGTACCGGGATGCAAATGCGTCTGGCTTTTGCCGTTGCTGCCCACTTGGAGCCGGAAATTCTCCTAGTCGATGAAGTTCTTGCTGTTGGCGATGCCGCCTTCCAGAAGAAATGCCTTGGGAAAATGGGGAACGTTTCCAGACAAGGCCGGACGATCATTTTTGTTAGCCACAATATGACCGCGTTGCGAAGTCTGTGCTCCCGCGTCCTATGGCTTGATGCAGGTCGGGTAGTGGAAACTGGTGGCGCCAGCGACGTTATCGATTGTTACCTACAAAAGAATACAGCGGCCAATCTTGAATCTTTGTGGGAGAGTGAGCTGACGGCACCCGGCGACCACCGCGTGCGCCTCCGGAGCGTGCGGGTGATTCCTAGAGCGGACCCCCCCGACCACATTACGGTTCATACACCACTCAGAATCGAATTCATCTATTGGAACTATCTTCCTGGCGCGGTTTTGAACGTGTCGATGTTCCTCAATAACCTGGAAGAAGTCTGTGTATTCAACATTATGTCGGATTTCGCGCCTCGGCCAGCCGGGCTGATCCGTCATACCGTAGAGCTACCTGCCGACTTACTAAATACCGGGTCGTATTACGTTAATATGTTAATTGTCAAAGATACGTCGATTGTGATTCTTCGGCAGGACAGCGTTGTCGCTTTTGAGGTTACAGAAGGCAAAGTACTCGGAAATTGGTATGGGCGTGTTCCGGGTGCTGTTCGTCCAAAGCTGAAATGGACGAGTGAAGCGACTAAGGGTAGTGATCTTGCTGCGGGTCGGATTATTTAGTCTGATCTCAAAGGTATGGCTCGCCTTCTCGCCTCGGACGACGAACTTTCGCCGGATTGCCGTAGGCAACGACGAAGTCGGGTATGTCTCGGACTACCGCGGCGCCTGTGCCGACGAGAGAATGAGAACCGATTGAGACTTGATGAGATATGCTGACTCCAACTCCTATGGCTGAGCATTCTCCAATCTTGACGCTTCCGCCGGCGAACGCGCCCGGGGCCAAGCTTGAGAAATCGCTCATGACGCAATCGTGATCGAGCGAGCCGCCCGTATTGACAATACAAAATTTTCCCACCCGGGAACGAGGTCCGACGTGCGACCCTGCCAAAATGACAGTACCTTCGCCAAGCTCGGCTGAGGTGGAGACTACTGCGGACGGATGCATGATGATTGGAAACCTTAGATTCGGGAGGATTCGTACCAACTCCCAACATGTCCTACGTCGCTGCCAATTGTCGCCAATCGCGATTATTGCGTCCGTAGCGGCGCATCGTGAAGAGGCGGTTTCGGCATCAGAGAACTTCCCGAGAATGGGATAACCTCCCTGAATTACTCCGGCTTCCAAAGTGTCATCGAGGAAACCCACGATCCTGAAACCATCAACCAATTCAATCGCATCGAGCAGAACCGAAGCGTGGCCGGATGATCCGAAGATTAACATTCTGCGCTTGGGTCTTGTCATTTGTGGCAGCCACCACCTTGACGAGTATACGTAATATCGGCAATCCTTTGAAGGATCCCTGCACCGAAACCGGAAGGAGCATTGAAGATGACAATGGGCACTGGCGCTTTCCGACTGAATGAGTCTGCTAAGGTTGACGTGCAAGAACTGGCGATCTTCGGCACGTCGCCGGCGTTCGCCCAGCCATTGCACGTAGGCCGTCCCAATATAGGCAATCGCGAACGTTTACTCGAACGAATCAACGAAATGCTGGATCGCAATTGGCTTACTAACGATGGACCCTTTGTTCGGGAATTCGAGAAAAGCATTGCGCAGTTTATTGGGGTACGCCACTGCATCGCCATGTGCAATGGCACAGTCTCGTTGGAGATAGCAATCCGTGCGCTCGGTCTGACGGGGGAAGTTATCATGCCGTCTTTCACTTTCATTGCGACGGCACATGCGCTCCAGTGGCAAGAGATCACCCCCATTTTCTGCGACATTGACTCAAAGACTCATCTTCTCGACCCGGGGCAAATCGAGAAGATGATCACGCCACGTACAACTGGGATAATTGGTGTTCATACTTGGGGACGCTCGTGCGACATTGACGCCTTGGAAGAAATCGCGCGCCGCCGAAATTTACAACTGCTATTCGACGCTGCGCATGCGTTTGGGTGCTCATATAAAGGCAGACTCATTGGCAGGTTTGGACGTTGCGAGATCTTGAGTTTCCACGCCACAAAGTTCTTCACCAGCTTTGAGGGCGGGGCGGTTCTTACAAATGATGATTCGCTTGCGGAGAAGATTCGCCTCATGCGCAACTTCGGTTTTCACGGATACGATCGTGTCATCTATATCGGCACAAATGGAAAAATGACCGAAGTCTGCGCAGCGATGGGATTGACTTCACTCGAGAGCGTCGAGACATTCATAGAAATCAATTGTCGGAATTATGCCGAGTACCGTCGCGGCCTGGCCGATGTGACGGGTGTAACTCTTGTTTCATACGACGAAGTTGAGCGTGGAAATTATCAGTACATTGTATGTGAAGTAGATGACTCGTTAACTGGACTAACGCGAGACGAACTCGTCCAGGCCTTGACAGCGGAAAATGTTCTAGCCCGCCGCTACTTCTTCCCAGGCTGCCATCAAATGGAGCCCTATCGGTCCTACTTTCCTCACACGCATCTGGTTTTGCCGGAAACAGAAAAGTTGTGTCGCCGCGTGATGCTTCTACCTACAGGCACTGCTATGAATGAGCACAGTATCTCACAAGTTTGTCAAATCATCAGGACAGCTGTCGCCCACGCGCCAGCTGTTAAGACCCAGTTGGCGAAAATACGCTGAATGGTGGCGGCGATGGCGTTCTGCCAATGGCAATTCTGAATCAAAACGTAGGCGATCGACCTAAGCCACGCTCTTCCGTCAAGGTTAGCGTAGCGATGATTACTTACAATCACGAGGCCTTTATCCGCCAGGCTCTCGAGAGCATCTTGGCCCAGCAAGTGAACTTCGACTATGAGATCGTCGTGGGCGAAGACTGTTCGACTGATGGAACGCGCGCAATTCTGATGGATTTTTATCGCCGATATCCCGAGCGGATTGTCTTGCTTCTGCACGATCGGAACATTGGCGCAATGCGAAACTTTCAAGCGACGTTATCCGCATGTCGGGGCCAATACGTGGCGATCCTCGAAGGTGACGATTACTGGACGTGTGAAGACAAACTGAAAAGACAAGTTGATTTCCTGGACCAGCATCCAGATTACGCGATTAGTTTCCATCGTGCGCGAATTCGCGACGAAACAGGAGCAGGTCGAGCGGGAGTATTTCCACGCCCTGGTTTCAAAGCGGGATCGTACACTATTGAAGACCTTCTCGTTGAAAATTTTATTAGCACCTGCACAGTGATGTATCGATGGGGATCAATTGGCCCCCTCCCCGATTGGTTTCGTGACCTAAAACTTGGTGATTGGCCGCTACACATACTAATAGCGCAGTCGGGGAAAATCGGCCTTGAGGATGAAATCATGGCCGTCTATCGGATGCATTCTGGTGGCATGTGGACCTCCGGATCGGGGATTGACCAAAAACACGCGATGTTGCGGATGATGACAGCCCTCGACCGCCACATGAATTTTCGATATAAGAGCGCTATACGCCGGTGGCGCTCAGTTTGTTATTTCGATATGGCCATTATCGAACGGCTGAACGGAAACAGGATGACGACCATGAAATATTTGGTTGCGTCCATGCGCAACGGCGAATTACCACTGGCCGGTAGGTGGCGGGCTTTGGCGGCACTTGTCGCTTACTCTCTCCTTGGTATCAGACGCGCGGATGTTTGACGTTATTATAGTACATTTACCGTTAACTACTAGCGTCGCCCAAGAGCTGTCTACCTGTGAGCCGGGGAGATAGCTCGTACTTACACATGTATGGCAGTCGAGGCACAGGGACCGAATTCACGATCGGAAAAAGTCATGATGACAGTTCAGCGCATGAGAAGATTCCTGCAAAAGCCCCCACAGCAGATGTGGACCACTGCCCGGTTCTTCGCAACCATGTGGCTCTCCAAATTACCCTACGCACCCCACAGGATTCGCCTGGAGTTAGCTAAAGAAGAATATATGGCATTCTGGTGGTCATACTTCCCGGCGAGCTTTAATCCGGAAAGAAGCCTGCTTGAGTACTGGGGAAATGATATTGGAGATCTTCGGTTCCTCTGGGCGCATTTGCAACCCGGCATGACGTTCCTGGATATTGGGGCTTACCACGGCCTGTATAGCATTGTCGCTGCAAAAAAAATGGGGCGAGCTGGACGGGTGGTCGCCTTCGAACCTTCCTCCCGGGAGCGAGACCGGATGCGACTTCACCTGCGATCCAACAGGATCGGTTGTGTGACCGTTGAGCCTTATGCCGTGGCTGGGCAAGAAGGTTGGGCACCTCTGGCCGTAGTTCTAGACGGATATTCAACCATGAACAGCCTTCGCCCCCCTATAGATCACCCAGCGAAACAAGTAACCGTAAATACGATTACTATCGACGCGTATTTAACTCAGAATCGTATCGACACTGTTGATTTCCTCAAAATTGACACGGAGGGCGGAGAGCTCGAAGCTTTTCGTGGCGCCCACGCGCTTCTGAGTCATGTTCGGCCTTTAATCGTCTGCGAGGTGCTTGATCAGGTCACACGGGCCTGGGGGTACGCCGCCGCCGAGATCATGAACCGACTTCGCACCTATGACTACGAATGGTTCGATATTCTTTTTGACGGCAAGGTGATTCCTCACGTTCCTCACAATGATTACTGGGAGGGCAGGAATTACCTCGCCGTGCCTCGCGAAAAGCAGGACCTCCTTTGAGCATGAAACCGAAATGGTGAGCGAACCTTTGGTATCTGCAATCATTGCCAATTTTAATGGAGCAAAACACCTGCGATTGTGCCTGCCAAGTCTGGTTGCTCAATCTTATAAATCCCTCGAGATCATCGTTGTCGACAATGCATCATCTGACGAATCCAACGAAGTGACCCGGGAGTTCGGCGCAAGGTGGCTACCCTTGCCCGAGAATATAGGTTTGGCACCGGCCCTCAATCGCGGCGCTGAAGTTGCCAAGGGTGATCTCTTACTATTTCTAAATAATGACATGCGATTCGACCAACAGTTTGTGGCGGCCTTGGTTAGTCCATTGATCGCGGATGACGCGGTTTTTGCTGCGGATGGAATGCAATACCCTTGGGAAGGAGGGGATCCTGTGCATATGGCGACCCGCCTCGCGAAGACTAACCCGCAGCGGGCTGGTACCGTGGAAATGGTACCGGGGCTGTGCTTCTATCAGGATTCTAATCAAGAAATTGCGGAAGCATTTTTTGCCTCAGCAGCTTGCATGATGGTACGAAAGACTTTTTTTCAGGTTATTGGAGGGTTTGACGGGCGGCTTCCCCTTGGATACGAGGATGCCGAGATTTGCTGGCGCGCTTGGCTTCACAATTGGAAGGTCTTGTTCGTTCCACAGGCCATCTGCTGGCACAGGGTGGGCGGCTCGTCTCGTTCTATGGAGGCTGCGCTCATGAATTTTCGGGGAATTGTGCGAGGTCGCCTGCTTTTATCTACTAAGTTGTTGCCCTTTGAGTATGCTATGCGCACTTGGTTGTTTTCGGCTGCCGCCCTCCTGAGGGACGTTGGTCTTGCCCGAGGGCGCTTTGCAATGGCGCGCGCCGAAGTACTCTTCCGGACGGCGCAGGACATCCCGAAATTACTCCAGGAACGACGGAACCTCTATAGGAAAGCAAAAAAGACATCGAGAGCACAGCTCGAATCGCTGCTCCAATTAGGGAAGGGTAGTTCATCCACTAAATGAGCGAAACCAACCCGTTGCGAGAGTCTGTAGCGGAATCCGGAATCGAGGCGCAGACGCCTGCACCTCTCAGAGTATCATTCTCCTATAACGGCGAGCGCCGCCACCCGACTGAACACTATCTCTCCGATGCCTTTGGCCCTGGATATGCCACATATTTTGATTTTGACCGCCTGAGGGCTGATGAAAGCGTTCTTACGTTACTCGAAGTCGCTCGGAGCCGCGGCGAAATGCCCGAGGCCTTCGCGCATCTGGTCGACACGCCTGCATTCCCGCGCGATTTGCACGTTTCCCCGTTGTCCACTCTGTCCCTGGACATCGATTCGTTTGGGTGGACGTCATCTCGCATTCGTTGGTCGATGCTTTTCGACTATGTGTTTATTTGGCATCCCTCGATGGCTCCCTTATACAAGGCAGCTGGCCACCCCAAAGTATTTGCGCTTCCACATGCCGCGGATGCGACGCTGTTCCTTAGAAACCCGTCAGTAACCGGCCGTTCGTTGGAAGTTGGATGGGTTGGTGGCTTGGGATATGCACAGTACGCTCGGCGGAAAATAATTCTCGAAGTCCTTGCCGCCCGATTCAAAATGAATGACTTCGCGCGGCGCTATTCCAAAGAGGAGACCGCAGAGATCTATAAGCGAAGCAAGATTGTGGTCAATGTGAGTCGGGAGGATTTTCCACAAGAAGCCAATATGCGCTGTTACGAGGCGATGGCAGGTGGGGCGCTTCTCATCACTGGAATGCCCAGCGAATTGATCGAATGGGGTTTCCGTGAGGGGGAGCACTTCGTGGGCTGGCGCGACGAAGCCGAAATCCCGGGTCTGGTCGACCACTATCTGCATCACGAAAAGGTTAGGGTAGAGATTGCCAGTTTAGGCCAAGATCTTACGCTCAGAGATTTCACATTCCAGAAATGCAGAGATAGAATATCCGCTGTGCTTCGTGAACATCCGAATGAGCGCTTTGCGCCCGCGCGAAATTGGCTGCCTGAAGAAGTTGGCCTAGTCTATCTCGAACACCACTACCGGCATCAGTTGTTCGAGCCAGCCCTTGCCCAATTCTGTGGACTTAAGAATCTCACAGCCTACTGGAAGGCGCTACCAATGATGCTCAAGACAACTCGGCACCGTCTGAAGGCATTAGTCAGGGCGGGCTAGACCCGATTGCTTTTTGTGAGTGTTTCGAAACAATGTACGGCTATCTTCCTGCTGGTATCATTCTTGGCGTGCTGTACCGAATTTTCTTCCCCCGTGTTGGGCATTTTGGGGTTGAGACGGCGAGGCTACAGGGTCGCGCGTCCACCAGCGGGCATTGTTCCCACGCCGCGTAGGTTTCGCCGGCACCAGAGTGATAGGTTCAATCTTGGCACCTGAGATGGAGCAGGACTATGCGAGTTGCGCTATCGCGCTTGGTTATTCAGAGTGGTACTTTTTTGCGTACGATCGCGCGATTTCCTGGAGTTCACTATTGCGCGAAGAAAGTCGGTGCATATGTTTTGCCTGCTGGATATCGCGAGTGGTTTCAAGTTCGCGATGGTGTCGGAAAGGGGATTTGGCTCAAGCTAAATCCGAGAAGCGGCGGCCCCTATTTCAGAGGAATAGCAGAAACTGGTGTTCAGAACCTTCTTCGGGACTATCTAAAACCAGGAATGGTGTTCTACGACCTCGGCTCAAACAACGGGTTCTTTTCCCTCCTTGCTGCCCGACTCGTGGGCCCTGCGGGCAAAGTCATCGCTTTCGAAGCAGAGCCGCGCCTCGGGAGAGAGTTGCTCGAGAATATTGAAAGAAATGATGCTTTCAATATCCGGATAGTCCAGTTTGCTGTTTGGTCGCAAAGCGGGTTGGTCGACTTCCACGCTGCAGATCAGTTTGTTTCACCTGATCTCGGGGTAGGAAGGGTGGTACTGCAACCTACTGCGAAAACCGTTTCCATCCCATCGATTTGTCTCGACGATTTCGTTCAAACAGAACGGCCTCCAAATTTTATCAAGTGCGATGTTGAGGGCGCCGAGGTTGAAGTCTTTCGTGGAGCAAGAAAGGTCCTAACCGAGTATAAACCGTTCTTTGAATGCGAAATCCATTCCGCTGAAAACGGTAAACTCCTGGGTGCAGAACTCAGAGACATGCAATATGATGTCAGGTGGTATTCGGCTAGTCATTTTTTCGCCGTGCCCACGAATCCTCCTATTTGGCACTAGCGATGAGGCCAGTAAATGCGTCCTCCAAGATGTTTAACTCCTCGATAGGCTGTAATTTCGAGGAGATATAGGACAGAGGAGAGAAACTGTTCAAATGCGCGCACTCATTACAGGTGGCATCGGCTTTATTGGGACAAATCTGGCAGATCGGCTTTTGTTCGACGGCCACGAAGTGGTCTTGTTCGACAATGTCGGCCGCGCAGGCGTAGAAGAAAACCTCAATTGGCTTCGTCGGAAGCATCGAGACCGCTTTCAGTTTGTCAAAGGAGACGTGCGAGACTACAGCGCAGTGGAGAAAGCGATGCGCGGGGCCGGAATTGTATTTCATCTGGCGGCGCAAGTAGCGGTGACGACTTCGGTCCTAAGTCCTCAAGAAGATTTTTCCGTCAACGCACAGGGAACCTTGAATGTCCTTGAGGCAGCCCGGCGTCAACGACCGATGCCCATCGTCCTGTATACGTCGACGAACAAAGTATACGGTGGGTTCGAACATCTGAGCATCGTAGAACTTCAAACGCGCTACGAGTTCGAGAATTTACCTTACGGCGTTCCAGAGAGCTGTCCGCTTGATTTTCATTCGCCCTACGGATGTTCCAAGGGTGCGGCTGACCAATATGTTCGGGATTATCACCGTATTTACGGCTTGCCCACGATCGTTTTTCGGATGTCCTGCATTTACGGACCCCATCAGTGCGGAACCGAAGACCAGGGGTGGGTAGCACACTTTGCCCTTACCAGTTTACGCGGAGGTAAGCTCACGATCTACGGCGATGGCAAGCAGGTGCGTGACTTGCTCTATGTGGAGGACTTAGTGGAGTTAATGTCGCGAGCCTGTGCAGACATCGAGCATACAGCGGGACAGATTTATAACGTAGGAGGCGGCCCCGCCAATACGATCTCAGTGTGGACCGAACTTCGTGAACCGCTAGAACGACTTGTTGGCACACTCCCACCGGTAAATTATAGTGAGTTTAGGCCCGGCGATCAGAGAATTTACGTGAGCGACATCCGCAAGGTGCAGGAAAGATTGAAATGGGTGCCTAGGGTTGGCATAGCGGACGGGTTGCGACTAATGGTGGAAGCCTGGAGAAAAGATCGGGAAGCTGTGCACCACGCGTGATAGCAACCCTTGCCACCACATTCCGACCTCAGATTGACCTGCGGATCAGCATGTTACCTATCAGCACTACCTCCGGATTACTTCTCCTGCTTCAGTTCAGCAACTCTCGTTGCGTTCGCATTCACTATAGCACTTGCTCTGTGCCACCGACGGTGAGGAGTTTTGGAGACTAGCGCCCTTTCTATTGTGATGCTGGTTGGTCGGCGTGATGAGCCGACCGATGGGGTCGAGGATTATTGCGCTTGTTTGGGCAATGCGCTCACGCGTCGCGGAATACATATTGAGGTTGTGCGTGTCCCTTGGGCTGAGCGGGGTTGGATTGCAACGCTACTCTGGTTGAGTCGGCAACGCCCGCTCTGGAGAAGGCGCTATGTACTTTTGCAGTACACGGCTTTGGGATGGTCTCACCGAGGTTTTCCCCTTGGATTGTTACCCTTGCTCTTTCTACTTCGGTGCGGGCATGTTTCGTTTGGAGTGGTTCTCCACGACGCCTCAGCCTATCCCGGGACACGCTTCGTCGATCGCATACGACGTGCTACTCAACGATTTGTGATGAAAAGAATGACTTTGCAGGCGGATCGTGTAATCATGCCCGCAAATTCGCAGAATCTGACATGGTTGACGCTTGAGCGAAGCAAAGTCGCATTCATACCGGTCGGGAGTAACATTCCGGCCGCGCCCGATCGGATAAATAGTGTTACACGAGGGCCAAGAACGATTGCCGTTTTTGGAATAACCGACTGGGGAGAGAGGCGTGAAAAGGAAATTGCTGTAATCCGGGAATTGATGCTAGCTGTCGGAAGGCAGATTCCCGGAGTACGATTTTGTGCTTTTGGACGGGGAGTGAAAGAAGCGGAGCCAGAACTTCGTCATGCTCTCAATGAAACGGGGATTGAATTGTCGGTTTCTGGCTTGCTGTCGCCAGAAGAGGTCGGCGAGATGCTCTCGCGGGCGGATGTCCAAATTGATGTGAGGGCACCTATTTCGAGTAAACGCGGCAGCGTAGTTGCAGGAATTGTATGCCAGACGCCGGTGGTGGGTTTCGAATCCTCAGAGACGGACCCAACTATCCGCGAAGCCGGTGTCGTCCTTGTTCCGTCCGGTGACATAGGAGCCTTGACGTCGGCGGTCACTCGGATCCTCACCGATGACTCATTCCGCGAGGAACTCCGTCTGCGTAACCGAGCTGCCAGTTGCAAATATTTCTCGTGGGACGCAATTTCTGATCAGCTTCTGCGAACCTTGGGGGGGGACGGTATCGGTGACCGCAAGTACCGGATCCTCCTCGTTTGTTCACATCCAGTTCAATATGCTAGCCCTGTTTTTCGCCAAATGGCGTTAGATCCACGACTTGACATTCTCGTGACATATTGCAGTCTTCAGGGTGCCGAGGCGAGCATCGACGAGGAGTTCGGGCACGAAGTAGAGTGGGATGTGCCCCTACTAGATGGATATCCATGGGTATGTGTAAATAACCGAGCGCCTCGTCCTGGCGTCGGCCACTTTTTTGGCCTCATCAATCCTGGGCTTTGGAGAATTGTGCGTCGGGGCAACTATGATGCTATCCTCCTTTTTACAGGCTACAACTATTTCAGCTTTTGGATCGCTGTGTTGGCGGCAAAACTGAGTCGCACTGCCGTTTTGTTCGGAACGGATGCCACTTCGATCCAGCCTCGTGTTCGAGCTTGGTGGAAGCCCCTTGTTAAACGCTTTATTTTGTCTCGAATCTATCGATTGGCCGATGGAAAATGGGCAGCTTCGTCGGCCGGGAAAGATTATCTGAAGAGCTTGAAGGTTCCGGAAGAACATATCGGTATCGCCCCGCTCGTTGTCGACAATGATTGGTGGACTGCGCGAGCTGCGGAGGTAGATCGTTCCGCCGTGCGTAGGCGTTGGGGGATTCCAGAAACTGCCCTTATCGTTCTCTTTTGCGCCAAGTTGCAGCCGTGGAAGAGACCGCAAGACTTGCTGCGAGCCTTTGCCCTAGCCGGTGTGCCCGAGGCGCGCCTGTTCTTTGCGGGCACCGGACCGTTAGCTGGCGCCCTTGCCTCGGAAGCCGAGCAGCTAGGGATTTCCGATCGAGTGCACTTCATAGGCTTTCAGAATCAGACCCAACTTCCGGGGGTATATTGCTCGGCTGACCTTTTTGTACTTCCTTCCGAATACGACGCTTGTCCGGCAGTAGTTTGTGAAGCCATGCTTTGCGGCCTGCCCGTGATCTTGAGCGACGAAATCCGTGGCAGATTTGAGCTTATCGACCCTGGACGCACAGGCTTCATCTTTAGGTGTCGAGACGTTGAGGACTTGGCGCGTTTGCTTCGCGAGGCAATGGGCGATCCTGCGCGTTTGCGGGTTATGGGCACAGTGGCACGGCAGGCGATGAAGAACTGTTCGCCGCAAACGAATGTTCGCGATGTAGTTCGGTTACTCGATCAAGTGTTTCGGACGCGGAGGGTGGTAGGCCGGAAGAACGAGCCGAGAACGAATGACGAGATAGACTCCCGACCGAAATGTCAGGATCAACGTGGAGATTGGCAATAGAGCCGTTCGTTGCCTTACCGACAAGGAGCAGGCGTGAAAGTTCTCATCTATACCCACGGATTTGCTCCGATCATCGGCGGAGCCGAAAAGTACGTCATGCTTCTCGCAGATGGCCTCGCAAAGCGACACGCGACTCCTACGACGCGTACGTTTGTTGTGAATGTCGTCACCCCAACTCCCGCGAGGGGGTTCGACGATACGCAGTTTGCCTTCAAAGTTGTGCGCCAGCCTAGTTTTCTCGCGCTCGCGAGACTTATCTACGAATCAGACGTAGTCCATCTTTCTGGCGCTTGCTTGCTTCCTCTCACGCTTGGATGGATTCTTCGAAAGCCTCTCGTTATTGAGCACCACGGCTATACTGCTTCGTGCCCAAATGGCTTACTTCTGTATGAACCTAGCCAGTCAGTGTGTCCTGGGCATTTTTTGGCAGGACGTTATGGACACTGTGCGAGATGCCTCGCCTTTAACGAGGGTCGGTTACGGAGCGTCGGATCGCTCTTATGGTCGTTTCCAAGGCGATGGTTGTGCCAAAGAGCATCGGTCAACGTTCCAATCACGCACCACGTTTCGATGCGCCTTCGGTTGCATCAATCCGAAGTAATCTATTACGGCATTCCAACTTCCGCCGATACTTCCGAATCTGTCGAGGCTCTCCCACCAACTAAGGACTTGATGTGTTTCGGTTACGTGGGACGACTTGTTCCACTGAAAGGCCTAGCTGTCCTCGTTCAAGCTGCAAGGGTTTTGAGGAACCAAGGCTATTTATTTCGGTTAAAGTTCATTGGAGATGGTCCTGAACGCAAAGTACTGGAGTCTATGGTCAGGAATTTTCAGTTGGACGAGATCGTCGAACTCGTTGGTTTTCTAAGCGGGGATCGCTTACGCGACGAGTTGAAGGACGTTTCCGCTCTCATCATGCCTTCGATATGGGAGGAAACTGCCGGGCTTGCCGCAATTGAACAAATGATGCGAGGTCAACTCATAATAGCCTCTGATATTGGTGGCTTGGGCGAAGTCGTGGGAGATGCCGGGTTGAAGTGCATCGCGGGTGATGCGACCTCACTTGCAGATTGTATGAAGCGTGTGCTCGATCAACCTGACATTGTTCGCAGAATGGGGAAGGCGGCGCGTGCCCGAGCCCTGGCTCTTTTTCGGCAAGACAACATGGTCGATGCCTACGTCAGACTCTATCAAGATGTACTGAGACCCAGGCGCGTCTCGGAAGTACTGGCGGATTCCTTGTGAATGTGAAAAATGGAATATTAAAACGCCTCGCCGGTAGCAACGGCGTCTGGCGGTTGTACCACTTCTTTATAGCAGACGCCGTGGCCGTTCAGCGACCTACCAAGTACAAGCTAGTGCGCGAGTTTCTCGGCGATTCTCTGGGGGTTGCTGCGGACATCGGGTGCGGACCTGGGGTCTTCATAAGATATATGAGTGCACACTCAAGAAATGTTCTCGCGGCGGATATTGATTGCGATTCTCTCGATCGTGTCAGGTTGCGGCACAAGAATCTCAGCAACGTTAAATTTATTGAAACGGGCGCTGACGTGCTGCCGCTCCCAGATGAACAGCTAGATACGATTTTGCTTCTTGAGGTATTGGAGCATCTCGTTGATGATCGCGCAGCGGTGCGGGAGATGAGCCGTGTTCTTCGCCCGGGCGGAAGATTAGTCGTTTCCGTCCCGGTACCACCCGGCGAAGTCAACCATGATTCCGCGTGGGGGCACAAACGTGAAGGTTACACGTTGTCGGAGATCGTGTCACTGCTGACTACAAACGGATTTGAAGTTGAAAAACATTCATTTGCAGAATTCAAGTTTTCCCGTCGAGCGGCACAGGCTATTCGATGGTGGCGGGAAGCGATTCGCTTACCGGCCCCGATCTTTCTGGCTTGGATTGCGTATCTTGACCACTTTCTTGACTCAAGCAAAGCCCAAACTGGCAGTCAACTCCCTGCAACCGTCGTGGTCCTCGCTAGAAAGAAACCAAATGCGTAAGCGTATACGCGACCAAAATGAAAGTTGAGAGTTGTGCGGTGTTACATCGGAGCTAGAAAAGCTGACTTGGCTTCCGCCCTGTGACGTGGATGCGGGGGTTGGCCCGGTTCTCATGAAGGTCGCTGAAACAAATCGCTCGCCGATTTGGTGCTCGACACAAGGTATATTCTGCGTCGAGGGCTGGGAGCGTTTTGTCGTCAAGAGTAACAACGTTATTGCTTGAAATGAAGCCAAATATGCGCACAGGAACAGCGCAGATGACGACTGACAAGTCGAAACGGATAGTACGCGCGCTGGTCCCTAGAACAATTCGAAACTGGGTTCGGTCACCCAAACGATCGGCCAAGTGGGTTTGGGATTGCACGTTATTTTCGCTTGGATTTACGCGGACTTTGGAAGTGGATTCTGATTGGCGCATAGTTTGCCATCCCCATGCCTATGAGGTTGCCACCAGGTCTCAGATCGCCGATCTTGAACAAGCTGATGAAATTCGGAACTTTCGATCGCTTTGTTGGCGAGGGATGCTTCTCTTCGATATTGGCGCTCACTATGGCATCTTCAGCCTTGCCGCGGTTCATGAAGGAGGCAAGGCTGTCGCCATTGAACCATCGCCGGCAGCGACGCAAATGATCAGCATTCAGGCAGCGATCAACGGGTACTCCGAGGATATCCATGTCGTTAGAGCGGCGGTCAGCGATGAAGGTGGCACGATGGGCTTGCTGAGTTCTGGTGTATTCTCGGACGGATATTTCCGGGTCGCTAGCAACCGGCCAACGAGCGAACTAATCCAGACCCCCACCCTGACGATCGACGAGCTCACCCTCCAGTTCGGCCCCCCTACACATATCAAGATCGATGTGGAGGGGCACGAGATGGCGGTACTTCGCGGCGGGAGAGTTGCGCTAGCGAAACATTCGCCACTTCTGTTTCTTGAAGTCCATAACGAAATGGTGACGTCCGAGGGGCGTGACCCGGGCGCCGTACTTGATGAGCTGGCTCACATTGGCTACAACACTTTTGGGCTGCGAGGGGAAGCCATCAAGAGAAGTACAATTCTCGAGTACCCAATCGTTCGAATTGTTGCCAAGCGTGGTTGAGTGATGGATTTCTGTCGAGATAGCGAGATCCCGAAATGTTGAATACCCGGATCCCTACCATGAGAAGTCAAGCTCTCGTTGGATTTGGATTCTTTTTCCTCACTGTGTGCATTGCGTGGGGAATTGCTACCAAAATTGTAGACGATGACATTCGCTCGATGACATATGGAGCATTGATATTTGCTGGATGCGTTGTAGCGGTTGCGGCGCTTCGAAACTGGCGCACCGGATTCTACATGTTCTTTATCTGGATGATATTTGAAGATCTTGTTCGGAAGTATATGGGCAACGGGTTGGTGCTCTTTTTCGGTAAAGATATCTTGCTTGGACTGGTTTACCTGTCTTTCTTCATCGCAGTCCGAAAGGGTCATGAGAAAACGTTTCGGCCGCCGTTCCTCGTCTTCCTGAGCCTATTTTTTTGGCTCGGGGTGCTTCAAATGTTTAATCAAAACTCCCCCAGCATCTGGTACGGGCTGCTCGGCATGAAAGTCTATTTTTACTATGTGCCCCTCCTGTTTATCGGCTACGCTTTGATTCGCAATGATGAGGAACTTGGGAGATTCTTGAGGACAACCGCCTTACTCGCGATAGTGATTAGTATTCTCGGGATTACGCAATCCATTTTGGGAAACGGTTTCTTGAATCCGACAAATCTTGCTCCGGAACTGGAGCAACTGGGTAACTTACAAAAGTCGAACGCCATGGGGCAAATCTTTAATCTCCCAGACTCCGTCTTTGTAAGTTCGGGTCGTTACGCCGAGTACCTTGCCCTCGCCTTCATCCTGGCGATGGGAGCTGCCGGCTATCTTCTGCTCTTTACTAAACAGAATCGGAAATGGATCTTTACCACCATAGGCCTTCTGGGAGTTGCCACTCTTCTCAGCGGCAATAGAGGCTCGGTCGTATCGATGCTTATGACCGCCGTGTTCTTATCTACGGGCTTCCTTTGGGGCGCCCCTTGGGATAAACAGCAAGTGCACCGCACGATTAAGGCAATTCGCAGGTCTGTGATTGTGGCAACGCTCGGCCTCGGAGTCGTATTCGCTATTTTTCCGCAAGAGGCTGGTTCACGCCTGGAGTATTACACTGACACTCTGCTTCCTAGTAGCTCCAATTACCAGTTGGGTTATCGAAGCTGGGATTACCCTGTGGAGAATTTGTTATCTGCCTTCTCTCAGCCTAACTGGGTGATCGGGAATGGCATCGGTACTGCCTCTTTGGGTACGCAATACGTGGCGAAGTTGACCGGAACCCCAGGCCCCGGTCTTGGCGTGGAAGAGGGCTACGGCAACATGATCGTAGAGATGGGAGTCGTCGCGCCGTTATTATGGATTCTTTGGACCGCCTTCCTTCTCTTTTATTCTTGGAAGGTTATCCGTCGTCTTCGTGAGACGCGGTTGTTTCCCATCGCTTTGGCAATTGGCTGGTATTCGTGTTTGCTTTTGTATCCCTGGACGTTCGCGAGCATGGCTGGTTACGAGAATTACATCTGCAATGCGTTTTTGTGGCTTCTGGTTGGAATCCTGTTCCGGTTACCCGACTTGCTCGTGAATGCTCCCGCCCCACCCATTATTCGGTCGATTCCACCTCGCACCCGAGATTGGGTTCAGTTTTGACTGTGTGCCCAAATGGCGACATGAAATCGCAGCACAGCACGAGCATCTCGAGGCAGGTGTAGATCTTGAAATTATCAAATCGCAAGCCGCTTTTGGCCGTGGTCTCACCTACACTGGATAAGCGACATGGGACCGAGCGCATGGTCGTTGAATGGATCGACCGACTCTCTGACGCATTCGAAATTCACGTTTATAGCCAAAATATAGAGGATTTGGACCTCTCAAAGTTTGTCTGGCATCGCGTCTCGCGGTTGCCCGGACCTCATCTGTTCAATTTTCTGTGGTGGTTTGTCGCGAATCGGTTGCAACGCTATCGCGACCAACGCTCAAAGAATATTCAATTCGATATAGTGTTCAGTCCTGGACCGAATTGCCTCGATGCAGATGCAGTTACGGTGCACATTGTCTTTGCAGAGTTCGTTCGACGTGTGCGGCCGGAACTGAAATTCATACGCAATCCCGTCCGGTTGTGGCCGCGGCTACTTCATAGGCGCATGTATTACAAGATTGCTATGCTTCTCGAGCGTCGGGTGTTTCGCAATCTGCACACGCAGCTCATCCTCACTGCTCCTCACACCTCAGAAGAAATTGGACGATTCTTCGGGCGGAGGGAAGTATTTCCCGTCGTGTCCACTGGTCTGGACCATACTGTTTTCAATCCGGCGCGCCGATGCGGTCTCCGAAACTACGCACGGGAATCGTTGGGAGTCGGCGAGGATCGCTTTGTACTTCTGCTGATCGGCAACGATTGGCGGAAGAAGGGACTCGGAACGTTGCTAGGTGCGTTGGAAATTCTGCCGCATCTTCCGGTCGATCTGCTCGTCGCTGGCAAAGATGATCCGGGCCCTTTTCTTTCTGCAATACAAGAAAAGCCTCTCAAATTGAGAGTACGTTTCCTTCCTTCGATCAAAGACGTCGAACGCTACTACGCCGCTGCCGACGCTTATGTGGGCCCATCTTTGGAGGATACTTTCGCTATGCCAGCGTCCGAAGCCATGGCGTGCGGCCTCCCGACGATCATCTCTGCGCGAGCCGGGGCGTCAGCCTTAGTCACAGACAGGTTTGACGGGCTGATCCTCAATGATCCGAGCGACGTACAAGAGCTCGCCAACCTGATCCTCCTGTTATGCGAGAACAAACAACTGCGAGAGCGCCTCGGAAGAAACGCTGCCCAGACTGCTCAGAAATATACTTGGGAACGAAGCACCGAGGAGCTGGTCGTGGTGTTCCAAAAAATCCTCCAGCGCAAAGGCAAGCGATCCCTTCTGATCTCGGCAGCGGAGACAGGCCAGTGAAATTCTGCAACCCTTTCCCTAAATTGTCTGAGCCCGTGACCAAATCAAATTCCAAACCAACACGCACAATTCTGAATACTCTTCCGTTCGAATTCTGAGCGGTGTTGGGCCGAGGCCACCGGCATCGTCGAAGGCGAGAAATATAAGAGATCACACAGTTGGTTGCCTCTAGTTTGCGCGCCGTGTGCGATCGAATTCCCATCGCTGTATACTGGATCGCCGTTGGTGGTGCTGCACGCCGCATGTTGCTTTTGGAGACGAGACGAAAACGGGAGATAGATTGTATTCCTGGAAGGACTACTGGACAAACCTAGCAGCGTCTTACGGATGGGCCGATGCACAAGGTTTCTCTGCTGTGCTGCATCCTGACGCACCCTTCTGGTTCAACGCCACCATTGATCGGTTGCAGGAGCGCGCCTGGCGCAAAGGGCTTCAGCTCTGTCAAATCAAGGACGATGCTCTAGTGCTTGATGTCGGATGCGGGACTGGGCGGTGGCTGCGCCGGTACTCGGAGCGGGGCCTGCGACCTACTGGGGTGGATGCTACCGAGGGCATGGTGCAGAGAGCTGAAGCCAGTGGTTTGAAATGTCCTCTGGTTGTCGGACTTGCTCAGAACCTGCCTTTTGACGATGCCGCGTTCGACCTCGTGTCTGCGGTCACCGTCATCCAGCACATTCCACCCACATACCAAGGGGATGCCTTGAAGGAAATGGCACGAGTCCTACGACCGGGAGGCCATCTACTATTACTCGAACTAATCCGGGGTCAAGGACCACACATCTTTTCGCGCCGTCCGCCAGACTGGATCGAACAAGCGTCCTCGGCAGGGTTGTCACTGGTCGGATGGCGCGGTCAAGAATTCCTCATCCTGGACAGGGCCTTCGTGGCGATCGTGCACGCTGCTCGACGGCTTGCTAGGAATGGTGCCGACTCTTCGCTGCCTGGCCGAGCGAGGGAGCCCGTGTCGGAATCCGAACGAGTTCCGGCTGCTCGACTTTTGTATTGGGCGATCCGGCGCGGTACCTGCGCCATCTCTGAGTGGATCGAGCCTGTCGCTCAGGACGTATTTCCTGATGAATGGGCAACTCATGGGCTTTTTGTTTTCAAAAAATAGCGTCGAGCCCTTTGAGTTCCGCCATTTCATAGAAATCGTACCTGGACGTCAGCTATGGCATGTGCGGTGGCAATCGGAACAAAGGGTGATCAGGTTTCCTTCAGCATCGTCACCCAGTCGGCTCCGCCACTGAATGTGATGGACTTGGAGACTTTCCATGCGCCCACACGATTGGCACCGCCACCCGTCTCGCTCCAGGACTTTACGGCAGAGTCGCCGATACGCCTCCGGATCAAGTCTCAAGCGGGGCCGCTTGGGGCGCATCCCCGTCAAAGCGTCACCTGCACTTCTTCAAGGAGCTGTTTCTTCTCAGCGTTCGGAAGACCAATCACCAGCCGAGTGAGACAAGGCAATAGAGCATCCTGATTGCCTGCCTCCAAGCTCACTCCCGCCAGAAAATCCGCACAGATCATCTCCAAGCAATAGCCTCGCGACTTGTCGCTCCCAAGCATCAGCCCCGCCGTTTCCAAGGCCTGCTCAATCACGGGTAACTGGCTCTTGTACGCTTTGAAATAAAGAAGCTCCCACGGTTCCGATTCCTTACCGGTAAGGTAGCGGTCAACCTCGCGTTTGAACTCCTCCCTCGGCATTGTGGTGGCTTTGTGCACCCAGGGTGCACTTTCGAAGTCCTGTCTATCCCGCCGAGCGACCTTGGCTAGCTCCCTCGCCTTGGTCCATCCAATCTGTTCCAGTTCCCGCTTGCGGATCGGAGTTAGTTGCTCGTGAATTGCCATCAGGTAGTAAGCTTTGCGCCTCGACTCCGGAAATTTCCTCTCCAAAAACTCATCAAACGAGCGGACGTTGTCCACCCTCCAGTACTGCCCTGCTCGAACCTCGCATAGATATCGACCAAGCTCGACAAACTTCGAATCCCGCTCCTGTTCCTTTGCCCTCTCCCAAGCCAAGATCTGATCGATCTTCGAGAGCACAAACACAGCACGTCGGTGATTGAGCTTCGGAGCCATCAAGGGCCTGCCGTTAGTCGTCAAGCACGTCAAGCCAATCAAGGTCGGCGGCTCCTGGTTGACGAATGAGTTTGGTTCCGACCAGTGACTCGTTCGCGAGGCACAGACCGAGATGCGCACAGCTGACGCAGCCGTTTTGCGGGAAACGGATTCCGGGGTGAGAAGCAAATTGGGCAGTTTCGATTTGACGGGCGGTAACTTCAACCAACTCGCCAAACTCCTGGCGCTGCTCTTCTGTAATCGAAGCCGGTAGGTACTGAATCTCCGGGACGCGTTTCCGCACGAAAGCCACAATGGCAACGTCAGAGATACCCGTAATCCAGGAATAACACACGAGCTGAAGGTCAAGCGATGTCAGCCCTTCGGGTTGGTCTGGGTAACGGGCGCCCGTCGTCTTCCATTCGAGTAAGCGCCTCGTGCCGTCCAGGTGGCCAATGGCATCGACATAGGCCACAAACTCGTTTCCGTTTGAAAGAGTCCGGACAATCTTTTTCTGCATGCTGAGCTTAGGTCGGCGAATCCGAATTCGGTTGTCTCGGGCGAACCGCTCCAGAAGTGCAATTCCTTGGCGAAGCACGCGCTCCCAGTCATCACCATGGGAGTACTCGAGCGCAACATCGCGGTAGGTTCCCCACTCCTTAAACAACACCGCTCCGGGGTCTTCGCGCTCGAAGAGTGCCGCTAAGGCCTTCTCAAAACAGCGGCCGAAGCACAGCGCCGCCCGCGAGTCCTTTTCTCTCCAGCCATCGAGGTAGCGGTAGCGATAGGACCTCGGACAGCGCAGAAACTGGGAGATCTGCGAGTAGCTAAATGTCACGGGACACCGCCTGGCTTCTCACTGCCGGAACAGAGAGTTCTTCCCATTCACTTGCAGAAGCAAATCCACTGAGATTGAGAAAGGTACGGCGATTAAGCGTCGTATGAGAGATCCGTACGATCCCTCGCAACCCAAGAAGCGCCTTCTCGTCGACTTCATCGCGGCCCATCAGATCTTGGTCATAGCCGAAATCACGCAGGAACCAACGGAGTTTCCAAAGAGCTTTGGGAGAGCAATAGAGGCGCCCCTCGAAGAGGTAGCCCTCGTGTTCGGTCGGCTCTAGGACGGCGAATCGCAGGACATAGAAGGGTCGTTGCGGATGCCAACGGTAGAAGACACGATCGACGCGAACTAAGAAAGCGCCTTCCAAGGTGTCGTCACGTCTCTGCTGTTCACCATGCAATCCCAGAATTCGGCGTTTCATGGTGCGACCTCCTGTGACTTGGCATAGCTATTCAGCTGACAAATCAATCCCGGGCGGTCTTTGGCAGCACGCTCAGCCAGATCGTTGATGAACGCCTCGACCATATCCCGGCTGGCTTCTCGGAGCGCGGCGGTTCCGCAGTAGTCCGCGGCGTAGGCTTTGACGAGATTTGCGTCCAGCTTGTGCTGGCGGATCAGAAGACAGAGGCGGTCGCGGAGGCGAGGCTGGCCGTTCCGGTGACCATTATTTCCGTTCGCGGGAGTCTTTGGCTGATCGGGCGGCGCCGGACCGTTGGATCTGGCAACCCAGCCCAGTTCCTCGACCGAACAGAGGCCGATACCGTAGGCCTTGCGGAGGGCGCGATTGACCGCGCGGGTTTCGGCAACGCGCATCTCGGCGCCGTGGACCAGCGAGGAGACATTGGAGGGATCGGCGTCGCCGTAACCGACGAAGCCACGAGAGCGGGGAGACTTGAACACTGTCGCTCGGAACACCCAACGACTAGAGACCGGGTCTGATAGCGCTTTCTGAACAGCTGTCCGCATGCCGGAACAGTGATTGCGTTGGGCTATACGGAGCAGACCCGCGCTCGTCACGTACCAATTCCCTTCGAGAAGCTTCAAATCGCCTGCAACAACCGACAAGTGAAATTCTTTGGTCAATCGCTTAAGCATCGCCACTTGCTCCACGGAAACATCCCAATTTTTTCGTGCCAATCTGATGTTCTCCTTAGTCAGACGTCCTAATTGGGGATCATTGCCACGAAATCGGCTTTGCTCTTTATTCGTGTTGCGACTCATCGCGACCTCCTTATTTCTTTCATTGCGCGGTTGCTCGTCAGAATGTAAAGATTCATTTTGAAATCGCCGTGTCTGATGCTGTTTGTCTTATGTCCGAAGACATACTATATGTCCATAGACATTCCAAAGTCAAGGCCGGCTGTGCGGCGTAAGCAAGGCGTATTCGACTGGGAGAGCGTCGGTCGGAGGATTCGGGAACTCCGGGGATTCCAAATGACCCAGAAGGAATTTGCGAAGCGCATCGGGGTGAGTCAAGGGCACTTTTCTTATATCGAGCGTGGCGAAAAGGAAATTGGCGCGGAGATATTGCTAAGGATCAGTCGCGAGTTTGGGAAATCCATCGAGTGGTTGCTTACGGGAGAAGACTAGACGCCAAACTTACCAAGACCCGCTAGTCTTCTATAAGCGTCGCATTGCCTCGATACCGATTACAGGGCGCGCCGCTTCGCCGCCTCCATACCCAACTGGGGCGAATAGAAGCACGATACTCTAAAGTGCTTCCCATTCGCCAAGCGGCAATCTCCGCGACAGGATGAATTCTGCAACGCGCTGATAATAAGCAGGTTAGCTAACTAGTGCCTTCTTGAACCTGATCTCTAAAAAAAGTTGACCCTGGCCCCGGTACATTAAGGGGTGAATTGCGCCCAAATCAGCACGTTTTCATCCCCGAATATATTGAAAATAAATAAGTTAGCCCGCTTGAGTGACCTCTGAAAGAAAAGTGGCGATGGTGCCTATCTATTGGGGGGCGAATTGCGCCGGAATCAGTGCGTTTTTCGCCTCCGCAACCAAATAAGAGCTCACGAGGGGAGGCACGGCATGAGCGACAGCAGAAGTAATGAGGACGACTATGAGGTCGGATACGGCAAGCCATCGAAGAGCACGCAATTTCAAAAGGGTAGTTCCGGCAATCCGAGCGGCCGGCCGAAGGGTTCGCTGAACCTAGCCACGGTTCTCGATCGGATGCTCCGGGAACGGGTCACGATCGATGAGAACGGGCGACGCAAGAAGATCACCAAGATGGAGGCCGCGATAAGGCAACTCGTGAACCGAGCGGTGTCCGGCGATCTACCGGTGACTTCTCATTGCGTTGGAGGCTTCTGTCGAGCAAAGCCCTCGTGACGCAGCAGCCGAATCGCCGTCCCAAAATGAGGCGGACCAGAAGGTCATGGCCGAGATCATTAGACGGTTCAAGCAGCACGCAAAAGGAGAATAAAATGTACCTTACATCTAAGGGACTCGATGTACTTTCGCGACAAGATTTGTCGGCCTTTATCGCGCGGTGCTTTCATGAGCTGAATCCACAGACCAATTACTTGCACAATTTTCACATTGAGGTGATCGCTGCCAGGCTAGAGAAATGCCTCCGTGGCGAGACCAAACGACTGATCATCAATCTACCGCCACGTTCGTTGAAGTCGATTTGTGCGTCGGTAGCGTTTCCCGCTTTTGTCCTCGGCCACAATCCAGAAGCAAAGATAATCTGCGCTAGCTACGGGCAGAAACTTGCAAACACCCTAGCAGGCGATTGCCGTAGTGTGATGGCTTCGGCCTGGTACCGCGCTCTGTTCCCGAGCACAAGGCTGGAGCCGAGGAAACGAGCAGTCAACGACTTCAAGTGGATCACGATGATTGTGGCGAGACCAAATTGTGGCGAATCGCGTAGTGAACCAGTTCGGTCAACGAGTGCAGGCTAAGTTTCAGCATAATCTTGGCCCGGTGTGTTTCCACCGTCCTGATCGCGATTCCGAGTTCTGCTGCGATCACCTTATTGGCCTTCCCCACCGCTAGAAGTCGAATGATCTCGGTCTCGCGGGGAGTTGGCCGGACTTTGGATCTCTCCGCTGGCTGAGATTCCCCTCCAGCGCGGAGGAAACCATCGAGGACAATCTCCGATACTTTCGGCGTGAGATAAAATTTACCCTTCGAAACCCCATCTACAGCCTTCACGAGGTGAACTGCCAAATCGGATTTCAAGACGTAGCCACGAGCTCCGGCCTCCAAGACGCGCCGGACCATCTGATTGGAGTCATGCATTGTAAGGATGATTATCTCCGTCTTCGGAGCCGCTTGCCGGATGCGACGAGTAGCCTCCAATCCATCAAACGTAGGCATCCCGATATCGAGGATAATTACGTCGGGTCTTAACCTCTTCGCTTGTTCTACCGCTTCCGGGCCGCTGGCTGCTTCTCCAGCGATTTTCCAACGGCGCTGAGCGCGGAGAAGTCCCACAATTCCACGCCGGACGAGCTCGTGGTCGTCAGCGACCAAAATCCGAAGTTTTCTTGGACCTCTCTTCATTTACAGGGACCGTCACGCGGACCGTCGTGCCCTCTTTGCCAGATTTGATTTCCATTCGTCCGCCAATTTGTCTTACCCGCTCGTCCATGCTTGGAATCCCGACCCCGGTTCTCGACTGGAACTCTCGACTTCGATTCCGTCTGTTACCCGATGCTTTACGCCCTTCATCGCTCACTTCAAGTGTGATGCTCTTTGGGTCCCGCTCGATTCGTATTCTTGCCTTGCGGCTGCCCGAGTGGCGTTGGACATTCGTCAGGCTTTCTTGCGCCACTCTGAATAGAGATAGCTCCATATCTCGCGGCAATCGAGCCAAATCCCCTGAAAACTCCAACTGTACCTTGATTCCGCTTCGGTCGGCGAAACCTTCAACGTAGTCACGAATGGCGTCTTCCAATCCGGACTCGTCCAGCATCGGTGGATGCAACACGTAGGCCAGCGTACGGATTTCACGGATACATTGATCGGCCAATGCCTGACTCTCTGAAACGAGCTTGCGCGCTTTCCTGTTAGACGAAGGAATCAAATAGCGGAGCTGCCCGAGTGTGGCCGCGAGCACCACGAGAGCCTGCCCAGTCGAATCATGCAGGTCGCGGGCAATCTTGCGTCGCTCTTCGTCCTGCAACCTTAAAAGGCGACCGGAAAGCTGCTGCAGTTCTTCCTGGGCTCGGACGCGTTCGGTGATGTCACGACAAGTGCCCGCCACACGAACGGCTCTTCCTTGTTCATCTTGAAAAGCTCGCCAGCGTTCCTCGATCATTTTCGTCCGGCCGGCCACCGTCACGATCCGATATTCGACGGTACAGGGTGAGCGCTTGTCGAGGGAAGCCCGAAAGGCTGCATTCACTTTCGCACGGTCCTCGGGATGAACGAATTCCATGAATCTTGAACGGGTGGGATGGAAACGAGACGGATCAGTCTCAAAGATGCGATGTGTTTGCTCTGACCAAATCACATTCAAGCTCTGCAAATCCGCTTCCCAACTCCCCACTTTCGCCACGTCCTGGGCCTCGACTAAACGGGCGCGCTCTGTTTCCAATTGCGCGGCTATCTGGCGCTGACCCTGCTCGCTCAATCTGAGGGCTTCTTCGGCCCGCTTACGTTCAGTGATGTCGCGTAAGACGAATATTGCGCCCCACCGCTTATGCTTATCGCCGAATAAGGGATAACCCGACGCCGCGTACCAACCGTCGGAAGTTGACAGCCTAGTCTCAAAGGAGACGCGAGATTCGGTTGAAGGTATGATCTCCCAAGATGAGGTACCACTTTGCTGAATCGAATCCCAAAAGACCTTGCGATAATCGAGGCCAGTCAAATGTCCATGGATGGGCTCAAATCGCTCTCGCATTGGTTTATTCGCTCGAAGAATTGCGCCCGACGTGTCCAGAATACAAACGTAGTCTGAAATCGCGTCAAAGGACTGTTCCCACGCATCTCGGGCGGTGCGGAGCGCCCTTTCAACTGCTTCATACTTTTGGATGTTATCCAGCCATCGCTTGACTTCAGCCTCCTGCTGGTTTGGTTTGAGAAACTCATCGGGCGGAACGTAGTACGGGTTCTTGCATACGTGACCACCGTATATCACCAGCGGATGCGTGCGAAGTACCTGGAGGATCGTTGTCGGGGAAAATCGCTTGTCATTATATTGACAGAGACAAATAGCATCGTGCTCGGTCAAAAAGTGGTTCAGGAGCACTTCGTATTGGATCAGGCGGTCAGCGCCAACATCGCCTCCGAGCGCCCAGGTCATCTCGCCCGCGAACCTGAAGGCTGGAAACCCGGCCGCTTTCGCCTCCCTGACATTTCCGGCCAAATAAACGATCATCTCATCGGGATCGAAACGCCCGTTCCTCAGATATTCCTGCCCTTTGTCCGCCACCTTCAACATGCCCTTTTGGACAATCGCGTCTACATCGACTCCTCGCTCTCGCATCGTGTCTAAAATACTGGTAGCTGTATTCTCATCGGCCACGTACAGACACATTTCACCGCGATCGAGTCCGATTTCTAAAAAAGGAAACACCACAGCGCGCTGCTGTTCCGCCGTGTCATAAATCACGCAAAGGTGCTCGTGTACGGAGAGTTCCTCAAGAACCTCCAAGAGGCGCGACCTGTCGGGAAGTGGTCCGTTCATACATCTCCCACGATCCCTAATTTATTGAGAAGGAAACCAACCGAGTTTGTTGCCTAGTGTGTTGGTCAGATCCCACAAAGTCAAGTCCGGCGAGCCCCTACGTATCTGGCGGTGCGTAATATTCGGGATTGCGACCGATCAACGGTCCAACGTCTCATAAACAACGCCGCGCCGCCAGCAGATGATGGGGCAGTGCTTCGTGAAAACCAAAAGTCACGATCTTGCTGCGGGAGGGAAACATTTTTACAGTACTCATCGTGGACCAGGGTGATTCTTTCCGGACAACTCTTCGTGCGCTCCTAAAACAGGATGCCAGCTTCGACGTTTTCGTTGAAGCAGCAAGCGCCAGTGAGGCAATTGCTAGAGCAAGGCATTTTGTGCCAATCCTTGCGATCTTGGACTCTTCCTTGCCAGAAATGAACGGACTGCAACTCGCTCAAGAACTCAGGAAGATACTGCATCCCTTATCAATCTTTCTGCTGACCGCAGACCACGATCTCCGCCTGGAGAAGGAAGCCCTATCCTGCGGAATCGACGCCGTCTTCTCCAGAATCGACGATTTGGGGGCTGTCGTCGCAAATGCGGCCGCCGTTTGTGAAGACTGGCGACGCGGCGGGCCCAGATGAGTGAGGGACGTGATTTGAAAAAGACTAACAAGGGATTCCGAAAAACTAAGACTCTCATCGAGCGAATATTCTTCGAGATAGTCAACCGGGAAATGTCAGAGGAGGAGCGCCGCGTTCTGCTCGTCAAGCCCAAGCAGACTGGCAAGCGAAAAGAGCAGCAGGCCCACAAACAGAAACAGGAGCCCGGAGTAGAGAAACACCATACTCGGGCGGCGGCGAAGACCTTCAGCCACGGTCAGCGTTAGTCGTTCACTCCGGCCATCCGAGGTCGATTGGGCAATCTCAGGTGTATCAGATGCGGCGGTGCCTCCTCATTTACATAGTGAGGAAATCTACTCCTTGAGTGACGCGCCTGTCACTCGTGGTCGGCCACACGGAGGCATCTCTCGAAGCGGACGCCTCATCGCAACTCGTATAGGTGCGCCCGTTCAGTTTTCCTGTCAAGTGAGGCTTTGAATCTGCCGGCCAAAGTGCGGCGAATGATATGATTTCCGCGTGTCAGACAATCCTGCTCTGCGAATAGGAACAAGCTCATTTTCCGCAGAAGGATGGGTTGGCCCCTTCTATCCTAAAGGAATGCAGTCGAGGGATTTCCTGAGCTACTATGCAACGCGTTTTGACACGGTCGAGATCGACTCAACGTTCTATGGCACGCCTTCCATCTCAACCGTCAAGCGATGGAACGCGAAGACCCCGCCAGGGTTTGTGTTCTCCGCGAAGGTCCCCCAGGCCATCACTCACGAGAAGGTCCTAGCGGATTGCGACGCTGAATTCAAGCAGTTCATCGAAGTCATGGACAATCTTGGCGACAAACTCGGACCACTCCTCTTCCAGTTTAGCTTCTTCAACAGTTCGGTCTTTCGCGGCGTGAACGACTTTCTGTCGCTACTCCGGCCATTCCTAAAGAAACTGCCAAAGGACCACAAGTACGTGGTCGAAATTCGCAACAAGCACTGGTTGGTCCCACAATTTATCGAGACTCTTCGTGGACTCCAGGTTGCGCTTGCTCTGATCGACCAAAGCTGGAGGCCTCGTCCAAGGGAGTTGTTCGAGAAGTTCGATCCGATCACCGCAGACTTCACGTATGTGCGTTGGCTCGGCGATCGGAAAGCCATTGAGGAACGGACTATGGTTTGGAACAAGCTGGTCGTGGATCGCAGTGCTGAACTTCGAGAGTGGGCCGACGTGCTGGAGAAAGTGAAAGTCCCAATCTACACGTACGCGAACAATCATTACGCCGGATACATCCCCGCGACGGTCGAAATGTTCCGAAATCTGTGGCGGAAAGGGGCGCCTAAGGTGACAACGCGGCTTCAAGTGGCTGAGCCAGAGCAAGGCCGCCTGTTCGAGTGAAATTCTGCGCTCGTCCCGATTCATGGAACTTCTGTGGCAACTCAGAGACTTGAGTTATCCTCATTTGGCCGTGACTCAATTTAACTTGAATGTCGGAACCGCTCCTACATCACGGAGGTTCAAACTTTGATCATCGGAGACCGTCTGCGTGCACTACGCGAGGAGAAGAAGCTCTCTCAAGGCGACATAGAGGAGAAGACGGGCCTGCTCCGTTGCTACGTTTCCCGTGTCGAAAACGGGCACACAGTCCCGGCCGTGGAAACGCTTGAGAAGTTTGCCCGCGCGCTCGGCGTTCCGATGTATCAACTCTTTTACGATGGCGAAGAGCCTCCGAAGCTGCCAAAGCTCGCGAAGCGCAAGTCCGCTAGCGACATCCTCTGGGGCAATTCCCGCAAAGATGCTCGGACGCTCGGCCAATTTTGCCGGCTTTTCAGCCACATGGAAGACCGTGAACTGAGATTGGTGCTATTCATGGCCCAGAAGATGGCGAAGCAGAAGACTGTTTCAGAATAGCTTTGAGGCTAAGCACTGCGACGTGCTGGTGACCGCTCGATCGGGGAGAAACAGGGTGGCCACGGTTATCTCGAACCCTCTTCATAAATGGCTACACAATCGAAATGATTCCAAGTTGATCGCCTCGTTTCCCCGCTTCGGAATCGGAACGATCGTGGCTGTCCAGCAGATGGTTGGCCTGTAGCAGTTTTTCAATCAAAGCGAATAATTCGCTTGAGCGAATCGGTTTTGAAACATAGCCGTCCATTCCAGCAGCCAAGCAGCGCTCCTCGTCGCTCTTCATTGCGTGGGCAGTCAACGCAATGATCGGAACGTGACCACCCTGCGCCTTCTCTCTCGCTCGAATGGCACCTGTAGCCTCGAAGCCATCCATCCGGGGCATTTGCACATCCATGAGCAGAAGGTCGAAGCGCTCTTTCTCAAAGGCTTCGACTGCCGCTTGGCCGTCAGGGGCCACCGTTACGGTATATCCTCGCTTTTCGAGCAGACGAACGGCCAATTTCTGATTGACCACGTTGTCTTCCGCAAGTAAAACGTGTGACCGGTGTCTTTTCTCTGACAATGTGTGTCGCGTAACTAAGGGCTCCTGAGTTCCAGTTGAAGCTTTCGGACTGAGAATTTGGCAGATCACATCCAAAAGCTCGGCTTGGCGAAACGGCTTTACGATATAAGCGCGGATTCCTAGTTCCCGGCAGCGGGCAGCATCGCCGATGTTACCTGCGGAGGTGAGCATCATGATCGTTACGGCGGACATGTTCGTGCTCTTTTGAATTTCCTCCGCGACTTCAAAGCCGTCCATCTCGGGCATCTGACCGTCCAAGAGGATGAGAGGAAATGGACGGCCCGTGCTCTTAGCAATCTCCAACGCTTGCAGGGCTGCCCTACCACTCTCGACAGCGGTCGGGCGCATCCCCCAAAGGCTCAGCATTCCATGAAGCACCCGGCGATTCGTGAAGTTGTCATCCACAATCAACGCATGGACATCGCGCAACTGATCCGGCGGAAGAGGTGCGGAGCAGGTGGCTGGTTTGTCCTGGACCCCCAACGTAATGATGAAATGAAAGGTCGCGCCTTTTCCTGGTTCGCTCTCGACCCAAATGCGGCCCTTCATCATCTCGACCAGCTTTCTGCAAATCGTCAGCCCAAGGCCAGTGCCTCCGTACTTGCGCGTCATTGAGCCATCTGCCTGCGAGAACGGTTCAAAGATCACCTTTAACTTTTCTGGGGGTATGCCAACACCTGTATCTTTGACGGCAAAGTGGAGCGACACGCCGTCGTGATTCTCGGCTTCTTTGGTGACGGACAGCAGAATCTCCCCACGCTCTGTGAATTTGATGGCGTTACCGACGATATTGACGACGATCTGGCGCACGCGGCCGGGGTCGCCGAGGACAGGTTCAATTACATCTGCATCGACCTCATAAATTAGCTCTAGGCCCTTTTGCTGTGCGCGGAAGGCAATTGCTCGGATCGTTTCGCCCAAGCTTTCTCGAAAATCGAAGGGAATAGATTCAACGTCGAGCTTCCCGGCTTCGATCTTAGAGAAATCTAGGATATCGTTCACCACGGTAATGAGCGATTCGGCAGAAATCTTGACAAGGTTCAAACTCTCGCGCTGCTCGACTGTCATATCGGAATCAAGAAGGAGTTCTGTCATCCCAAGAATTCCATTCATGGGGGTGCGGATTTCGTGACTCATGTTGGCCAGGAATTCGCCCTTTGCCCGGCTCGCATCCTCAGCCGCGTGCTCTGCCTTTCGGCGCTCCGCGACTTCCAACCGCAAAGCCTCATTGGCGTGCGCGAGGTCTGCGGTTCGGGCGTTGACTCGCATTTCGAGTTCTTCTTGGGACCTGAGAAGACTTGCAGAATTGTCGGCCTCTCTTCTGAATATTGCGGCCATGTTGACCAGCAGCCCCGCCAGCATGCACCCGTACTGCAAGTTCGTGAGTACGTGGCCCAGTGTGTATAGGGGATCGTAAAGCTTGTCCCAACACGGGTAATAGGCAAGATAACTGGTTGTGCCGAGGAAGAGCGAAAGCAAAACCCAGTATTCAAAGGCGTCGGTTTTCCAGGTGCCCTTCCGCCAGTATCCAATTGCGGCGAGTGAGAAGAAGATAGCGGGCATTACCTCCAGCGGGTGATGCACAAAAAAGTAGGGGAGATAGTAAGGACGGAGCCGAACAATACCGAAAAAGAAAAAACTGAAAACCGTGAATGTTGCCGCGATCGCGTAGATCCAATGCTCCTGCTTGGGCGTCGGAATTGGTCGCAGGAAGTCTCGTTTCCATGCTGGCAAACTTGCCCACATCAAGATTGAAAGGAATAGTCGAGGGGTGACCCCGCTCCAGAGTGTCAGTGCAACGAGGGCAGACGGAGTCTTACCGGCTAGATACGACGACGTAATGGCTGCGTGATAGCAATTGAGAAGTGCGGTTCCGAGAAAACCGCTTCCGAGAAGCAAAAAAGTGCTGCTTTTTCTCGTGTAGTAGCGGACTAGGGCCATTGCGCCGCTTATCAGCGCCAAAACCGTAGCGAAACTCTCTAGAAGCGTGTGGAACTCACCGTTGGACCGCCAGGTCATCGCACGAAGGAGAGGACTAGCCAAAAGGACCGCCAGAATGACGACGATGTAGCTTGTGTTCGTCCTTACTGGCGCAGTTTCTATGGGCTTCTCCACGATTGGCCTCCTGCAAAATCATTCTCTGACACGGCGTTGAGGCGATCCGGGCTCTTCAAAGGGAATAGATGAACTGCACGCCGATTTCCTTTTGTTCTCCGCGAGTTGCAACATGGACGACTCGCCCGTGGAAGCATTGCGTCTGCGGCTTCCGAGATATCTCGGTGGGCATCAAGACAATGACCTCGATTGGCTCGCTCGGGTCGATTTCGATATTCGTGAGAAAACACACTCCCTGACTCGAAATATTGATCGACTCCGCGACGAACTCGGTTTGACCCGATTGTGACTTCACCCGGATCAAAAGAGGTACTCTCGCACTCAAACGCGGATGTCCCCTACGCAGGAGCCCGGATTCTTTCGGCGCAGGACTCACACTCGAATGATCGGCAACAGTCTTAGGAAGGCTAGCGGTATGGCCATGACCACTACCATTCGCCGTGTCGGTGCACCTGCTTGGCACAGTTCCGGCTCGGATCAGCGGGCCAGCGCTTGACGTGAATTTTCAGAATTCGCGAACTTATGCGACCCGACTCGGTCGGCGTTCGCTGACCGACCTGGGGCAGGCTGCCATTATCCAGCTCGCAAAGGGATTAGGAATCGTGTTTCGCGACGACCAGATGAGTTCCCGCACACGGGTGCGGCGTGCATAGAGACGTTCCACTAGACGGTTTAAGGCTTCGTGATCTCCCTCATACCACTCAACAGGAACTTTGTCGGCCTCTTCGTGCAGAATATCCAGTGAGAGCCGATTTTCAAGCCAATCGAGCCAAGGCTCAAACGCTTCAATTCCTTTGACGCGCTCGTACAACTCACGCTTCATGTAGAAGCGACGAAGAGGAGCATCCGGGAAATTCCATTCTCCCGAATTGAAGCACCACCCCTGGTCAATCATCATCGCTTTGAGTGGCTTGTGAGGCGAACCACCGATGCCAACGTCGCCTTGCGAGACTAGAATCGCTTGCCGGCCATCGGTGTTATACGTCCACGTATCGAAAACGAAGGCTCCATGAAAGTCGGCGAGATTTGTGATTTGGGGAATCTGCTCGGGGCCAATGAAATCGTAGACCCGAATTCTTGAGGGATGTCCAGGGTAGCGGGACCCGAACTGCTTGCCAGGCGCACAAAGGACGCGGCTACTAGCCAATTCAACTACTAAATCCCGAGTATTCCTTATCAGTTCGTCAGCAACCTCGATGACATCTACATCGGGCACGCGTAATCCCATTCGCGCCGCCAAACGGGTAGCGAACATGTCGTTTGCCAAAATTCGCAGGCCCTGAGGGTTGTTCTTGAATTTGACGACATAAAAATTCTGGTCGTCGCACCGCATCAGGTGAGGCTGGGAGCCACCTCTCATGCGACGGACGTGTTCGACGGCCAATCTCATCGACGCCCTCCACAAATGGACCAGATTGGAGTGCGAGAGATAACCCGAATCAAATAGTTCGTAAATTCGGCATTTTGCTGGAGGTATGTGCTTAGAGAAAGAATTCTTCGGCGAAATGCCTGGGCAAAAGTGCTTGGGCACAATGACTAAGGAAAAATGCATCAGAAAAAGCAAAAAGGAATGCTTGAGAGGCGCTCATGGGTATGGCCATCGGCGCGACGCGTTTGGCTGTACGGACGCTATCTCCTATGGAGAGACGATATGGAGCGCGGGAGAAGTGACGAAGTACGAACTAAGTACGCGCCCGGCCTTAGTCTATTACTGGGGAAAACCATAGGGGGTTCGGTCGCATGTCCCAGCATCGCGATCCGGTTCGACAAACCACAATGTGCACGAACCGACTGCCTCTCGATATTCTCTCGACGCGAATGACCTTGGCTTGCCCACCGATATGAAGTTCTTTACTGTTTCCCATCTCAAATGGAAGAGTCATCTCAACCTCGACTAGGGTGTCGACCGGCGGACAGACGACAGATTGAATTGAGGCACTCTTGGTACCAATGTTCCGAGTTGTGCCTTCTGCTTTTACCTGCACGCCCCCGAAGTTGGTCCACGAAAACTCGGCGGGAGCTACAATTTGACATCGGGGTTCGGTGCGAAATTGGGCTAACAACTTGTGTCTTTGAATGTTGACGGTATTCATGTGTTGCACCCCATATCCGCGAATTGGAATCGATACGGCTCACACCCACAAATCAATCAAGGCTAACCAGCTGATGTCGGATAGCGTAACGCACCAGGTCCGCCAATGAATGCGCCCCTAATTTGAGCATGAGCCTGTCCTTGTAGTTTCGAACGGTCTTCGAACTGATCCCAAGAATGTCGGCTGCTTCCTTCGGACACTTTCCCTCTGCAAGTAGTCGAAGTACGTCTCTATCCCTCGGGCTCAGATTCCGATGAGGCTGATCTTCCCTCGGACCAAGTCTTACATTCAAACCGTCCGCGCGTTCGGTGGCGCTCGCAACTGAGCTATCGCGTAGCCGCAGTCCGGTAATCGGGAGCACAAACACACCGACGTGACTGACTCGCCTCGGATTCCATTCGTCTGGAATGGGGAAGTAGTTTTCGAGCCAACGGCCACGGTTGGGATTTGCCCCGAGCTGGCCGACGAGTTGGACATTGCTGAGAGGTTGTCCGGTGCTAAACACGCGGATCAAGCGAGTTACCACCGTCGCGGCGAGCGGTCCTACTACATCTGCTACGAAGCGACCATCATGCTCTTTGATCGGAATCCCGTTGATTTCTGCCAGCTTCCGATTCACAGTCGCAAATTGCAGGTTTCTGTCGCAGACGGCAAGACCCAACTGCGAATTGCCAATGCCGTTCAATATTTCTTCCGGTGAGGAGATGCGCGGTAGACCCGCACGGAACGACGTAGACCACGTTGGAGAAGGTTGAGACCTTGATGTTGAAGCCCGTGTACCTACCGGATTCCTCATTGTTGAACTCCGCCCCGGCTGGACATTGAAGGCGTGACGAACCGCATTTCGTAACTCAAGCTACCGCTTAGTCGCAAGGCTCTCGTTATTCTTAACGATTTCTGTATCCAGCAAAGCGGGTATATGCCACTGATGCGGCGTGCCTGTCAAGAGTAATCTGTCACTATTAATGACTGCGGGCGGGGCCTGGATGTCGGTAACAGAGCTTGGCGCTCCCTGGCTGTCATCTTGCGTCCTACCACTTCCCGGAATATCCGCTCTATCTTGGTCTTCTTCGGGAATTCTTCCGGGTGTGCATAGGAAATAGTCGTGAAAGGAAGAGTAGAGCCCACACTATTGCGGACTTCTCAACAAGGCAATCAGGAGTTCAGGGCATTTACGATGAAACGTAAATCAACGGTTGGGGTACCGTGGCTGCCAAACCGTCTTTTTAGCTGCGGGCGTTATGGGTACGGTTTCAATTTCGACGAGCCTCATTCCTGGCGGGTTTCTTGCGACGTTCGTTGTGCCGTTTCTTTAGATATTTCACAATTTCGGCGAGCTGGCGTCTCAACTCGGCGTCAACAGCCTCAGATTGCCTTTCAGAACGAGCGACCCGGCTGACGTAAGAGGGATCAACACCAAGCTTACGAGCGACCCGTCCGTAGAGTCCTCTTATGAGGGACGCCAGGTCCGGTGGAGGGTTCTTGAACGTGGGATTCACAACTCTGCTCGACCGCTCTTCTTTTCGTCGGTTCGCAGAACCTACCGTCTTCCACGTTGTCATTCTCATATCGGCTGGCACCCCAGAGAGTACTACGAGTACCATGCAATTTCGAGGCCCCACTTATTCGATGAAACTAGGGACGTTAAGTACCGCCTAGGTGTTAGCGTAGGGACATACGTACCGTTTTGACCCAAGAACGCCGGAAATAATCGAGGCATTGCAGCCCGGCGATAGCAGCCCTGAGCAGCGAGTTTTGTGAAACGGAGGGTAGCGGTCAAACGGGTTGTGCAAATGTCAAAAAAGCGGTCACATATTTTGACAGACAAATGCAATACTGCACGATGGCCGTAAGCTAGGAGGGAGTAACCCGCTTAGCTCCTCACACAAAAGGTCGATTCAAGCGGCTGATTTGGCGCTGCGAGCCATTGGATTCAGGAGTGTCTCCTGCTCTTCGGAGTCCATCTCACGGCCCACGACTTCGCAGAATATCCGTTCGATGGGGGTCCGTCCTCGACCATTTCGAGCGCAATTCTGCGTCGCGCCATGGTTCGCTTCTTTTTGTATCTCTGATTTCTTCTTAACTCCTTGTTCATGGTTTCTATTTCTAGACATCACCACCGCCTCCCTCCGATACCACGAAATGCACATAGCCTACGTCATTCCCATGACATTCATGAGGCCTGTTGTGGGCTGGGTTAGTGATTAACGCGCATGATATAACATGTGCGACGATAGTCAAGGACGGTGACAACACTACTGCATGCAAGCTTACGGGTATTGCGTGTCATGCGAATAGTGTCTTGCGGTTGGCAGAGCTTTCATATAGTATGGCCGGATCGCAGGAGAAGACATGACTCGTGACTCTCAAGAGATTACGCTGTCTGCCAAGTCCCTTGCCCCATTTCTTGAAGGATTCTATGAGCGAGTTGCTCGTCGGGCTCGAGTTGATGCTCCGCTGGTCGTGCAGGTTGCACTGGGAAGGTGCAAGTCAAAAGCAATCGAGGACGCGTTGAGCGGAGAGTTGGAAGCTATATCGAGCCGGATCAAGGAAGAGCGAGAGGCAGCTTAGTTTGCAACCCGCATAAATGGAACGCATCCCGCAACCTGTTTCGGAGCTGTCTAGACTTTCTGCTTTCTATCTCTCCCGCCGTTGAGCACGTCCAACTCCCGGAAACTGGCTTTTTGCGCCCGAAGGGAACTGATTCGACCTGTTCCGACCTGCGGCGCGAGCAGGAGCGGAACCAAAGCCGGTAGTATCGAACGGCAGATCAAGGCCATCATTGCGCAGGTTGTGTCTGCGCCCCCTCGCTAGCGGCTTGCAATTCGGCAGAAATCTGAACCTTACCACCACTGACCTTGATTGTCCGTTCCCGAGTCGCGAATCCCGATTTCTTGACTGTGATAGTGTGATCGCCCGTCGTGACCGTAGTTGTTGACGGCGTACTTCCGACGAATGCGCCATCGACTTCGATACCCGCTCCAGCCGGAGTGCGCCAACTGCGACTTCTGCATTGATACTTGCCTGGGTTTCGACCGGTTCTAGCGCCTCCGTAATAACACATTCTGGACTTGACAATAGGAAAATATTGAGGGAGCATGCCCGCACCCTGGATGTTGTTGGTACCCTCGAACTCAGTAGCCAATATTCCGTAACACCAAACTCTGATACTGCGGCACTTGTCGCGTAATGGGGAGGAGGCTATGAACATGCTGAAGCTCAAACCGAGATTCTTTGTCGGAATTGCCGTGACAGGTCTAATTCTTTTCTCTCTCCAGCACTTCCGCCAACAAGTTGAGTACGCCGCGCCTTTGAACGATGTACCCGTACCCCTTCTGAAATCAGGACATCCGGTCGATTGGTGGTTCGTATTCAAATTCAATTCAAAGGCCTTTCCGGGTTGTGGAGGCAGCGCAACGAGAATGTGTCCTTTCGGCGGTACCGTTCAGGACTACAAAGCGTTCGGCCAACAGTTCGTCTACGCCAGCAGCGATAGCGCGACGCTCCAGAAAGGAAGCGATTGTGCAGGCGACACGACGGCTGAACCGATAGGTGCAACTTTCGATGAGGTGTACAACGGTGATTATCACTATGTGGTTTGGAATGACCAGTTCTATGACGACCCAAAGATCGCCGGATGCACTCAAGAGTGTGGCTCTCCTTGGGGTCACTCGAAGGGCATGGTCGCTTGGGACGATGCAGGCGATGGATTTGTGTTACAGGTCACTACGCCCTCTTGGCCCGCTGCAGGCACCAAGAAATCTCCGCGCCAAACCGACGGAAATTCATTGGGTTGCGTCAAGGATGACGACGTGGAAGTCAGTCAGCATTTCTTTGCTCTGAAGCTAAACAAAGATGATCTCGTAATAGTTCTGACGGCTCTTCAGAACGCGAGCGTTGTCACTGACACTAAGAATCCGCAGATCGTCAACAATGGAGGGCCAGCGGACGTCCAGGATCTTGTGAAGGCCCTCGGGGTGAGGTCTACAAGCAAGGCCGTCACCAAGAACACTCTTTCAAGTGGGGTGGTTTTGATCAGCAAACCCTCCGGTCTGCACGTACCCCCCTGGCAGATGGTGTCGGCCACTCTCGATGGCGTCTCATTGAGGACAGCAACTTGGTGGGCGAAGCCAATGATCCCTACAACCACTGCGTCCACTCCGATTGGGTGCTGGGATAGCTCGCTTGCGAAGCCAGGAGCCGTTGAAATTGCTACCAGCGGTCAATGGGACAGCACAAAGTTTGGATTAAAGGGCGGACTCGGGACGGACTTTAATCACGCGAAAGTGGGTGTGTCGACCCCGGGCGACAAGAGCTACGCCATCTTCGGGGACATGAACCAACAGGGTACGCTGTCCCCTCCAAACTGTGGTAGCAGCCAGAACGGACGTGGGGGACTTTTTTATGCTGTCGACAACGCAGAATTGTCGAGCGGTCTGAAGGACCTCATCAATGGAGAAACAGCACCGACTGGACCTCTGCCGAGATGATGGATATCTCTCAATTTAGAATGCTCCGAACGCATCTTTTGGCTGAGATGGGCGAGGCTTCCATTGCATGTGGATTATAGGAGGTCGATGATTCCTTCCGGACACCTCTTCGTGCGCTCCTAAAACAGGACACTAGCTTCGACGTTTTCGTTGAAGCCGCAAGCGCCGGTGAAGCAATTGTTAGAGCAAGGCATTTTGTGCCAACCCTTGCGATCTTGGACTCTTCTTTGCCAGGAATGAACGGATTGCAACTCGCTCAAGAACTCAGGAACATACTGCATCGCTTATCGATCTTCCTGCTGACCGCAGACCACGATCTCCGCGTGGAGAAGGAAGCCCTATCTTGCGGAATTGACGCCGTCTTCTCCAAAATCGACGATTTGGAAGCTCTCGTCGCAAATGCGGCCGCCGTTTGTGAAAACGGGCGGCGCCGCGGACCGAGATGAGTGAGGGACGTGATTTGAACAAAACCAAAAAGGGACTATGCAAAACTAAGACTCTCATCGAGCGAATATTCTTCGAGATAGTCAAACGGGAAATGACAGAGGAGGAGCGCCGCGTTCTGCTTGTCAAACCCAAGCAGAGGAGCAAGCGAAATTGATCCGACGGCCACATCCTCATGAGTCTTACCAGCACCCATCCGGCTCGGGTCGGGCCAATTGACCAACCTACGTCGTCCGAATTGCAACGCATTCCGATCTCCGAAGCAAATCACCACTGTAATTTAGGTTCAGTGGCCTGTAGGTTCAGACTAGATCAACTTCCACGCGGGCATCGCGATGTACCAGCATGGATCGGTAATTAGGGACTTTCTCCTCATGCTCGATTTCCGACCGCCGATGATAATAGATGCACAGCCCAGCAGCGGAAATATCCACTCCCAGTAACCCCGCTGGAATTGCTGTGCTCGTGCATCTCATAGGGCGCGATCCCTACTAGCTTCAGGCGACGAAATGCGGAGGTGAGCCCAGCGGTCCCTTGGAGCCAGGTTCGTGTTTTGCCGCCTATTAAAGCAATGCTGTCCGCAGTGGCTCTAATGACGCTGTTTGAGCTTGCAAAGGCTCTGCTGTTCCCGTCCATCACACTTTGGCAATCTCACCGTCTGTTCAATTCGGTACATCCCCGTACAAAAGCAGGCTTTGCTGAACTCGTGAAGGGTGGCACTGGAAGCCGAGTCGGCTTCTAGGCTTTTGGGCCTCAGGCCCCGTGGGCCATATTTCGCTAGTTCTGTTTTTCGGCGATATCTGGTTAAGGTGGTAAAGCATCGTATTCAAACACCTCTGTTACCTAGCGCGTCACAACTGCACTGCGAAAGCCGCTTTGATGTCACTCTTGGATGCTAGGCTCACTTAGTCCAACCCAATGCACTATCCTTAGGAAAGCTGAGGAAGGGCCATGACCACGCGTCAGAAAGTTGCTTTGAAAGCATTCGGCGCATTCGCTGTCGCAGTGTTGGCAATGTCGTGCGTTCACACGTCAGCTCAAACGGTGAAAATGCCTGTAGACCCCGGCGTGCGCGCCGGCGCGCCCGGGGCCGGTGCACCCCTAAAAGGCCTTACTGGGGACGAGACCGCGTTCTTTCAAGATGGGCTCACCAGGTTCATTGAGGTCGAGGTCGTGAAGGGAGGCAAGAACAATGGGCTCGGGCCTCGATTCAACTCCAACCAATGCATGTCTTGCCACTCGCAGCCTGCGATAGGTGGATCAAGCCCCGCGCAGAATCCCTCGATCGCAGTTGCCACGCTCAATGGCGCAAAAAACGTGGTGCCCTGGTTCATAACGCCAAACGGCCCCGTCCGCGAGGTGCGCTTCAAGCGGAATCCGAACGGAACTAACGACGGCGGCGTGCACGACCTTTTCGTCATCACCGGCCGCAGTGACGCCCTGGGCTGCAACATCGCCCAACCCGTTCTCCTGCCCGCCGGAAATCCTGTTACCGGCCAAGGCGGAAATACGAACATCATTTTCCGCATCCCGACGCCTGTATTTGGAAGTGGACTGATCGAAGCGATTCCCGACTCGGCGATCCTCGCGAATGCGAGCGCCAACGCATCTATGAAGGCAGAGTTGGGAATCTACGGTCACCCGAACGCACACCTCAGCGGCAATGCAAACCTCAGTGCGAACGACGGGACCATTACGCGCTTCGGTTGGAAAGCGCAAAACAAGTCCCTTCTGATGTTCGCGGGCGAAGCGTACAACGTCGAAATGGGAATCTCGAATGAACTCTTCCCCCAAAAGCGTGACGAGACTCCCGGCTGTATCTTCAACGCCACACCCGACGACGCACTCAACTTCACGACTGCCTCCGCACCTGCTTCCAACTCCAATCCAGCCGTCCTCTCAGACATCGAGGCGTTTGCCGATTTCATGCGCATGCTGGCCCCGCCCACTCCGGCGCCCGACACGCCGTCCATTGTGAATGGACGCAACCTTTTCACAACGATAGGTTGCGTCCACTGTCACACGCCCTCGTTTACTACCGGAAAGATGATTGCCTCAGGCTCCTCAACGACCCCGAGCGCCGCGCTCTCCAACCAGACTGCGCATCTCTGGTCCGACCTGCTCGTCCACCACATGGGAAGAGATCTTGCCGACGGCATAACGCAAGGCGCCGCAGGCCCCGATGAGTTCCGAACAGCTCCGCTGTGGGGCGTAGGGCAACGGATCTTTTTCATGCACGACGGGCGGACAAATAATCTAGTGGAGGCCGTCGAAGATCATAAGAGCCGCGAGAGCGAGGCGAACAAAGTCGTCGACCATTTCAATAGGCTGCACCCTAAGGACAAGCAAGACATCGTCAACTTCTTGCGGTCGCTCTAGTCTACCCATGCGGTGCCAAGTCCTATGAAGTCGACTTCTCTGCCGGTGTTCGGAAAATCTCCAATCATGCTCCCGATAGCGGCTACAATTACACGACTCGGACGATGCCAAGCGGGATATTCGTCTCTGGGCGTGTGAGACTAGACGTCTCACGATTTTGAGATCAAGGGCTGACGAGCGAAGTCCTGATAGTTCTCCCCCATGAAGCTGGCTTTTGCGGATGGGCTTGGGCCAGCAAGGGAGCAGACGGAGGAGGCGCTTCCTTTATCAGTAAGTGGGACGAATAACCAAGTTGAGCGATTCGGGGCCGTGAATCACATATTTACCTGGCCAACGGTCGATGAACTTGGCGACGCACTTTTTTGCTTCAGTGAGGTTCTCGCGGCCGGCGACAAAGAGTTCTCCTCCGTCTCTCAAGACGCGAAATATTTTAAAAGCCGCATCTTCGTTCGTCACAAGACATTCAACCTCGCGTATCGTGGATAAGGCCGCAATGATCGGAAACGGAGGGACCGAATCGGTGTAGATCGCCTGTTTGTGGTGATTCACTTCCAAAGGTTTCTATTTCAGTCCTTAAATAGGAGTTCTCTTTGGAGCATGCTCCACATCGCAGAATGAAAACGTGAGACCGGTAATGCAGTTCCGCCGGGCCATCGGATTCAGCAACGAAAAGTTTCAATAACCGTATCGAAAGAGGAATTAGCTCTGAACAATAACAGCAACAAACTGCCTGGTAGGACTTCTCCGACATCTTGCTTGTCATTGGCTTCTCCCTTTCACGAAGTGGAACGGAGGCACTGGGGACAGTAGGCATACACCGGTAGAACTGGTTTGTCTACAAGCTCTGTGAATAACCTTCCGCGAGCCAAGTCCTTCCATGAGAAGTCGCCATACCGGAATAAGGGAAAATGGGATTCGGAGGCAGACGTGGCGCCTAAAAAAAGAACCATCTAGGAATCTTGATAAGCATGGGAGGTTTCTTGCGGCATGGGAAGCGGCGGGATTCCCTGAGCGTGATCGTAACGCAGCTCTACCGTGGTACCCCAATACAGCGATTAGTGGATTGTGGGAGTCCTGTGAGTTCGTGTACAAAGTGAGGTAATTCCCTCACGGAATCCGACACAAGCCCGATGGAGGTGAGCCACCATGCGCCGAGATTACGAGGTCTTTGAGAAGTTCTCCGATGGTTCCACGCTTTGGCGAGCCTGCGTAACCGGACGCTACGAAGCGCAACGAAAGATGCAGGAGCTACGAGAACATTCTGAAAATGATTTTGTCTTCCTCGACATTCACGCGCAATGTTTTATCCCGACCAAGGTAACGATACGCACCCGCCTTGAAGCGAAGGGAACGGCGGGCGGATAGCGCGAGCTGACACGCGGCTCCGAGCGGTGTTCGCGAGCCGCTATCGCCCTCCCGGGGCTCGGACACTGTGGAGGTGAAGGAAATGAAGATTAGGAGGTGAGCCTACATGGCACAACCCACAGTAGCTCCAATCACTTGCAAAGAATGCGACAGTTTCTACGCTTCGGAAAGTGAATTCCGGAAGCACATGCAAGAAGTGCATCGCAGGTCTGCTTCAGAACAAAGCACTCTCCGGCGTGGTGATATTTCAAAGGAAGAATGGGCCAATCTTTCTGTACATTTGAGGAATCACGTCCAAGTCCGCTTCAAGTCGGAAGAGCTAGATGCCATTGACCGATTTATACTGCTTGGCAGTCACGACTCGGTCTTCGACAAAGTGTTTCGATAGACGCGACTCACAACGTTTGTTGAAGGCTCTGATCGAGACGGCCCGAAGCAATGACGGTTATCCGCGTCCGCTCGTCCCATCAAATTTGAAATGTCTTAAAAAGCCAACGCGACGGCACGATCCTAAAAATGAAACAGGCACCTGAGGACAGGGTGCCTGTTGTATCGCGTTTTTTTTCGACATCAGGTCCGGGTTGTTTTGGACTGTCGAGTCTTCTTCTAAGACTCGCCGTAATGTCGCGACATTGATCAGAGGTTAGGCCGACCGCATCAATGGTGTGTGTTCAGTCTTGCACATTCGCATGCTGCACAATCGCGCGGCAGACTTCTGCGTTGCTGAACGCCATCAGGTTCCGAAGTCGCAGGGCAACGCGGGCAACGCCAACAAAGCCAGTTACCGATAACGCCCCATTTCTCAGGCCCTATTCGCGCCTTGTGTTCTTTATTGAACAGTTGAGGTCATCTCTGCATGGCACACTCACAAATCTGAAACTAGCGTGCGAGGCCACTTACAATTGCAAAACGCACGGAATAACGGATCTAAAAAGGAAAGGCACTTCACGAATCGGTAGCGCGCACACCGCAGGATAGTGTGCAATATTGAACAGTCAACAGGATCGGGTTCCGCGACAATGCAACCCATGCTGGCTCCCGCAGTTCGGGGTGCGTCCGCCAAGGTTCCTCGCTACCGTCCCAAAAGCGAATTTACAAAGTCACGCGTTCGATTCACAATTGTTTCTCGACTCTGCCGGTCCGGGGAGACAACCTGTCAAGTTTCTAGGAAAATGCCCGTTTCTTCGTGTAGGAAGGCCCCGCCACGGAGGGGCCGATCCCCTGGACACAGCCTGAAGGTTACCGTCGCCCTGTCAGCGGTGAAGAAGTTGCGAGAAGGGGGAAAACATGTGCAAACCAGTGAGGATCGACAGCAAGGGTAGGTTGAAGCTACCCGCGAGCCTCCTTGCCACGCTCAAGGAGTTTGGCGGCGAATTCTTCATCACCAGCGAAGATGGCCATTGTGCCCGCATCTACCCTCGGCGGGTCTGGACCGAGATCGAGAAACGGCTTGTGCATCTGTGTTCGCACAACAGGCACAGGCAGAGGCTTCTCATCCGCGCGAAGTATTTTGGTCAGATCGTGATGATGGACGACCAGGGGAGAGTTTTAATCCCGGCTGTTCTACGTGAAACTGCGCGAATGAGGGGCGAAGTAGATGTGCTCGAT
>Ga0207018_1003_pt1 | contig 59203 bp, 50 predicted proteins | sample Alteio_BWMinCont_52_FD_153476 | JGI IMG/M metagenome (GOLD analysis project Ga0207018, IMG submission 153476) | Enriched cells from forest soil in Barre Woods Harvard Forest LTER site, Petersham, Massachusetts, United States -... | ecosystem: Environmental > Terrestrial > Soil > Temperate forest >...
ATCTAGAAGACACTACACTGCATATCCAGTTTGATGACCGCAACGTGCTCTATGATTTTAATGAACTGGATGAAATTTCACTGGCCTATGCTACAAGCATTCATAAAAGCCAAGGTTCCGAGTATAAAGCCGTTGTTATTCCTATTGCCATGCAACATTATCGTCTTCTGGCCAGAAATCTCATTTACACCGGCATTACACGAGGGAAGCAGCTCGTCGTACTTATTGGACAACGTAAAGCACTGTATATTGCCATCAACCAGCCCGCTAGTCAGCAACGCTTAACTCAGCTGTTGCAACGCATACAGGATGAATTTTGGAAGGAGAAAATTTAATTTCTCCTTTTCTTTCCTCGATTCAGTTGGAGATCAGATCTTGCTTAACATGATGAAAAATCTCTATGAGATTTTCAAACATACTGACCGTTATTTCCAGCCTATCATGAATAGCCCATAAGTAATAAGGAGAGAATCGCGGTTCTCTCCTTGAAAATCTTCATCGCGCAAAGAAAGTACTGGAAGTTGCGAATTCGAAACTTGATGTATTCGTAGAATTTATGAAAAAATATATAAAGAAATAATCCAATATTTTTTACTATTTTACATAAGATCGCTTTGCCTCAATGAGAAGCAGGAATAACAAGAAGTGCCAATCCAAATTCACAAGCCCCATGACGCCATATTTCGGAAATTTTTCACTGATATTGAAGTTGCTAACGAATTTATAAAAGCCTATTTTATCAAAGAACTTCAGGAAAAATGTGATCTTTCTACATTAAAGATTGAAGCAGGTTCGTTTCTCGAGGAAGATCTTAGACAACATTACTCTGATATTTTATATTCCCTTAAAATAGATGGAGTTAAAAGCTACGTTTATATCAATGTTGAACATCAAAGTACGCCAGATGAGCTTATGCCATTCCGTATGCTACGGTACAAATTGGCCATCATGAAGCAACATCTGGACCAAGGTCATAAGAAGCTTCCCGCTGTGATCCCCATGCTTTTTTATCACGGTAGAAAAGGGCCTTATCCCTTTAGCCTAGAGCTAATCGATTGTTTTGAGGATAAGAACTTTGCTAAAAAATATTTCTTCAATGTCCCAATTTTAGTAGATCTGACCCAGATCCCGGATGAGACCTTTACCCGGCATAAGAAACTAGGCCTGCTAGAAACGGTACAGAAGAACATCTTTACCCGGGACCTGGTTGCTATCGCTAAAAATATCGTTCAATTGATGAAATCTATCCATCCAGATCATGAATTGTTCAACAGCCTGGTATATTATATGCTTGTGGAGGGTGAAACACAGGATGTCAACGAGACGGTTAAAACACTCCAAACCATTAAAGATTATCAAGAGGATGTTATGAACGCAGCACAACAACTAAAACAGCAGGGCCGTATGGAGGGCCTACAGCAGGGTCGAGAGGAAGGCCGTGAAGAAGGTCGACATGAAGGCATTTTGGCTGTTGCCAGAAGACTTTTAGTTGAAGAAGGGTTGTCCCCTCAAGCTGTCCAGAGACTAACTGGCTTACCTGAAAATGAAGTTATGGATTTGATCAATAAACACTGAATTTATCAAATTAATCTCGCCGGGTAACTTTGTTCTATCTATAATTATGCATTTATAGATAATATTCTATCCGAAGAAGCTCAAAGCTTTCCGAAGGAGATCATATAAAAAACTTGTGCTCCTTCGACAAAATTTGCATAACTAAAAATACTAGATAATTATTTAGATATGTTTTAATTATTAATTTTATAGAGGCTTGCCATTAGACCACTTTGAATTCGCCATCTTCGTTCGAACGAAAGCAGCTACTATCCGCACTAGATAAAGTAGATTTTTTTCTCATCTGTTTATCCCATACTTGAATCATTCTCACCTTAGAAAAATTTTCTCAGCAAGCCTACTTCCTTCGTGTGATGAACAGAAAATAATCATTTACTTTGCGCGATGAGGATTTTCAAGGAGAGAACCGCGATTCTCTCCTTGAATGACTGCGCGGAAGCTTTGCTTTTGCCAGTCTGTGATCCGGCATACCCGCTCGCTGTGAGTTAAAAAGATTCACATCTTCACGTACGATGCGGTATATAAGAAAGTACGCTAACTAAACAGCAGACTTTTTTTCTGAAGAAACGAGGGAAAGAACAATGCCACGATTTTTGCGATCTACATCTAACACTCTCGCTTCAATTGCTTGTCCAACTTCAAAAATATGCTCTTCTTCACTCAATTCTGAAGTTTTAATTTCAGCTGCTACATGGTTTCCTAAATCAATCCTAATTCCTTGACTATCAACAGCCAGTATCTTCCCCTTTACTAACTGATCCTTTGTGTAGTGATCATAGGGATTGGCAGACAGTGAGCTATCATTGTCTAATTGCTTAATTCCCAGTGAAACTCGCTCACGCTCTGGATCAATAGATAGGATCACTGTCTCCAATTCATCTCCTTTTTTATATTTACGGACTGCCTCTTCTCCTGATATATCCCAAGCAATATCCGACAGGTGCACTAAACCGTCTATACCACCCGGTAAACCTATAAAAAGACCAAAATCTGTAATAGACTTGACTTTACCCAACAGGTGATCGCCTTTTACATGTTTATTGGCAAAATCCTCCCATGGATTAGGCTGGCACTGTTTGATCCCTAAAGAAATTCGACGTCGATCTAGATCGATATCTAGAACAACAACCTCAATTTCCATACCTGCTTGAACAATTTTATTCGGATTAACATTTTTATTGGTCCAATCCATCTCAGAAACATGGACCAATCCTTCCACACCTTCCTCAACCTCTACAAAGCAACCATAATCCGTTACATTGGTAACTTTTCCATTTAAACGAGTAGTAACCGGGTAACGTTTTACTAAGTCCAACCACGGATCCCCTACTAGTTGTTTTAGACCCAAGGAAACACGCCCCCGTTCCTTTTCAATTTTCAACACTACTACTTCGATTTCATCGCCAATACCCAATACTTCGCTTGGATGCTTGACTCGCTTCCAAGAAATATCAGTTACGTGGAGTAAACCATCTATTCCACCTAAATCAATAAAGGCACCGTAATCTGCTAAATTTTTCACAACACCCTTGATCACTTGACCTTCTTCCAATTCAGTCAGCAATTGCTCTCGGCCTAATTGACCTTCGGATTCCAGAACAGCACGACGCGACAAAACGATGTTATTACGCTTAGGATCTAACTTGATAACTTTGAATTCGAGTTCCTTACCCTCAATTACGCTGGAATCTCGCACAGGGCGTACATCTACCAAGGATCCAGGTAAAAAAGCACGGGCATTACCAATTTCTACTGTAAAACCACCTTTCACTTTGCCAGTCACAAAACCCTTTACGATAGAATCTTCATCATAAGATTTTTTTAAGGAAGTCCACATTTCAGCACGTTTAGCTTTTTCACGGGATAAACGCGTCTCACCAAACCCATCCTCTAAAGATTCAATGCTAACATCAACTTCGTCGCCCGCTTCAATTTCTAACTCACCGGCTTCATTGTAAAACTGCTCTATGGGAATCAGACCTTCTGATTTTAAATTTGCGTTAACTATAACACGATCTTTTTCAATCCGGACAACAGTGCCACGTATGATCATGCCCGCATGAAAAACTTGATCCGAGAAAGATTCATCAAGCAATTGCTTAAAACTCTCTGTCATATCGACATATCACTTGTTCTTTTTTAGAGAACCGCTTCTAAAATGGCGCAAAAAATTGCGCGTTTAATATTAGCTATTACTCTCTTGCTTGCTACTACACTTAATTTTCTTTCGCAGTCAAAAAGAGCAACGCCTCCCCTACACTTTTCGTATGGTTTGCAGTTTGCTATGAATACACTGTAACACCTCTGCAACGCTCAAGTTTGTGGTATCAATAACCACAGCATCCTTTGCTGCTCTTAAAGGAGCAACAGCACGCTGCTTATCCCGATTATCACGTCGCTCAAGCTCTACATACACCGAATCTAGGCTAGCATGCTTCCCCCTTGCCTTCAACTGTAAACAACGTCGTTTAACACGTTCTTCTAACGTCGCTAAAAGAAAAATTTTTAATACAGCATCCGGAAAAACGACCGTACCCATATCTCGGCCATCTGCCACTAAGCCAGGGGGTTGACGAAAATTACGCTGATAACTAAGTAAGGCTTTTCTAACCATCGGGTAAACTGCTAACTGAGACGCTAAAAGACCCATGGCTTCTGTACGAATTTCCTCTGTAATATCACGCTGTTCCCATAAAACAATGAGCTTATCGTCTGTGGCACTTACTTGCAAACGCAGTTTTAATCGCTCAATGCACTGGACTAATGCCTGTTCCTCTATAGGCGTTGAGGTTGCATGCACCAAAAAAGCAAGGGCACGATAAATAGCTCCACTATCTAAAAAATGCCAATTCAATCCTTTTGCAAGTTGACTCGCCACCGACCCTTTTCCCGATCCACTGGGACCATCAATGCTAATAACAGGCACATCAACAGACAAATTCTCTCGTTTAGCAAGTACGCTGTCGTCTAACAACATGAAAGATAAGCTTGCCAAGCTAATTTGCGATACAGTTTTGCTTCCATCAGTGGATTCGAGGATTGATAAATTCCACGTCCTACGATGATAATATCCGTTTTATTCTTTGTAACGGCTTGCTCAATAGAAATATATTGTTGACCTAAACTATCAGCTACATTATCTCGGTGGACGCCGGGTGTCACATGAATCAGTCCAGGATTTTCGCTCAGTTGCCGTTGCGCAATAAAACCCATGACAAACTCAGGATAGTCCTTTGCCATGTTGACGCTTGCCTTGGTATAGCCTTTACACGCCAGTGAACCCATAGCGCTCATTTCAGCAAGTAATAGTAGTCCCCGTTGTTTTGTTAAACCAACGGCTTGTAGCGCTTGAATGATACTAGGACCCGGCACAGTATGTGCATTGCTGATGTCAGCCCATTCAGCAATGTGATATAGCCCTCCTGCATATTGCTGTTTTACAGTGTTACCGATGTCTGCAAATTTACGATCTTCAAAAAGTAAAAACGTGTGTTTTCTCGCTAAGGCTTTGAGTTGAGTAATAAAATGTGCATCAAAATCAGATAAAATATCGACATGTGTCTTTAATAAACAGATCTCTGATCCTATTTGATCAGCAAGCTTAAGTAGGCCTGCACAGTGGGTAATATCGGCAGACAAACAAAGATTCGTCTGTTTATCTGAGATGATCTGACAGAGACGCCTTCCCATTGGATTCAAACAGTAACGAACCCGATCTTTAAAATGAATTTTTTTGATTTTTTTTAACATGTAGAACGATAAATTACAAAAGTAGCGGATCAAAAACCGTGATCGTCGACTGTAGCGACATATCTTTCTGCAATTGCATTTTCAGCTTGTTGATATTATCTGTACTGAGCTCCGGCCCTACAAAAACGCGTGTCACTGGCTTTCCGGCAAGCGCATCTTGACTAACCATGTATGCTTTAAAACCTTTTTGACGTAGCGTTTCTACCAGTGCTTTAGCGGTTTGATCTTTTGGCAAATCAACTAACTGTAGAACCCAAGCCTTAGCGGGCAACAAAGGCATTTCAAACGGATGTCGTAGCACTTGCTCCGTATTGCTAAATGCTAAACTAAAGTAATTTGGACTCGGTGTAGGAGGAAGATTAGGCATAGTAAAAAATTTCAGCGGAACGCTTGTTTCCTTAAAAAAAAGGGGTACAAAAATGACGAATAAAGCAACCAGTACAATTCCGCCGACCACACTGTTCCTTCGTTGTGTCACTTTTTTTCTCCAGTGCATACTACTGCTTCATACTATTGATAATGATAACGTATTATCGTTCAAGATACCTCTAATTACACTGCGTTAAGCACTTCAGCAACCGTATGGAAAGATCCAAAAACAAGCAGAGAATCCCCTTTTTTAGCTGTATGGCAGGCTTGCTGATAAGCAATTATCGGTGAAGAAAAAGTAGTGACACAGGATTCTGGCACAATTTCTAACAGGTATTGACGCAATTGGCTTGCCGCTGCACCACGAGGACAGCATAAATCAGCCAGATACCAGTCATCGATTAAATCCGTTAATGGCGCTACGGTATTTTTGATGTCCTTATCTGCCAGCATACCGACAATAGCATACACTCTCCCGATCTTAGGCTCTGTAGCGAACCTTCTTGCCAGGTACCTTCCCCCAGCTGGATTATGTGCCACATCTAAAATCACCCGTATTCCATTTCTTTCAATAACTTGGAAACGACCAGGTAAGTACACCTGTCTTAGGCCTTCTTCTATGGCCGTACGCGAAATGCAAAAATGTCCAGAAAGTAGCTCAATGGCCTGCAAAGCCGTAGCAGCATTCTGCAGCTTAATCCGAGGTAAAGGTAAATTCGACAAAGTTTGCTGTTGACTCTGCCACGACCAAACGCAATGATCCTTCCTATAGGTAAACGCTTGACCTTGTATATACAATGGACTACCTAATAAAGCTGCCTGCTCATCAATGGACTGAGGAAGGGAACAATCGCCGAAAACACAGGGTTTATTGGTACGCATAATACCTGCTTTTTCCCTGGCGATACATTCTCTTGTGTGACCCAACCAATCCATGTGATCTAAATCAACGGTACTGATCACAGCAACATCAGCGTCTATACAATTGACGGCATCTAAGCGTCCGCCTAGACCAACTTCCAAAATAATGGCATCGAGCTGTGATCGCTTAAACAGCCATAGTGCCGCCAAAGTCCCAAATTCAAAAAAAGTTAAGGTAATATCATCTCGAACCCTTTCAATAGACTCGAAAGCATCGCACAATTCTGTGTCGCTAACCGTTTCATTATCTATCCGTATGCGTTCATTGTAATGTAGTAAATGCGGTGACATATAAGTAGCAACACGAAGTCCTGCCGCCATTAAGATAGCTTTCATGAGTTCAACACAAGAACCTTTACCATTAGTTCCAGCGACCATAATAACAGGACAACTGAAACGCAGTAGATCAAGACGAGCAGCAACGCATTTAACACGTTCTATACCTAAGTCGATGGACAGTGGGTGACAGCTTCCTACATAAGACAACCATTCCTCTTTGGATTTTGGAAATACCTGCCGTGTTTTTTTTTGCTCTAACATACTGGCCTCCGTATTGACCTCTGGCTACGCTACTCTATTCAGTATCGGGAAGAGCCGACAGCGAATAACGATTTTGTCTAGTACGCCACAATTTATTTAATAACCCCGCTATTTTTCCTTTTAAATCGCGTCTATCAACTATCATATCAATAGCACCGTGCGCTAATAAGAATTCACTGCGTTGAAAACCTTCAGGCAGTATCTGACGAACCGTTTGTTCAATGACCCGTTGCCCAGCAAAACCGATAAGGGCCTTCGGTTCGGCGATAATAATATCTCCTAACATAGCAAAGCTTGCTGTAACACCACCCATCGTAGGATCTGTTAACACGGATATAAAAGGCAAGCCTGCTTGTTTCAATTTTCCAAGTACAGCACTGGTTTTTGCCATCTGCAGCAGTGAAAATAAACCTTCTTGCATACGCGCGCCGCCACTTGCCGCAATGCTAATAAAAGGAATATTCAGTTCCATGGCTTGTTCCACACCATAGACAAACCGTGCCCCTACCGCTGCACCCATTGAACCACCCATAAAATCAAACTCAAAGGCGGCAGCAATAAGAGGTATCCCCTGCAATTGAGCGTGCATGACCAACAAGGCCTCTTTTTCTCCAGTTTTTTTGACGGCCTTCGCCAAGCGCTCCCGATATTTCAGCTGATCTTTAAAACCCAGTCTATCTACAGCAACAATTTCGCTAGCCAATTCTTCCGCTGTGCCTGGATCAAGTAACTGCCATAGACGTTGTCTTGCTTTGATACGATGATGATGGGCGCAATTAGGGCATACGAAAAGATTTCGCTCAAACTCAGCTCTATACAATATCGTTTGACAAGCCTCGCATTTAATCCAAATATTTTCCGGCATCTGTGTCGTTTTTCGTACGACAGTCCGAATTCCAGTAATGACCTTCTTTAACCAACTCATAAAATTTCCAAAACCGAGCAACTTATCCCTATCGCATCTTCAGAGCACAGTATTGATGTAGTGAAAGTACACAAAACAAGGCAAACCATGGCATCGACACGAAGCTAATAACACGCTCTCCCGCCTTGTTTCAAGGCAACCGATACCATGAAACACTACGGAGCATTGTAGGATTAACCACCGACTTTTAAAAGCTCCCAATACTTTTGATAGATCGCTTCAGCAGCCCCTACATCAACCTGTATCACACTACGCTCTAAGGTTTTTGGATCAGGATAGATCGTTGGATTGTTCAAAACCGCTCTTGGCATCCGCTTGACCGCTGCTTGATTAGGGGAAGCATAACCCGTTGCTAAGCTAATCTTTTTAGCGACATCAGGACGCAGAATAAAATTGATGAATCGATAAGCATTATCCAGATGTGTTGCACCAACCGGAATAGCCATGCTATCGATAGCGACGATAAACCCATCCTGTGGATAAATAAACCGAATCGCTGAATTTTCCTGCATGGCCTGATAAATATCACCATTCCACGCCATCCCTAATGTCAAATCTTCATCGAGATAAAGTGATTTTACAGCGTCATCACTAAACAAGCGAACATTGGGCATCAATTGCTTTAATTTGAAATAGGCTTGTCGAATGTGTTCCGGGTCCGTATCGTTGGGAGAATATCCTAAAGCAAACAAGGCAATCGAAAAAACTTCATGTACATCATTTAACAAAAGTAATTGATTACGGTATTTAGGATTCCAAAAATCTGTCCAATTTTCCACTTGACCCAGTGCATGATAGCGCGTATTGATGACGATGCCTGTGCTACTCCAAAAATAAGGAATACTATAACGGTTACCTGGATCATATGATTTATTTAATAAAGCAGGATCTAAATTTTTTATATTACTGAGTTTAGTTTTATCTAAGGCGCGTAACATGCCTTGTCTGCGCATGTGATCCACAAAATAGGTAGAAGGCACGACAATATCATAACCTGAATGGGGGTTGGCTTTGAGCTTGGCATACATGGTTTCATTACTATCATAAGTTGCATAATTAACCTTGATGCCCGTTTCCTTTGTAAATTGTCTTAATATTTCACTGGAAATATAGTTTGACCAATTGTAGATATTGACTAGCTTTTCCTGTGCGTTAACCAAAGAACTGAGAAAAAATAAAAAACAAACTACCCATTTATATCTATATAGTTTCATCAGGCTTCCTTTTTGCGTAACACCAGCTGAAAAATACCCACGATGAACAACGTGATGATAAACATGACAGAACACAGCGCATTCAATTCCGGCTTTAGACCAATACGAACCAACGAGTAAATATACAACGGTAGAATTTGAAAATCCGGACCGGTAACAAAAAAACTAATGATGACATCATCCAGCGACAGCGTAAAACTCAGCAGCCAACCGGCCAAAATAGCAGGCCATAACATGGGGATAATCACACGCTTAAAGCTCATGAAATCACTTGCACCCAAATCACGTGCTGCTTCAAAGATATTTTTGTCTAAACCGGTTAAGCGGCTCAAAACGGTAACCGATACAAAAGGGATGCAAAAAGTAATATGCGAAAACAGCAGTGACCAAAATCCAAGTTGCATTTTCATCAAAAAAAACAGAATCAATAAAGAAACCCCCATGACAATATCAGGAGAAACAATAAGAACGAACATTAAACCATGCAATAATCTTTTACCAAAAAAGGTATAACAATAAAGACAGGTAGCCGTCAAAGTCCCGATCAACGTAGCGCATGTAGCCGACAAAACACTGACTTCTAGGGAATGCAAGGTAACAACCGCAAGTGCCATGTCATCCCCTAATTGCTTATACCAATGCAATGTAAAACCATGCCACAACAGGGAGTAGCTTGAGTCATTGAATGAATAGATGATCAAAATGATGATAGGAAGATAGAAAAAGCTATAAATAGCGGTTAAATAGCTAGATTTCACCAATCGATTCATGTTGTTGTCCTGCTTTATTGGCACGCCAGTAGATCAATAACAGCAACCACATGCCGCATGTTAATACCATACTTACCGCTGATCCCAACGGCCAATTGTGCGCCGCTAAAAATTCACCTTGGATCAAATTTCCAACCAGTAAGGATTTTGCACCACCCAAGATGTCCGGAATATAAAACATACTCATTGCTGGTAAAAACACCAAAATGATCCCACCGACGATACCCGGCCATGTTAAGGGAAAAACAATACGTGCAAAGATGGTAGCTGTATTAGCCCCTAAATCACGCGCTGCATCTATAAATTGAGTATCTAATTTTTCTATATTGACATACAACGGCAATATCATAAAAGGCAATAAACTATACACCAAACCTATGATAACCGCCGTTCCGGTATACAAAATAGGAAGGGGTTGATGAATAATGCCTATAAATAACAATACCGTGTTTAACAGTCCTTTAGCTTTTAAAATGGAAATCATGGCATAGGTTCGTATTAAAGAACTCGTCCAAAAGGGAATAAGAACCAAAAATAACAATAGATTTTTATATTTAGACCGCAGCCGTGCCAAAAAATAAGCAAAAGGATAAGCCAAACAAAGACAGATGATAGTGCATAAGGCAGCAATACAGAAAGAACGCCAAAATACCTTAAAATACAGCGGATTCAACAACGCTAGATAATTGATAAAGGTAAACTTCCAACGTACCAACTTGACGGCATCATTTTCCAAAAAGCTAAGTAAAAAAACGAAGAGGCTTGGTAATAGCGCAAACACAGATAACCAAAGCCAAACAACAACGAGATTCGTCCATTTAAACAAACGATCAGCTTTCATCGGGCAAAATGACCTCCCATCCTGGAATCCAATGTACCCACACCGATTCACCGCTATGAAAATCTAATTTTTCATCATCTTCATTAAAAAATTGCGTCGCTGCCAGTAAGGTTTGACTTTCCAAGCGAACCATTAAATCCACTGTTGAACCCTTGTAATTCACCTGTTCTACGACACCAGAAAACATCTGCGCCGTATCGGTGACCTCTGACGGTGACCAAACTTCTAAATCCTCGGGTCTCACCAAGGTATATACCTTTTGCTTTTCGGTAAAGTGTCGGCGGTTCTTTAAAGTAAACGGTTTGCCTTCAATCAGGACATGAATTACATCTTCATCGACAAAAACTACTTGGGTTTCAAAAATATTCACCTCACCGATGAACCGTGCAACGCGTAAGCTGTGGGGTTCTTCATATACCTCTCTTGGCGTCCCCACCTGCTCAATACGCCCTTCATGCATAACGATGACGCGGTCAGACATCGATAATGCTTCTTCTTGATCGTGGGTTACTAGGATGAAGGTGATACCCAATTGTATCTGTAATTGCTTCAATTCCATTTGCATCGTCTTGCGTAAACGGTAGTCCAAGGAGCTCAAAGGTTCGTCCAGTAGAAGAATAGATGGCTGATTGACCACTGCCCGTGCAATGGCAACGCGTTGTTGCTGTCCACCGCTTAACTGGTAAGGTTTACGCGCACGTAATGGCTCCAATTTGACCATTTTCAGCGCGTCATCGACCTGTTGTTGAATAGTGGTCTTGTTAAGGCCCTTACAACGCAACCCAAAGGCAATGTTGTCAAAGACGCTTAAATGGGGAAACAGTGCATAACTTTGAAATACTGTATTTACATGCCGCTGTTGTGGCAATAGGCCATTGACGTCATCGCCGTTGATACGGATGATCCCAGCATCCGGTTCCTCAAAACCGGATATTAAACGCAGCAAAGTGGTCTTTCCACAACCGCTGGGTCCCAACAAAGTTAAAAATTCACCGTGTTTGACTTCAAAATGAATGTCTTGTAGAACTGTTTGATCGTGAAATTTTTTGTAAACTCCTGTGAGTTCGAGCACGCTCCCATTCATCTATCAGGAACCTCATGCTTGGGTGGAATGGCAAAATTGAAGCGATTATGCAGTGCGTAATTGGGCGTGTCTACCTTTCTTTTTCAGCAGTTTCCAGAATGTTTTGATACGTGTTTTGATAAAAATGGCCCAATCCTCTGGGCTCACTGAAAATTAACCAAATGGATTAATTTTACACTCATCAATTCATAAATCCTTAAGCATTGCGGTGTAGGATTTAAAGGTAATAAAATCCTTTTTTTACACAAATTCCTTGGATTAGAGAGGTATCAGACAATGCCACAATCACAATATTCAAATACAACAAACACTGATGGCCACGCTTCTTCTGATGCCGTAGAGACATTGGAAACAATACCTAAAACGGTAGATGATGCACAGGATCATACTGAGCCACAATCCAATAGGACAACATCAAGTAGGACAACATCAAGATCAATGTCAGAATCAATGTCAGATGACGATGGGGGCGTGGTCCAAGCATTAGATACCCACAGCAGCACGACCACGATACAAGAAGCAGTGAAAAATTATCTTGTATCGCAAGCAAAAATTGATCTTTGCGAAGAATTAAATAAGCAAAACTATGCAGCGAATAATGCTGTCTTAAAAACGCTAGAAAAACAGATTACAATGCTTATCCGAAATAACTTTGATGCAGCATTCCTTGCCACTAATACGGACGCAACGGTTACGGGGGGCGTCCAGATTTTGACCAACGCTATAATACAAGCCTCCTTTAATTCCAGTTTACGTAATACCTCCGCTACAACCTTGCAGAATGATACAACCTTGCAGAATGAAATGGAGAAAATCGTTTCTAGTCTAACTCAGAGTTTTATCCAGGAATATAACGAAAGAACAGTTAAAGATATACGAGAACTCTATAAACATCTTACAACTGCAACAAATCTCATAAACGGTCAAACTAGGCTTGCTCAAGCTATAAAAATGATGTCACTCCAAGAATTTCAATCCTGGCTTCAGCAAGAAATAAACATGCATAAGCATGCACTCGAAGATCTGCAAAATGGCAAATTCGACCAACAATTAGCACTCATACAGACAAGATGCCAACAACTTGGCAGAAACGAAGGAGAAAGAAACATCTGGGCACAGATCATGATCCTCATTAACCAAATTATTAGTCAGGGTCAACAAATTATTAGTCAGGGTCAAGCGGAAGAGGGGACAGCATGGATGCACTGGCATACCCAGTTACAGACTGTCCAAGCAGCTGTCGATTCTCGTCTCAAGGAGCTGGGTAACAACGAAGAAGGAAATAACGCAAGAAAAGTAATTGTGTATTCTCCAAATCACTTGCCACATCATACGGTACTGCTCAACAGTACTCCAAAAGATGTCGCCCAGGCGCATCAAGAACTCTACGCATCCTACGAATCCTACGAATCCCAGTCATCCGAAGAGCCATATGCCACTGCTAGTCGTGACTTTACTCATCAGCATGTAGCAGTAGACCTTGCCGTTCAGGGAGCCCTACTAACAATATCTTCTTTTCAAGTGAAAAACGAAAAGCACTCGCTTAGTATGACAACTCATAGGCTGAGTGAAAATAACACAGCGTGGCACATTAATGCAGTGGACAATGATTCACGTTATGCCAAACCAGGCTTTTTTTCAAATTTTACAAAAACTCCATTAAAACGTTACGCTAGCACCCCAGAGTGTGTTACTACAAGTGCAAAAATAATTTTAAGTCAAACTAACGAGCAAGACTTTCTTATGATTAATACTAACAAACCTGGCTGGGAGGCGCTATATGCCGCGATACTTGCGCGCGCACGTGTGTATTCCGACGTATCTCGCCCAACCATTTCGCTCATTGGATGTGGTTTTACTACATTGATATACGACCATAAAAAAATGGACGCTTTTAAGATAAAGTTGGCTAAATTAGTAGATCGCAATGTTCAAGAATTGCAGCAGCTTGCACCCGTCGATGTCGACACAACAACGGAAGGTAATAATATTTACCAAGCAGTGGTCACCCACGCCTCTAATGGCTAATCGAAAAAAATAGCAGATTGGTGGTAGCTGGAGTCAGGTAGCGTGATAAGGACGAATCGTGTAAAATTGATGCTAAATAGACAGCAGAATCAGTAACAATAATTTTTTCAGGAGGCTTTCTATGCCAGAAACTACAACACCAACTAGTGAGGCAGCGGCACTGACGCCAGAGCCAGGTCGTACTTCAAACATGCCGGTCCATTATTCTCCACTTACTCTTACTTCACTTACATTCGGTCCTGTTCTAACTCAGGTCAAAAATGCTGTGCAAACCTTGAACAAGGTCAACATAAATGCTCAATTTGATACCGTGTACCAAACAACCCAATCCAGCGCTCTACAGAATAAAAATGAAACCGAATCAGAGGCAATAAAATTATTATTCAATGATCTTAAGCAGAATTCTTCCGACGAACGCCAGGCATTATGCAGTAAATTTCAGAAGATACAAAACAAACAAGTAGATAATTATCTCCTAGAAACTTATTGTCAGGAGACTCAACAATTAGCTGTTGATTTTAAAAATTCATATGACCAGTATCTAACAGCAGAGAAGAACAGGTTTTATGAAAAATTTCAACCTTGCGAACATGTTCAAAATCTGGATCAGTTGTGGGAGGAACACGAGCAGCTCCTTACCCAGCATATCCTAGAACCAGTAGAAGAATTTTCTCAAGCAACAAACTCTGAGCGGATGCTTCAGCAAGCCTTTATTCAGTATTTGAACCAGGCAAGGCAGAAAAATCAACCGGTTGCCTCCGCTCAACGTGGAACAAGCAACGATGCTGAGTTTCAGCATGTATCTAGCGCTGTTGATAGAGAGGGAATCCCTTACCGCATCAAATATAAAGATGGAAAAATATCTGAGATAAATATTCAAGCAATAAAAGGTATGAAAATGGGCAGCTTTGCAGATGCCTTGATAACTTACGGTGCTGCCTCCGCAAATGGGTTACAGCAGCCTTTCCGTATTAAAATTCATTACACTCAGCCTATGGAAGGAATAGACCCGGGCCTAATCCAAGTGCTAATTTTATTCGTCTATACGCTGGTTCATCGTGCAGAAGAAGCAAGATATCGCCAGGGCTTGCAGCAGGCTATTAGTGAAACTGGAATAAATGGGCAAAATATTACTGTTGTTGATTCTAATGGACGCCCTGTTGAATTTCCTCAAGAATTTTGGGATGCAACAGCTAAGCTAAGCAGATCCATGTTGCAGCAAACTGTACAAATGACGAAAGAAGCAAACGCAACATTAACAGATGATGAGCCGCTTGATGAAAACGAAAACAGACCTCGCCTTATACCGTAATAAACGGCGCTTCAATCAAGCGTTTGGGTTACAGCTTTAGCTTATTTTAGCTGAAGCCTGTGTAACAAAAACTTCTTCAATCTGTCTTGGCGCTTGATATCCTGCCCATCTGGAATAAATCGGGTTTTAATGCCTTGGCGTGTGCATTCCATCCAAGCGGCTCGCTTGGCAGGTCGGCTACCGGCAAATGCCACTTCCTTGGCACCGCGTTTTTGCAAACATTCAACCATGTAAGCAACTGTCTTCAATAAAGGGCCTGTGATACAGGCTCCGTAGTTTTCACCAGCTGAAGTCACCAAGCCATCCTCATAATCTAAAACCTTCCAGCCATCTTGTACGTGAACCACATGTGGGAGACTTTGGTCTTGCATTTGAGCTAATCCACTATCTCCTGCTCCACCATCTTCTTCCGCAGAAGATTCTGTTTTTAAAACTGGAAGATCCGTTCGTTCAATAAAAAACCATCTCCAAAGATCTAAGAAATACTCTATATCCTTATTTTTCAAAGGACCGAGACGGCTAATTAATTCATCCAATTCCGACAACGTGGATGCAAACAAATGATCAGAACCTTCTTCAACTGTGCTCACTAGAACATCCTAAAAATTACTGACAATTCATTTGAAATGATGCTCTCTTGTTTATGATCACACTATTGAGGAGGTGTGTCATCATCTTGATCGGGTCCTATACTAGTACCTTTACTGCTACGACTTTCACTTTCTGCCATATGACGCTTGGTGGCTCCTATGGTTTGAGATCCAAATTGCTGTCCTGATTGAACCATTTGCGAACCGGTATGACCAAGCTCACGTACATTCTGCTCGGCACCACCGCGAACCTGCTGCAACATACCCTCTTCTTGGCCACTTTCAGCATGATGTCCTAGCCAACGCATGGTTTGCTTAGGAATTTCAAAAATTGCACTAGCGGCTCTAGTAATCATCCATACTAGTGTATAGACATACATGGATAAAAAAGTGGTTATTGACACGATACCTAAAAAATCTCCGCTAAGCTTTTGCGTGAAATCCAATGCAAGGCTCAAGACTTGATTTAGTAAGGAAATGGAAACCCAAGTTAAAATTATCGCTGTAGCAAAACCAAAAATCATCAGCATAGGGTAAAAAAACACATTCACAATCAACATGATAGCCGGCTCCGATTTACCCCATACATCATGTCCCTCTGGATTAGCAAGGGCCAGTGGTACTAAAGGAGCAGCAATAGTAGCCGTAACAGCAGCGAGTAGCCACGTAATGGAGGCGCCCGTAAATACCAAAGGAATAATTAAAGGAACATAGTAAGCCATGATGGCGCCCAAAGCTAAATTAATCGTGAGCCACAGGATAAATATCGGTGCAAAAACACCAACTATACCGATGGCCGCTCCAATGATAGCCACAATAGGTCCAGCGGGAACAATAAACGACGCTGCTACTCCAAGAGCGGCGCCCGCCCCTGTGAGGATATATATGAGACCGATGACGAGTACCCATGCCGCTTCCGCTATTCGTATCATACTATCGCCAATTTGCATCACTTTTTCGATAGGATTGCCACCTGCTTTTAAAGTAGCATTAATCTGCTTTATCATATCGCTTTCAGATTCAAATATTGCACCAAAAACTTTACCCATGAATCCACCTACCTGACCAATATCCCCTCCACCACCTGTGTTAGGAAACAGTTGATTGTGGCTGTTGGGATCGTTGGATCGACTTATTTCATCTTGAATGAAACTATCAATCACCCCACTGGTAGCAGGTAGATTCCTTTTTAAATTATCTAGAACCGTTGAATCGATATCCTGAAAGGCATCGCTATCGTAATTAGGACTAAAACTTGGATGAATCTGGTTTTTATCAACGGATACGGCTCCTTTTTGTAAAAAAGTATTCAATTGCATGATCTTCCACCACTCCGCTCCTGCCATGATCCAGCCCGTTTTTTCAGCCTCCGGAATGAAATCCTTGTATTTTTTAGCTTCTTCTTCGTTTACCTCCCTTTCTGCAGGTTTGACAATAGCAAAATAATCCCCTGAGGCATAAACCAAAGCATTGGGAAGCAAAAGACTACTACCTTTGTCCAAGTGTACGGAAGGAGGAGTCTCTGCATACGGAGGAGCCAAGGTATTGGCAATATTTTGTGCGAATGCGCTAAGATCCAAAGTTACTTGTCTAACGCCAAGACTCGCACTGTCATTGGCTGTTAAATTAGCTGGATTGGCGACTTGACCATTATCTGGCTTACCATGAATAAAATCCCAATTCACGGAACCACAAATACTTTTATATCTTGCAAAAGTTCCATCCAATTGGCCAGGAAAATTGATGAAACCACCTTTATCTTTAGTGTAATCAATTGGCTTTCCTGTATCCATCCCGTCTGGTCCCTTACCTGTCACCATGAGGGAAGATGCGACATCGGGTACAAAAATACCACTGTTATGTCTGTACTTAATGAGCCAACCATTATGTAATGTATCCATACATATTAATGATTTCAAAACACTGCCGAAATAGGGAATGAGGAAAGTATTGTCAGGTGTCCCTTGTCCTCCTTGACCCGGACCCAACGCTTGATTAGGTCCCACAATCGTTCCATTACGATTCATGTACCCTAATAAAGCCTGCCAACTATGATCAGCAGCACCAACACCCATTATAATGATCCCAACAACTAAGATTTGAATAAGGCAATAGCCACTTGCCTTAGGCGCCAATAGAGCAACACTGCCAATCATACGCAAAGGAATCCACACTGATGACCATTTTTGTCCCAAAAATTCACCTTGATGAGCGGTGTTGAGTATGGAAACAAACAAGGTATAACTAAGGACCGTAGACATTAGGATCAAGATAACGGAATTGAAGCTTCCTAACATCGTACCCAGTACTTGATTTTGACCATGCAGTAAACCGTCGACGACACCGAAGATGATGGATAAATAGGAAATCGATAGATCTCCTGCCGGAGGAGCCAAAATGTCGTCCGCCAACAGTGCAACAGGAAATAGAGAGAACAATAAACCCAATACACCTACGAGGACTTTTTTCATATTTTGTTACCCCCGAAAAAATTAGCGTTCAGCCACTCTCGAAATGTGTAACCCAATCGGCGATTTTTAATTTGAAAAATCCAAAAATGATAACGAAACACCTGAGTCAAGATCATAGTACTAAAGCCCAAGCAAGGAAAAAATCCTCGCCAAGCCTGTGTAAAAAATAGGTAAATACTGTAAAAAATGCCGATCAAGAAAAATATCATCCACAACCACTGTAAGCGTTGAAACCCTTTCATCCGCTGCACAAGGTCCGCTTCCGTTAGGTTAAAACGGATCAATGCGGCCTCAAATGATTCCGGAGTACCGGCCTTTTCTGGTAAAAACAATCCTTTAGTGAAAGAAAACAGAGAGGAACAGTGCTGAGAAATCTGCTGGTAGTTCATCCAGGTTGGCACATCAACCAAAGGCTTAATTATTTTTTTTATATGACCCGTAAAACCCACGTACTACCCCACAGTTTACCTACCAATAGTAGATTATAGAGCTCGCCCCAAAATATGCAAATTCTCTATTGCTAAATAGGAGGGGTTTGTAGGGAGGTATATTACCCTGCGTGACTATGCAAGATTCCTTGATTTTCGGCCATAAATTGGATAGCCTACGAGTATATGGGGCCGGCTCTATATATGTGGTAGCGTGTCCATCGGTCTGTCTAGGTGTGTCATTTCGCCATTTCTTCCCTGCTCCTTGCCCTCGCGTAACCAAATTAAAGGGCGCCTTCATAAAAAGCGGAAAAAGCGCTAAAAAATTTTTATGCCTGACCTAAGCCACCAAGGTTCACATCTTTATTGGAAACAGTATCGAGATCCTATGATCTACCGCGTTCTGTGTTTCATGGAAAGTGTTGAGCAGTGGACCAAGGACGGGGATGCTGGACTCGAAGAAGCCGTCGCCCGCTTAGGTACCGAGCTCGACGACATAGCGAATGTTGATCTTGATAAATTGGGACAGCAGGCACTATTTATTCGTTTAGGAAATCATTTGAGTATGTCTCGCACCTTGCGTTTGCTGCAAGCGCTGGATACAGCGCATCCAGGCTCTGCGGCTAAATTATTAACACATGCAGAAGAAAATAGTAAAAACCCAGAAGATGAGGCAAGTTTGTTTCTAGGCAGAAATATTGCTTTTGAGCGCCTACGACTGTTAGCTAGGGTTTTTTCCCGTGATCGCTTAGACATCGTGTTAAAAGCGTTGGAAGGTGAGTGATGATAATAAAAAAAATAAGCCCTCCTTGCCTATCGTGGATATTGGTGACTACCGCTTGTCTCTTAGTGAATGCATCGATAACGGTGATCGCGGTTGCCGAGCCAACAGGCGATAAGGATGATGTTTTACAGCGTTATCGTAATGAAATTGAAAAAACGGAAACGACGGCGGCGCAATCTGTCATTGATCAATTAGGAAGTTCCAATGTCAGCAATTCGGCTGACTCTAATCACTCTGATCAAGACACGCGTTACAACCCAGTGCCACCCTCTTCCTCCAACAGTGACAAAGCTTTTTCTTCTCCCCCGTCTGCGCAAGGACAAAAAAACACGAACCCAACGACCCCGTCATCATCCACTAGTAATAATCCTTGGTTAAAACCAAATCCTTGGGAAGCACCTTCTAAACAGAATCCTTGGGCGCATGCACCCATTCCTGGTCCAACAGCGCCGGGTGCTGGTCCTCCTTCTACTAGCAATGGCATGTCTGTTCGAATGAGTCCACCGAATATCTTTGCCCTACCTCAAACTACTGCGGATAAAGATAAAAAAAATAAAGATGATAAAGATAAAGTAACGAACAACACCAATACTTCCAACTAAAATATCGAGGATCTATTCATGTCTATTTCACGCATCCTAAAAGCAGCCGTTTCCGCTATCGCATTCACTATCATCAATTTTCTAGCGCCTTACAGCTACGCCGATAATATACCAGATTCTGATACTCGCAATTTGATAGCGGGGTTTGGCACTGCAGCTATCTCCAAAAACTTGATGAACACAGCACCTGTCAAAAATGAGGTGACGATGGCAATTGATCCTGCACAAGCTGCTGCTTTCAATCCTGCAAATTCGCCACTCATAGGCCAGCTAACTCGGGACTTACTGATGAAAATTGCTAAGCTAGGCAAAGATAAAAATAACGATGCACTTTCTCTTGCCTGGACTCCAGATGCAAAGATGGATCCAGATCTAGCGAAGGATCCTCTCAAAGCAATCGATGCTAATGCTCTACTTGGGCCTGTCATCTATAGTGATGCGGAGAAAACGCAAGCTAAGTATGTCATCGATGCTTTCAGTAGTTCGCTGCTTCCGCTCGATACCGTTAATTTTGCTCAGCTGGTTAGCGGTTTAAGCGGAGATAAAAACGCTAACCTGATAGCTAAGCTGCATGAGAAACGGACTCAGTCTTATCTTGCTACTCTTCGCGTCTATCTAGCAGGACAAGCGGCTGTTGCAAACAATCTTTACCAACTGTATGTAGAACGTCAAGCCATCGATCCAGCCAAGGTCAGTGCTGATCCCGCTCTAAAAGCAGCGGCTCAGGTGCTAGGCTCATTAAGCCCACTAAAATTGGAAAGCTTTATGGCTACACGTAGAATTCTCGATAAAAACTGGAATGCGGGTCTACTCACTGAAAATCCCGCTACTTTAGAGCGTGAAAAAGTTCTACTGGCGGCTGAAACCTTAGCAGAAGCTTTTCAGACTCGCATGACATTGGAGCGTTTGCAACTTACGATGTCGCTTTTGTTGTTGACTCTTAACCAACAGGCTCGCGTTCAGTTACAAAATCAAGCACAAAGCCTTAGCAATCCATCTGCTAGTCAATTAACTGGATAAAATTCTGGAGAACGAATCCTGTTTGAGAAAATAGAGAGCAACAATCTTGGTCAGAAAAGCTTATTATTTCTTTAACGAATGTGGATGTGGCAACACTTCCCCATTCAAATTGATTTTTTTTTGAAAGAGGCAACAGCTGGCGGAGGTGACTACTTTTTAGTAAAGTGGTTTCGTTTTTTTGTGCCGTGTAAAGATCCGTGATGATAATTTCCAAGTTATTAAGCAAATTTGTCCGTAGTCGCAACCAGCGACTTTTGAGAGAATTTAAAAAAACGGTGCTGGCTATCAACGCTTTGGAGTCCGACATGCGGGCTTTATCGAATTCTGCGATACAAGCAAAAACCGCAGCGTTTAGAACTCGATTACAAGGCGGCTGTTCACTCGATGAATTACTGGTTGAGGCCTTTGCCGTCGTGCGGGAAGCCAGCCGACGCGTGTTGAGTATGCGCCACTTTGACGTGCAACTCATCGGCGGAATGGTATTACACAGTGGTAGAATTGCCGAAATGCGTACGGGCGAAGGTAAAACCCTAGTAGCCACGCTGCCTGCCTACCTCAATGCTCTATACGATAAAGGCGTGCATATCGTTACTGTCAATGATTATCTTGCTAAACGGGATGCACAATGGATGGGTCCCCTTTATACCTTCCTGGGCCTCACAACGGGCGTCATTGTGTCCGATCTACCCTTGCCTGCACGACAAGCAGCCTATGCCGCTGATATTACATACGGAACTAATAATGAGTTTGGTTTCGATTATTTACGCGATAACATGGCTTTTTCTTTACAAGAAAAATCACAGCGGTCACTCTATTTCGCCATCGTGGACGAAGTAGATTCTATTTTAATCGATGAAGCGCGTACTCCACTGATTATTTCGGGTGCTAGTGAGGAAAGCTCCGAGCTTTATCATAAAATCGATCGTATCATTCCCTATTTAACATTACGAAAGACCGAAGAAGGTCCTGGTGATTTTTATGTAGACGAAAAAACAAAGCATGCCCATTTGACAGAGGAAGGACATCAAAAGCTAGAAGCACTTTTGGTTGAGCAGGGATTACTGGCAGACGGAGAGAATCTTTATCATCTCGCGAACATCGGCTTGATGCACCATGTAAACGCGGCGTTGCGTGCGCATTATTTATTTCAGTGTGATGTCGATTACATCGTTCAACATGATCAAGTCGTGATTGTCGACGAACACACGGGTAGACTCATGGCGGGACGACGCTGGTCAGATGGTTTACATCAAGCCGTAGAAGCGAAAGAACATGTGACCATTCAAAATGAAAATCAAACCTTGGCGTCGATCACTTTTCAAAATTACTTTCGTCTATACCATAAGTTAGCAGGCATGACGGGCACCGCCGATACGGAAGCCTACGAATTTCAGCAGATCTATGCGCTGGAAGTGGTAGTGGTACCCACACATGTACCGGTTTGCCGTCACGATCTACCAGATCAAATTTATCTTACAAAAGAAGAGAAATTTACGGCTATTCTTCATGATATCAGCGCGTGTCGTGAACGAAAGCAGCCTGTGCTCGTGGGTACCGCTTCCATAGAAACATCCGAATATCTTTCAAATTTACTAACCCGCGCAGGAATCCCCCATCAAGTGCTCAATGCGAAATTTCATGAAAGAGAGGCACATATCATCGCCGAAGCTGGGCGCCCTGGCACTGTCACTATCGCAACCAATATGGCAGGACGCGGAACTGACATCGTCCTCGGTGGTAATCTCAATGCAGAGCTAGCCAATCTTCCTGCCAATCTATCCCATGAAGCCGTGGAAAATCGCAAAATTGAATGGAAAACAAGACACGAGCAAGTCATTGCTGCCGGTGGTTTACACGTCATTGGTAGTGAACGACACGAATCACGTCGTATCGATAACCAGCTCCGTGGACGCTCAGGTCGGCAAGGGGATCCTGGCTCTTCGCGTTTTTATCTATCCTTGCAAGATAATCTCATGCGCATTTTTGCTTCTGATCGCATCGCGGTGATCATGCAAAAACTCGGTATGCGACCCGGTGAAGCTATTGAACATCGTTGGATCACGCGCGCTATTGAAAATGCGCAACGCAAGGTCGAAGGACGTAACTTCGATGTTCGAAAGCAATTATTAGAATTTGATGACGTAGCAAATGAGCAACGTAAAATCATCTACGAGCAACGTAATGAGTTGCTCAGCACAGAGGATATCTCCCTCATCATCAAAAATTGCCGAACAGATGTTCTGCATGCCACTATCAACAAGAGCCTTCCACCAGAAACGCTAGAAGAGCAGTGGAATGTGCCTGAGTTAGAAAATCGACTCAAACAAGATTTTTCACTAGATTTACCGTTGCAAACCTGGCTTGATGATCCGGAATGCACGGCAGAGGATCTGCGTCAAAAAATCATGATGGCAGAGGATTCCACCTATACAGAAAAGGAAAACGTAGTTGGTTCACTTTCACTGCGTCAAATAGAAAAAACCTTGATGTTACAAACGCTTGATACCTTGTGGAAGGATCATCTCGCTGCGATGGATCATCTACGACAAGGCATTCATTTACGTGGTTATGCACAAAAAAGTCCAAAACAAGAATATAAACGTGAATCCTTCATCCTTTTTTCTTCGCTACTCGATCAATTAAAATACCAGGTCATTAGCTTACTCAGTTGCTTACAAATACAAGCCCCTGAGGATGCAGAACGCTTAGAACAACAACGTCGACAACAAATGCCACAATTGCTGGATTTTCAGCATTCTGATTCTATTAAAACAGAAGCAAGCAGCAGCATTGTTCAGTCAGCAACGTCCAGAGAATCTAAAATTGGTAGAAACGCAGCTTGTCCTTGTGGTTCTGGAAAAAAATATAAATATTGTCACGGTCAATTGACATAACATGCCACAGCAGATAATTATAAAAACACCGGAAGAAATTGAAAAAATGCGCGTCGCCGGTCGCTTGGCGGCACAAGTCTTGGAAATGATAACACCCGCTGTCAAAGCAGGCGTTACTACCAATGAGTTAAACAGGCGTTGTCATGACTACATCGTCAATGTACAACAGGCTATTCCTGCCCCTTTAAATTACCGTGGATTTCCAAAATCTATCTGTACATCGATCAATCATCAGGTCTGCCACGGCATCCCTAGTGAACGTGTTCTAAAGGATGGTGACATCCTTAACATCGACGTCACCGTCATTAAAAATGGCTATCACGGTGATACCAGCAAAATGTTTTGCATCGGTAAAACCTCTATATTGGCACAGCGTTTATCGCGCATTACCCTAGAATGTTTATACCTGGGAATTCAAGCGGTGAAACCTGGCGCAAGACTTGGCGATATAGGTGCGGTGATCCAATCACGAGCAACATCGGAGGGATTTTCTATCGTACATGAGTACTGTGGTCACGGTATAGGCCGACTTTTTCACGAGGAATTGCAAGTACTACACTATGGACATCCCGGCACTGGTATTCAATTAGTGCCTGGTATGATATTTACGATTGAACCCATGATCAATGCTGGCAAACGCTTTGTTAAGCTGATGCCGGACCAGTGGACCGTTGTCACTAAGGATCACAGTTTATCTGCACAGTGGGAACATACAATACTGGTTACTGAAACCGGTCATGAAGTCTTAACCCTTCGCGAAGAAGAACAGGGTTTTTTTTCCTGATCGTGCATTGGATCACTCACAGCGGTTTCATCGGCCATCTGTTTCGCAATAGTCAAAGCCTCTGCAAGTTGTGTCACAGGAAAAACCGTCATACCTTCGATAGACTGTTTACCCGCATTTGCTTTAGGAACAATTGCTACTTTAAAGCCGTGCTTTGCTGCATCACGTAAACGCTCTTGACCATTTGGTACTGGACGAATTTCACCAGATAAGCCAACCTCACCAAAGGCAATCCAATCCTGTGGCAACGCTTTATTTCGTAAGCTGGACAGGATAGCCAGCAAAACGGGTAAATCAACACTTGTTTCTAATAAGCGTACACCACCCACCACATTAATAAATACATCCTGATCATAAGTCACTACACCAGCATGTCGATGTAATACCGCTAATAACATCGCTAAACGATGGCTATCCAAACCGACCGCTACGCGACGTGGATTTCCGCCATGATTGGTATCGACTAAGGCTTGTACTTCGACAAGCAAAGGACGACTACCCTGCCAACTAGCGGTCACAATACTGCCTGGCAACACCAAATATGACCGCGCTAACAGGATAGCGGAAGGGTTGCTAACCTCGCGTAACCCCTTTTCTGTCATCATAAAGACGCCTAATTCATTGACCGCTCCAAAACGATTTTTAACAGAACGAATCAATCGGTAACGTGCATCGGTCTCTCCCTCAAAATACAAGACGGTATCCACCATATGCTCTAAGACACGCGGACCCGCTAATACACCATCCTTGGTAACATGTCCGATCAAAAACAGAGCAATCCCTGCTTGTTTTGCCAGTTGGGTCAATTGCATTGCACTGTCTTTTATTTGGCCAATAGAACCTGGTGCAGAAGGCAATAAATCAGTGTACATGGTTTGGATAGAATCAATGACTAAGACCTGTGGCCTTTCTTGCAAAGCATGAGATAGGATGGTTTCTATGTGGGTTTCCGTGAGTATTCGTAGTAATTGTTGTTGTCCTTTAGCGAATCCTAAACGCCGAGCGCGCAGCGCTAGCTGTTGCAGTGATTCTTCACCGGTAATGTAGAGGACGGTAATATCTTCACTCAATTGGCAAAGACATTGTAATAATAACGTGGATTTACCAATTCCTGGATCACCGCCCATCAAGATCACAGAACCGGGGACAATTCCGCCACCCAACACTCTATCTAATTCTTTAATTTTTGAAGAAAATCGCTCAGTGTCCTGACAGACAATGGCATCTAAACGTGTTATTTCCTGCTGACGGGCTGTACCATAACCACCGAAGCGCGCGGCCGCTGTGCGAGAAACAGGGGAAACAACTTCATCTAGTAAACTGTTCCAAGTTTGACATTCACCACATTGTCCAGACCACTGTAAAAATTTGCCTCCACAAGATTGACAACGATAAACTCGCTTGCTCTTAGATACACTCATCGATACGCTCATTTTTTTTCAGTAATATCTTCACAGCAGTTAATAAATTAGGAAAAATAGGAACATCATTCATGAGATCAGGGTTATTTTTTAGCGTTTCTTCACCATTACCCGTTAGTACTAATACGGGTCTACAGCCAATCCCTGCAGCTGCTTGAATATCGCGCAACGAATCACCTATCGCGAAGCTGTGTTGTAAATTTATGGAATAAGCTGCAGCAATTTGCTCAAATAAACCAACAGCAGGCTTTCTACAATGACAACCTTCCTCAGGACAGTGCGGACAATAAAATACCCTGTCAATACAACCACCTTTTTCCCTCGTATAATCCATCATTTTCTGATTTATCTGCGCTAAAACAGCCTCTGTATAATAGCCTCTACCGACACCCGATTGGTTTGTTGCCACCACGACTGTGTACCCAGCTTGGGTTAGCAACGCAATAGCTTCCAAGCTGCCTGGAATAGGCTGCCATTCAGCAGGTGATTTGATATAGTTTTGCGATTCGTAATTAATAACACCATCACGATCTAAAATGATAATTCTCACGCCTTGTTTGTCATGTAATTCATCTTTTTTTTCCTCCAGTGCGTGCATTAAGGAACAGTCCTTAACTAGTGCAAGCGCTTGCCTAAGCCAAGGGGTAAACTGATGAGGATAAACATCCATCTCATGCTCTAGCTGCGGAAGCGTAATCCAGCGATAAGCACTGACCTCTGCTGGATTTGGCACCACATCGACTTCAGCGCCAACAACGCCCAACAGCACATGGTCGATTTCATTTTCTGTAAGTCCATTAGAAAAATCAACACTGTAGTGAAACCAACCTATGTCTTGCAGCTCTGCTACCGAAATATTGAGTTCCTCAAAGAGGCGACGCTGACCAGCAGCAAGCATGTTTTCTTGAGCACGAGGATGCGAGCAGCATGTATTGCTCCATAAATCAGCTGAATGATATTTATTTAAAGCACGTCGTTGCAACAATAATTCAAACTGCTGCATTTTTCGAAAAATAAACACGGAAAAAGCACGATGAAGTAAACGGTTCTGATGGGCAAAAAGCTTTTCAGCATAACCTATTTCCTGATCAAAACGATCGACGAGAATGACATGCTCGCTTGCTTTCATGGGCCATTTTCTTCTAAAATGCAGCGTACAAATGTTTTGTAATCCTTTTTATAGACCTAAAGCTTGGTCGTTTCAAGTGGGTCCTCATGCGCTGTAATAGTAGACAACAAGCGGCTGCTATCCCCATGAAGGAAGTAGGTCCGATTCAGGTTTCTAGCGCTGAATTTGACGCAACAGTGATGTTGCCACTTGCCACGTTTGAAAGTCCTCTGTGGGCATCAACCCATCGTGGAGCACGCGTTTGCACACAGTCGGGCGGCATTAAAACTACGCTGATAGACGATCGCATGACGCGATCTATATTAGTGGAAGCAGACTCCAGCGCACAAGTCCATCAAGCCTACCTCGATATTCGCCAGCAAACGACACAACTCCAACTGTTGGTAAGCCAACATAGCCGTTTTACCAAGTTACTGGAATTCCATGCGCAGATAGTCGGTCCTTTGCTGTACTTGCGTTTTGCATTACAAACAGGCGATGCAGCGGGACACAATATGGTGACACTAGCAGCAGAGCACATGCTAAATTGGATATTACAACGTCATCCTGCACTGCGGTATGTTTCCATTTCAGGTAATTATTGTTCCGATAAAAAAGTTTCTGCAGTTAATGGCATATTAGGGCGTGGAAAATACGTTGTAGCGGAGGCATCTATTCCTCATCACTTATGCACACAGCTTTTGAGAACTACACCGGAAAAGATAGTGCAATTAAATATTAAGAAAAATTTACTCGGTAATATTTTAGCGGGAGGGCTGCGTACGGCAAACGCGCATTTTGCTAATGTGCTGTTAGCTTTTTATTTAGCAACGGGACAAGACGCCGCCAATATCATCGAAGCATCTCAAGGCATGGTCCATACCGAACAACGCGACCAAAGTCTTTACTTTTCCGTGACACTGCCTAACCTTATCATGGGATCCGTTGGCAATGGTAAGCACCTTACATTTGTTCAAAAAAATTTACAGCAGCTTGGCTGTGTTGAAGTTAACAAAATAGGTTATAATGCTAGGCGTTTGGCCCTGATAGCAGCAGCAGCGGTACTGTGTGCTGAACTGTCACTTTTGGCGGCGCAGACAAATCCCGGAGAGCTCGTACGTAGTCATCTACAATTGGAACGTAGAAAAAAAAATAGTCTTGGAGTTTAGAAAAAAAATGGGTTACTTGCTTTGATCGTCTTACCCACACATCTCATCTGAGTTCATCATTTTCACCTGTGACCAGTCTATCGCTCAGTCATAAAAACCAAAGATTTTACGAAAGGGAGGATGTTCCTTGCAATACATAGGCGCTAAGGTTGGAATCGATAAGCTGGCTATTTATACGCCACACTATTCCCTAAATTTATCATTGCTTGCCCAGGCACGTGGCGTTGCGCAAGATAAATTTTTAATAAGCTTAGGTCAAGAAAGGATGGCCGTACCGCCTCCCGGTGAAGACATCGTCACGATGGCAGCCAATGCCGCAAAACAAGTACTACAAGGAATCAATATTAGCTCTATTGAAATGTTGTTATTTGCGACAGAAACAGGGATTGATCAATCCAAAGCAGCAGGTATTTATGTCCATGATCTACTCAAGCTACCCACGCACTGTCGTATTGTAGAATTAAAACAAGCCTGTTACGCAGGCACAGCCGCTGTACAATTGGCTTTACCCTTTTTACGAGAAAATCCTGAAAAAAAAGTTTTATTCATCGCCGCAGATATCGCGCGCTATGGTTTAAACACCACAGGTGAATCATCACAAGGCGCAGGGGCCGCAGCAGCCATCTTAACAGCAAGTCCTCGTTTACTGGCTTTCGATCCAGAATACGCTATCCATGTGGAAAATGTCATGGATTTTTGGAGACCTAATTATAGAGATGAAGCGTTGGTCGAAGGTCAGCATTCCAGTAAACAATATCTGGAAATGCTCGAGACCTGCTGGATGCGATACAGTGCTCTCTCTGGGCGTCAATTTCAGGATCATGCTTATTATTGCTACCATGTTCCCGTACCACGTTTGGTGGAAAAAGCGCATCTGCGACTATTTAAAACAGAGGCTGAAAAGCAATTTCTGCTCGAGCAGCTACAACCAACACTGAGCTATGCGAGACAGATTGGAAACAGTTATACTGCCTCCTTATTCGTCAGTCTCGCTTCATTACTCGATGATACAAAAATCGATTTAAGCCAGCAACGAATTGGATTTTACAGTTATGGTTCCGGTTGTATAGCAGAATATTTTAGTGGAATCGTGCAACCTGGCTACCGTGACTCACTACATACCCCCTATCATACACACCTGCTTCACGCACGAAATCCACTCAGTTATACTGAATACGAAACATTATATACATTTAGTTATCCCAAGGATGGTAGTTATTTGGAGATCCCTGTGTATAACACAGGTAATTTTCGGCTCGCTAAGCATCATGATCATCAACGTATTTATACGAGCTTGTTATGAAAGTATTGGCGCCTGCTAAGCTCATTCTTTCAGGTGAACATGCCGTTGTTTATGGAAGACCGGCTTTGGCCATGGCAATTAGTCAGTATGTCACTGTGACAGTGACGCATGAATCCCTCCCCCATATTCTGTTTGATCTTTCTAATTTAGCCTATTATCGTTATCTCAGCTTTGATGGATTACGCCGTTTAAAAAAACGCATTAAATCGAAGTATCACCGCTTTATACAAGGCGATCTAGGTATTCGCGATGTATTAAAAAAACCATTTGAATTAGTTCAATTCACGCTCAGCTTGCTGATGGAAGTCTTACAGCTTTCCTTATCGGATGGCATCAAAGTAGAAGTGCGATCGGATATTCCCATCGGCTGCGGAATGGGTTCCTCTGCAGCGATCATATTAAGCATTATCGTCGCGATTTCGATGCATCTTCGCATCAAACTTTCAACAGAAAAATTGCTCCGTTTAGCGTTACAAGCAGAAAATATTCAGCATGGACGTTCCAGTGGACTTGATTTACGAACCGTATTGCAAGGAGGCGTTGCTTATATGTGTAACCACGTAGTAGAAACACGACGCGCTACCACCATGCCACTGTATTTAGTTAACACTGGTGTTCCTTTATCAACCACAGGACAATGTGTAGAGCGAGTAGCACCTCATTTTCGATCGCAGTATTTAGGTGATGAATTTTCTAGCGTTACCAATCGAATGGATGCGGCATTACAAACTCACTCTTATTTACAATTTCAAGAAACCATACGAGCCAACCATCGTTTACTGGTTAGATTGGGTGTCGTACCGGAACGCGTACAAACCTTCGTCGCGCAAATAGAAGCACAAGCAGGGGCTGCCAAAATATGTGGCGCCGGAACTATTACAGGCGAACAAGCTGGCGCTGTTCTTGTAGTCACAAAAAATAAACCAGCACTACAATGTTTATGCGCACAATTTTCCTACGCCTGCACACCCATTGATTGCGAACCGCGAGGATTACGTGCCATTTAGGGCTTCTGCGCCAGCTTCACTGATGCTACTGGGTGAATATGCTGTACTTTACGGTAAGCAAGCCTTGGTTTGTGCACTAGACAAGCGCATCTACGTCACGCTGTTGCCACGCACTGATAATAAAATTGAGATTTTTTCCGATTCATATCATCATACTATTTATTCAGCAGACATTCAGCAGCTTAGCATTCAACCTCCCTTTCAATTTGTTCTCGGCGTGCTAACACAGTATCAGGATAAACTAAAGCAAGGTTGCACAATAAAAATCGAATCTGAATTTTCAGATCAAATAGGACTGGGTTCGTCTGCTGCGGTCACTGTGGCAAGCTTAGCCACTTTGCTTGCTTGGTTGGATCTCAACGTACCTGCATTACAACAAGTAGCGATAGCACGTTCGATCGTGCAAAGAATACAAGGCATGGGCTCGGGTGCAGATATTGCTGCTTCCGTCTATGGTGGACTCATTCGCTATCAGAGCTCACCTTTAAGCGTAGAAAAATATACATCGTTATATCCATTAACCGTTCTATATTCCGGCTTTAAAACGCCGACTTCGGTAGCAGTAAAGCAGGTACGTAACCGTTTTGCGGATCGTCCCGATGTATTACAGCGACTTTGTAACGACATTGATGCCTGTGTTTCCGAAAGTATCCCGCTGATTGTTCAACCAACCTGTTTACAGCAACTAGGCAATATTCTATTGAAACAACAGGCTTTACTCGTTGAACTAGAGGTCAGTCTACCTTTGCTTCAACATATGGTAGATAGTTTATGTGCACAGCCGGGTATTTTTGGCGCAAAAATTTCCGGTGCTGGACTGGGTGATTGTGTCATTGGTTTAGGTTATTTACCCGATAGCTATTGCTATGATGCACGGGCAACACATTCAACAAGCAGCCATGATAAGGATGTCGATGATTCTACTGCAGTATCGCTTCCAGCAGAGGATTCAAAAATTCGTGTTCAACGTATCCCCGTGAACATGACAACACAGGGAGTGTGCTGTGAAGCGATCTGAATTTACACAGATCATTCTCCATCATCACATGCCTACAGAACCTCAACAAACCAGAGCAACTGCGTTTGCTCCGATCAATATTGCACTCTCTAAGTATTGGGGAAAACGAAATAGCGAACTCAATCTACCTGTGACATCCAGTTTATCCATTACAATACCTACAAAGGGAAGTAAAACGACCTTAGTGTGGACTTCCCAGCAAACGCAGGATAGCATTGTTTTCAATGGAGAAGAAATAGATCGGCATAGTGTCCTGGCACAAGGTATTACGCAATTCTTCGATCTATTTCGTCCAACGCATCGATGGCATTTACATACGATCATTGAAACAAATATTGCTTTAGCTGCAGGTTTTGCATCTTCCGCCAGTGGTTTTGCTGCCCTTGCGCTAGCGATGAATGACCTGTTTGCTTGGCGTTTAGAATTATCTACATTATCCATGTTGGCTAGACTAGGGAGTGGAAGTGCAACGAGATCGTTGTGGACAGGCTTTGTAGAATGGCACTGTGGTCAACGAGACGATGGTATGGACAGTTATGCTGCTCCACTACTAGAGCACTGGCCTGAATTTTGTGTTGGTCTATTAGACATTCGCACGACAGAAAAACCTATTTCATCGCGCAAAGCCATGCAGGATACAATGAATACTACCTCTTTATATTCTTGCTGGCCTGAAAAAGCGACACACGATATTAGGCTGCTTAAGCACGCCATTGATCAAAAGGATTTTTCCTTGCTGGGTAGCGTAGCTGAGCAAAACGCGCTGACAATGCATGCAATAATGCTAAGCAGTTGGCCGCCTATTTGTTATTTTTTACCTGATACCATAGCAGCGATACAGCGTGTTTGGGCGTTACGTCAAACGGGTTTGGATTTATATTTTACGCAAGACGCAGGTCCTAATTTAGTATTATTGTTTCTCAAAAAAGATGCAAATACTGTTAAGCAATCTTTTCCAAATGTAGAAATCGTATCAATTTTTGACGATCGCATTAAACCATAATCCTCTAATTCATTTTTTGATTTGTCTTTCATTATGTATGCTGTTTTATTTCTTTGGTAATAAAAACATGTGCTCATGCTGACTTCTGCACAGATAGCAATCTAAAAACATAATTAAAGTATAAATAAGGGCACCTTTAAAAATTAGAAATTTTGCTTCAAAACAAGGCGTGATGACGGCGAGCAGCGGAGTTTACATGGAGTAAATGAGCCGCGCAGACTACAGCACAACGATGTATTGAAGTAAAATAGCCATTTATAGAGGTGCCCATAAGATAATATTCATGAAAGATAAAAAATTTATTTATAGCGTTAACATTTCCTTAAGCATAGTAAAGATATTATAATAAATGATAGATGTAGGCTGCATGATCATATGTAGCTAATCAAATCCTGCACGTACACCTTATATTTTGGTTGTTTGGTTTGTGCGATTAGTTAAGTGTATTTAATTTTAAAAAAAGGAGCAACGCATGTTAGAAAATTTACAAGCAATGCCGCCCAGCAAATGGGAAACTGCTACTCCACAAGAAAAACAAGATGCTGAAGGATTTTATCAAGTCTATTCTCAAGCTTCGTATGGTGTGGCATTGGGTTCTGTAGGCTTACCGTCAAACACCGCTAATAAATGGCTGCACACCTGCGCAATGATAGGAGGCAACTTATTTGAGATCTCTGAACAGGGCGGCTTAACTGGCCAGGATGTATACATGCTCTATTGTGACGATGATTCAGGGGTAAACTATAGCAATACCTCCAAATTGCTGAAGTGGGAACACTTAGGAGGAGCAGAGCAAGCTTGTTGGGAGCAGGTTGCAGCCCATGGTAACAAATATCTAAATGATATACTTAGGCAAATGCTTACAACAGAATCGCTTTTAACGACTCATGATAAAATTGCAGTTGAAGCAGCTTGCGAGGACTTGGGTATTGCGACGGTGAGTGAATTGCAGATACTCCGACAAAGTATGACTACGCAACCATTACAGCTCACCACTTCGGCAGCAACACTTTTTCAACGGCCAGCGATTGCTGAGCATACTTTGGAGCAGATGACAGAGATAGAGACAGATAAAATAGGTTGCCATCATCCCGTCTACTAAATATTAGTTCAAGGTAAAGGTGGTTTTTTTACCTAAAACAAAATGAAAAAAATGAAAGACCTCTGCTTTTTTTCATTTTTTTAATACCTGAGGTTCTGTTTTTTAAACTTTGGATTAAAAAGGAATGTGTTATGCCAACACCAACATATACATATAAAAAATTCAATGAATCAACTGAGCGGCTTCAAAAGATAGCAACGCTTCTTTACCAGTGCCACATCATAGTAACGCGTAATTTGACACGCCAGGATGAACCTGCCTGTGCATTACTGTTACAGAACCAAATAACGTTAGGCAATCAGGAACCAGAATGTAGGAATTTTTGGGCAACATTAGCTGATATACATCAATTAACATTCCAGTACATCTGTACTGATGATATAACGTTCCAAGCATTCCAAACAATGGCTCAAGCGAATTTAAATGATTTAGATAATATTTATTCGAATGTTAATTCATGGGTTCATAGCCTGGAATGCCACTGGTCGCCGCCGTCTAGCAATTTCACTACAAGAAAACAAGTTAGCCATGTTGACACTACCACGAAAGTCATGACAGGGCAGGCATCGTCTGTTTCTAGCTCACCAAAAAATGGTGCTAGCCCTTCCACTCTCGAAACAGACGATGTTAATGTTGGCGGTGCTGTATCACAGCGTAGCACAGTATTATCACCGCCACGGTCGCACGCAGCTACTGCAACAAGGGTTGACTACACTACTCACTCTAGGACTTCAATGCACAGTGTTGAAGCCAAGACTACGATATTGTCTGGTTCGAAGAGTGTACTAGATCTTGATATTGATGACCTTTCTACTTTCCATTTTAAAGAAGACGATGATAATTTTGGCAGTGCTGTTTCACAGCGTAACACAGCAGCATCACCATCACAGTCGCACGCAGCCACTGTAAAAACAGTTGGCTTTACTACACAGCCTAGAGCTACACAGCGCAGCGTTGCAGCCAACTCTACTACAAACACAAAAATCGTAACAAGGCAGGCATCGTCTGTTTCTAGCTCACCAAAAAATGGTGCTAGCTCTTCCACTCTCGAAACAGACGATGTTAATGTTGGCGGTGCTGTATCACAGCGTAGCACAGTATTATCACCGCCACAGTTGCAAGCAGCCACTGCAAAAATGGTTGACTCTACTACTCATTCTAGGACTTCAATGCATAGCGTTGAAGCTAATGCTACCAATGTCTGCGCAGAAAAAGCTGTAACGCTCCAAGAAGCATCACATCTATCTTTTTCGAAGCCAGCAGCAGAACTATTAGTAAAGGAATCACGACAAAGATTACAAGCAACATGGATGGAATTTAAAAAAAAACAAGCGGAACAAGAAAAATTAATACACAGGCGCCAACTTGCCACAGATATAACAAAAACAGCGAAGGCGTGTTTCGAAGCGTTACATAATGAACAATCCGGCGCTGTCGATCCTATGTCTCAGCCGGATCAATCAAGTGCAACTCTTATTCCGACGTTACTACAATCTGTAATTAAAGGAGCACAACAAATACAGGCTCATTGCTCAGTTACCCCGTCTCAACACGAGCATACGAACACTTCTTTCCCTCCTCCTTCTTCTTTACCCTTGGTAAACCAAACAGGCAGCAACCCTCGCCAATTAACTGCATCAACTGAACGAGAAGAAAGTAGAAGCTTGCCTCAATTATGCTTACTCCAAGAACAGACGCTTCGACACGGCAACCAAGAAAAACCTTATACTCAAGCTTGGTATGATCAGTGCAATCACAGCAAGTTGGACCTAAAAACATGGGATGCGCTTAGGCTGCTCGCAACTAATGCAGAGCCGACATTAAGGGTTGTGTCATCTCAGGGATCATCATTATCTGAGACACCTGGTCGTAAACTTGTTGGTAACTCATCAAGATTCTGGTCTGATTCAGATTCCTCAGATTCAGATCGAAGCAAACGCTCTTCTACGAATGCAACTTCAGATTCAGATTCAGATTCAGATTCAGATTCAGATTCAGCAACATTTAGTTGCCACCGGCTCAGCAAATGACTTTGCTATTTTTATCTAAAGATTCGCATCTTCACGTACGAGCAGTATAGACATTGGGGTCACTTCAGTTTTATTTTTTTGTAAAAAAAACATGTGATCATGTTGATTATCTATACAGATAGCAATCTAAAAACATAATAAAGTAATAAATAAGATAATATTTATGTAAAGGTAAAAAATTTATTTTATAGCATTAACATTTCCTTAAGCATAGTAAAGATATTATAATAATGAGGCTGCATGATCATATTAGTTAATCTAAGCCTGCACGTATAAGCATTCCTTAGATTTTAGTTGTTTTTCTTGTGCATTTAGCTAAGTGCGTTTAATTTTTAAAATAGGAGCAACAAATGTTAAACAATTTACAACAGATACCACCCTGCAACTGGGAAACTGCTAGTGCAGAAGAAAAACAGAAAGCTGAAAATATATATAAAGACTATTATGACGCTGCACACGGTAAAGCATATCGTCCTGAAGCAGCAAAGCAGAACATAAGAATGATCAAGGACATGATGAAAGCTTCGAATCCACAATTGACAGATGAACAGCTTGATGCAAAATGTACAGCGATCCAAAATAATCCAAATTGTTGCTACGTAAAGGACGGTAAGATCATAGAAGTACCAAATAAGCAGCTAGTTCCAGCAGGAGTCGATATTTATTTTGCAGTTCTTGATCTGGATCCAAATTTAGCAACTATCCATGAAAAACAAAAAGCACAAAACTTAAAGTCAAAAACTGCGGATAGATGGCTAACTATGAGTCAATGTATGGCAGCCAACATGGACAATATCCTTGACAATTCCGGCTTAGAGGGCGAGGATTTGTACACCACGCTCTACTGCGCTGATAATGCTGCTGTAGGAGCGCAGTTAAACTATAGTGGTTCCAAATTGCCGCAGTGGGCAGACATAGGAAAAATACCGCAACATTGTTGGGAACATCTTGCAACCTGCTATAACAACTCGCTAATAGAGCAACTCGAGCAAAAGATGTCTCAAATGAATCGTGCACCTGTCAACGACGATCTTTTACCTGGTGCAGTGGCGAGTGGATTCGATGCACTTCATGCTTGTGCTGCACAATTAAATAGCACTGCAGCAGCGACAACGAGAGCAGTGTCATTTTATCAACAAGCACCCCGGACACCACCAGTAACAACTGTTTTTCAATCATCTGATATATATGTAGATGAACACGGTGGATGCCATTTTACATTCTAGAATCAGTTAAATGTAATTTTGTCTGCGTGCAAGCCATTGTACTGGCCATCTGACTGGAATGAACAAGTAAAGCCTCAATAATGTTAATTAATTGGAGTATTTCATCATGGAAAAAGGTAATGAACCCAAACCCAACATAAGGGACGAAGAAGATGTTAATTCGCCACTTAATTCGCCACCAAGTAACGCAGTAGATAGCACAACACCTGAATTCGCTAATATTAGATCGGAAAACCACTCTGCAACCGCACCGTCCGCTACCTCTGATGTTTCGCTGACTCCATCGAAGAAATCAGAAAAAAATAAAACTTCCAGCTTGCTGGCAGCGTTGCTGGCGTCGTCTACATTGGATGACACACCCATGGCTAGAGGAGGAGCTACCTGTTCTAGAACAGAAGTTCAACCCTCCATGAGGAGTGAGCCATCTCCTCTCTCACTAGACACTCCTATAGAAGAAGCTATAAAACAAACATTCCTGAACTATCAAACAAAGTTGCAGAACCTCGAACAGAAAACGAAGAAACATAGTGCGCTACTTCAGAAAGCTAAACAACGCTTTGCAGAGTCTACCCGTATGACTACCGCAAGGGAGCAAACAGACTCAATATATATTACACAAGACGAACTGATGCTCCAACAAGCTGAGCAGTTCATCAACGAGTTGCAGGAAGCTGAGCGTAAGATGATCCAGGAATATCAGTCCTACGTTGCATTACGCTATACAAAAATTTTGCAAGAGCAGGCCACGTGTAGAACAACAACAACAGCAGCAGCAACAACGAATACCCTGTATCAGCATGTAGGCGCAAGAGTTATTTCTACAACCCAACATAATCTTCTGAGTAAAGTAACAGAAATGTGCCTCACTCTAGAACAACGCACCTTGTGTATTTTTGGCCCTGAAGAAGATTCTGAATCAGATGAAGAATCTGATTTTGAAAGGTCTAGCCCCCGTAGCAGCAGATTATCATCTCCCTAAGCTCCTGTACTTCTTATACTGCGCCACAATTTACCTTCTTGCGATCGATGAAAGAGGAGGCATTCGATGAATGCCTCGCCCTGGCATTTACCTTTTTCAACAAGTCTGTTAGTTTACAGCGTGCTAACTGTGTGTTCTATAACACGATTCAACACGGTGAGGAAACAACATGGGTCTGCTCGATAATAAACGTGCCTTAATCGTTGGTTTAGCCAGTGATCGATCGATTGCTTATGGCATTGCGGAAGCAATGCATCGTGAAGGGGCCAATCTGGCTTTTGCCTGTCAAAGTGAAAAACTTACGGAACGTGTCAAAAAAATAGCGACTAAGGATTTTGCATCAACGCTTGTGTTTTCCTGCGATGTCAGTAGTGACGAGGAAATTGATACCTTATTTAAACAACTACATCATCATTGGGATACACTCGATATTTTAGTCCATTCTGTGGCTTATGCTCCAGCTGATCAACTACAAGGCGATTATTTAGAACATGTAAACCGCGAAGGATTTAGAGTGACTCATGACATCAGTAGCTATAGCTTAGCTGCTTTAGCAAAGGCAGCACTTCCACTGATAAAAAACCGACCTAATTCTGGAGCAATTCTCACTTTAACCTATATTGGCTCTGAGAAAGCAGTACAGAATTACAATGTCATGGGGCTAGCGAAAGCAAGTTTAGAAGCTAACGTCCGTTCTCTTTCGAATAGTTTAGGCCCTCAAAAAATCCGTGTAAATGCTATTTCAGCAGGCCCTATTCGCACCTTAGCGGCGTCTGGCATTGCTGGTTTTAGACAGATTCTCGCCTATCATGCAGCGGTTGCTCCGTTGCGACAAAATACCACCTTAGATCAAGTTGGTAATACCGCTGCTTTTCTTTGCTCGGATTTGGCTTCAGGTATTACCGGAGAGGTCGTACATGTTGATGGTGGCTTCCACGCTATTGCCAGTATGGGTGGTGCAGCAACAGCTGTTTAACAACATTATTTTACCTCACTAAGTTAATAACGTGTTTCGTCCTCTAGCTCTTTGTATTGGTCTGCGTTATACCCGTGCTAAAAGACGCAACCATTTTATTTCGTTTATTTCATTCACGTCCATGATAGGGATCGCTTTGGGCGTCATGGTTTTAATTACGGTCTTGTCTGTAATGAATGGTTTTGATCAAGAAATTCGCAGCCGTATCTTCAGTATCGCCACACAAGTGGCTATCACTTCTTCGAATATCAGCCCTATTGCCGATACCCAGAAATTAAGCCAAACTGCTTTACGGCAAACTCATGTACTAGCTACTGCCCCCTTTGTAACAGGCCAAGGCCTGATCGTTAGTCAAGATCAACCGCATCCCATCCTCCTAACAGGTGTATTGCCCGATCGAGAAAGACAGGTTTCTGAAATACCCAGTAAGGTAGTGGCAGGAAAATTTACTCTGCTACCTGGACAGTATGGCATCGTTGTAGGCGAAGAATTAGCGGCAGAATTAGGCCTTTATGTTGGTGATAAAATCAATGTCATTACACCGCAGCTTAGCTTTACTCCTACTGGAATTTTGCCACGTTTTAAAACCTTTACAGTATCTGGTATTTTTCGTGTAGGACGCAGCTTTGGTTTTGAAAGCAGCATAGCTTATATTAATCTACAGGACGCACAAGCACTTTTTCAATTAGGTCGCGGTGTGACCGGTTTACGTCTCAAACTTGATGATTTATTTACAGCCCCTCAGGTTTCTTTAGCATTTTCTAAACAGTTATCACCTGCTTATCAAGTCACCGATTGGACCAGTACTTACGGTAGTTTGATGTACGCTATTTCGCTGGAAAAGCAGATGATGTTTTTTATTTTGCTGCTGTTGATTGCTATCTCAGCATTCAATCTGGTCTCTTCATTGATGATGGTCGTAACGGATAAACAATCGGATATTGCTATCTTACGCACCTTAGGTGCTACACCGAGTACTATTTTGGGAATTTTTATGGTGCAGGGCTGTATTATCGGTCTGCTAGGCACTGTCATCGGCGTTATTTCTGGACTTTTGTTGGCTTTTTACGCCAGTAGCATCGTTGGTTTTTTAGAACACCTCTTACACACAGAAATCCTTGCCTCTAATGTCTATTTCTTTGTAGACAAATTACCTTCAAAAATTGAAAGCACCGACGTTATCCATATTTGCTTTGCCGCTCTAGGGATGAGTTTGTTAGCAACAATCTATCCTGCGTTAAAGGCCGCTCGAATACCACCAGCAGAGGCTTTACGCTATGAATGATAAGCGTATCGTGGATATCATGGCCGGTGAACAAGCCGTGCTCCACTGCAAAAATTTAACCAAGGTATTTCATGATGGTTCGCTTTATGTAGAAGTATTACAACCCATTAATTTTTCAATATATGCTAAAGAAAAGATTGCTATTGTCGGTCCTTCTGGGGCTGGTAAAAGTACCTTACTACATTTACTTGGCGGCCTTGATCAAGCGACCAATGGTCAGATCTTTTTAGCTGGCCACCCTCTCGCTGAACTCAATGAGGTAGAGCGTAGCCGCTTGCGAAATCGCTACCTTGGCTTTGTCTACCAGTTTCATCATTTGTTACCTGAATTTACTGTACTAGAAAACTCTTGTATTCCCTTGTTAATTCAGGGTATCCACCCTAAATTAGCGGAACAAAAGGCTTTATCATTACTGGAAAAAGTAGGTCTAGTATCTAGACAACATCACAAATTAGGAGAACTTTCCGGTGGAGAACGACAACGAGCAGCAATCGTTAGAGCACTGATCAATGATCCACTCTGCATACTAGCAGATGAGCCAACGGGGAACCTCGATAGTCATACGGCAGAACAGGTTTATCAAACACTGTTGGCGCTAAATGAGGCTTGCCATGCAAGCCTCATCATCGTAACACACGATCGTAGATTAGCAAGTCGCATGGATCGCGTATTACAAATAATTGACGGACAACTGATTCCCGTTACCTAGGCTTTTGTACTGCTTCCTATTCCAGTGATAACAGCAGGTACACTACCCTACCGTACTACCACGCATACCGTTAGATGTGTAGTTTACTACAACCCTCATCCATGCTGTGATCTATAGTAGAATAAGCAGTAGCCTGCTCTGACAACGCTGGACGAGTACTCCTTGACGTGATTTACCAGAACGCTATTGCCATTTATCAAAAATCACTACCTAAAAAACGATATAGCCTATTCATCCAAGATGGATGTTCGTTATAATGAGCAAGGTTGAACAAATATTTGGTTTTCTAAAGGTATAGCATGATTGCTCTTCGCTTTGCATAGAGTTAATGTAATAAGGTACATTTATAAAAGGCTATTTTACTTTAAGACATCGTTGTAATGTGCCGGTGCGGCTCTTTAGCTCGTGTAAACTCCGCTGCTTGCCGCCTCTCACACCTTGCTTTGAAGAAAAATTTCTAATTCATAGAAGCGCCTTAAAGATAAATACAATGTAGCCTATAAACCAAATGTTGTAGTTTCATGATCAGATTTTTTTATTTTTATCCTATATTTTATGAAAATTTTATTTTTATACAAAACTTACTATCTTTTATCAAGATTAAATCTTATCTCAAAAGATATTTCACGTCAAATCTGGTAGCACTGAATCTATGGACAAAAAACTGAAACCAGTTGATAGCAAAGAAAATAAAATCGAAATTTTATCCGAAACTCAAGAGCGCGCTCGTCGTCTACGATTTTTACGAAAGATGACTTGCCTATCCATGAAGGAATTTGCTCAGCTTTGCAATATTGGTTTAACCACGATCAATTACTGGGAACAAGCCTACAGCAGCTTGACGGAACGCGGAGCAAAAAAAGTATCTAAAGCTATGCGAGATGAAGGCATTGAGTGTTCCACAATATGGTTACTGTCTGGATTAGGCACGCAACCAAAAATTATTGATCCTAGTAAATTATCGAAACTAAATTACTGTTCACTCGATCGGTTACCAGACACCACCCTTCGTGAAGAAAATTTCTCTTATCTGGAAGGCAATTTAAAAGAAGAGGTGGAATTTTTTCAAACCATTTATCCCGATAATCTCATTCATGTGATTACCAATGAAGCGATGTACCCCCTCTATTGTAAAGGGGATATTGTTGCTGGTAAGAAATTAACGGGGGACAATATGGAACTGGCCAATGGCACGGACTCTATTGTTGAAATTGAAGACAATAAGCTGGGCATCCGACGCATCAAAACTGGTCAATCCCTTCACAGCTTTGATCTTTATGTCATCAATGCCGAAGCTTCTTTAGAATTCCCTCCTTTACGTCATGTGAATGTCACTGCCCTAGCACCGATCATTCGAATCTGGAAACCTACAAAATTTTAAAGATCATCATCTCAAAGATCATCATCTCTGTTATCCTTGCCCAAAATAAGATAAAATAGCTCATCCGGCTTTGTCATGTTTAAGTCGTTACGCGCATGCGCTTCCACTGCTGACCGACTGATTTTGAGGTCTTTAATTTCCCTAGCGAGCCCCTCATTGCGCTGACTTAATTGAAAATTTCCCTTTGTGTAGCCAGCAATTTGTCGTTTTAGTCGTTGTATTCGCCAGAATCCATCGGGTGCACACCACAACTTGTACTGCAGTGCTAAAAAAAGCAGTGTTAAAATAACCGCAATCAACTTTATATTCACGGCGTTATCAAAAAATTAGAAAAAACTCGACGTCCTGCATAGATTGCTTTCTCCTGCAAATCAGCTTCAATACGCAACAAGCGATTGTACTTAGCCACTCGATCGGTACGGCACACAGAACCCGTTTTAATTTGACCAACACCGGTACCGACCGCCAAATCAGCAATAGTAGTATCTTCTGTTTCTCCCGAACGATGAGAAACGACCGCACCGTAACCCGCTTTTTTTGCTATCACAATAGCCTCTATCGTTTCAGTTAGCGTGCCGATCTGATTGAACTTAATCAGGATGGCATTGGCTAAGTGCCTATCGATACCTCGTGCCAACAACGCAGGATTGGTAACGAATAAATCATCACCCACGAGTTGAATTTTTTTACCCAACCGTTGTGTGAGCTGTTGCCAACCGCCTTGATCGGTATCCGCCATTCCGTCCTCTATAGTGAGTAAGGGATACTGCCTGACTAAATTTTCTAAATACGCGATCCATGCTTCTCGATCCAGTGTATTGTTATGTAAGCAATATCTATTTGCTTTATAAAATTCCGAGCTTGCCGCATCTAAACCTAAGTACACGTCCTTTCCAGCGTGATATCCCGCTTTGGCAATAGATTCTATAATACAGTCGATCGCCTCTTCATGAGATCGCAAATCAGGCGCAAATCCTCCTTCATCTCCTACATTAGTACTGAGACCTTTCTGTTTAAGCAAGGTCCCTAAAGCGTGAAAGATCTCCACCCCCGCACGCAACGCTTCTTTAAAAGAAGTCATGGCGATCGGTAAAATCATAAACTCTTGTATGTCCAAATGATTACTAGCGTGTACGCCCCCATTAATAATATTTATCATGGGCACCGGCATGATGAGTTTTGCATCCTGAGCCTTGGGCATCAAGCTTTGAAAGTATTGATAAAGAGGTTGTCGACGATGTAGAGCGGAGACTTTTGCAATGGCTAAAGAAACAGATAATATAGCATTTGCACCTAAGTTTGCCTTGTTGGGCGAACCATCCAATTGGATCATCAGTGCATCTAAATTTGCTTGATCGTCTACTTCTCGCCCTACTAAATGCTCTCGCAGTATGGTATTGACGCACTGCACCGCCTTTAAAACGCCTTTCCCTTGAAAACGATTTGGATCGGCATCTCGCAATTCTAGCGCTTCCAACTTACCTTTCGAAGCACCCGAGGGAACACAGGCACTTGCCTTTTCCTTCGAAACCAAACCTATTTCCGTCTCAATCGTTGGATTTCCTCGTGAATCCAAAATTTCATACGCTATAATACTTGCAATTTTTGACATATATATCCAATACACATGAAGACGCGCACGCTGCTGCATGTGCTTACATTTAAATGAAACAGTCTATGGTAATGTGTTTTCTATTAAGCCTGCCTTTTTAGTTAATTCATCTAGCGCTTTCACGGTTTCCAACAATTCAGCTAGCTTGTCCAACGGCCAAGAATTCGGTCCATCACTCATGGCATTGTCAGGATCAGGATGAGTTTCTAGAAAGAGACCTGCAATCCCCACGGCAACTGCTGCACGCGCTAACACGGGCACAAATTCCCGTTGACCACCTGTTCGCCCCCCTTGTTGTCCGGGTAATTGCACCGAATGTGTTGCGTCAAAAACAACAGGACAGCCCGTTCCACGTAGTATGGCTAGTGAACGCATATCTGAAATAAGGTTATTATATCCAAATGAAACGCCACGCTCGCATACCATAATCAAATTTTTTCCAACAGCACGCGCTTTTTCTACCACATAGTTCATTTCCCAGGGTGAAAGAAACTGACCTTTTTTGATATTCACGGGTAATCCCTGCTGCGCCACCCTTTGGATAAAGTTTGTTTGCCTACACAAAAACGCAGGTGTCTGTAGCACATCCACTACACTTGCCACTTCTTGTAAAGGCGTATCTTCATGGACATCCGTCAATACAGGAATCTCAAATTCCTTTTTTACCTGGGCTAAAATGCGCAAACCTTTCTCAATCCCTAACCCACGAAAGCTTTGTCCGGAAGAACGATTGGCCTTATCAAAGGAGGATTTGTAAATAAACGGCACGCCCAGCCTCTGTGTTATTTCTTTGAGCTTTCCCGCTGTATCCATCGCTAATTGCTCACTTTCGATCACACAAGGACCTGCTATCAAAAATAGTGGCTTATCCAGACCTATGGTAAAATTCAGCAACTTCATCAATGGATCATATCACCTCAATTTAACATCACTACCATTGTTTTATCACTTCACTCGTTATTTCTCTTAACGAAATGCATTACTAAGCCTCTAGCGTATGCAGCAAAATTTCGCCACGCACATGTAATAAAACGACCAGGAGATAATAGGCCATAAATGCAGCTATCATCGCTAACAGTGGATACAACATGGATGGTGCAATCAAAGAGGGCTCTAATAAACGAATGCTTGCACCTTGATGCAGCGTGTTCCACCAATAAACAGAGTAGTGAATGATGGGAAGATTCAGCAGACCCAGCATCAACAACACAGCACTTGCTTGAGCCGCAGCCTTGGGTTCAAGGATAGCAGACCGTAGAGCCAGCACTCCTAGATATAAAAACAGCAAGATTAACTCCGAAGTCAGACGCGCATCCCAGACCCACCACGCTCCCCACATTGGTTTTGCCCATAGACAACCTGTAACTAGCGCTAACAAAGTAAAGCATGTACCCGGCCATACACTACCAGCAATAAACATATCGAATAATTTAATACGAAAAATTAATCCCATGATGGCAGACAATCCCATCACTAAATAAACCAACAAGGACAAAAATGCACTGGGAACATGCACGTAAATAATACGAAAAGCATCCCCTTGCTGATAATCGGAAGGCGCTAAATATAGACCACCGACACTTCCGTAGCTACTTAAAATCAATGCAACAATGGCCAAAATTGGGATGGATCGGCTAGCTAACTGGTCAAAATATTTCGTTGACAAAAATCGACGAATTTTCATCCCTTCTTTCCTTATTTAATCTTTACAGAAGGTCTTCTGATTATAAAACTAAAAATCACTAATTCCCAAACGCAACACGAAACTTATCACAAATGGAGCCAAACTAACACTCAGTAATAGAAAAACACCTAGCCAGGCCAACGATGCATTCGCTGCTAATCCCATGCTTGCCAACGTAACGGCACCGCTGGCAAAAATCAACACGGGTACATAAAAAGGTAACACCAATAGCACGATTAATAAACCACTATGCCGCAACCCCAACGTCAATACTCTCGCAATACCACCAAGAAAGACTAGCGTCGGCATTCCAAGCCAGAGACTAATCAACAAGGTTTTTAATGCCATCATTGGTATAGATAAAGTGAGACTCAAAATAGGCGCCATGATGGTCACTGGTACAGCCAGCATAAGACAAAACACAAATAATTTAATAAACACGGCTGATAATAAGTCAGTTTGATTGAGAATCAGCTGCTCTAATTCTCCTTCCTGCCAATCTTCACGAAATAATTGCTCTAAGGTTAGCATCAGCAAAAATAAAATGATGACCCAAAAAACACCGGGGGCTATTTTCTCTATAGCCTGTAGATCAGCGTTGCTACTGAGGGGAAATAACACCACAGTTATGATTAAAAATAACAGCGGATACACTATATCTTGATAACGACGACAAACGCTTAGCAGCTCATAGCCAAGATTGACGATGACACGTGAAAAAAAGAACCGATTAAACACACAACAAACCGTAACTAATGCGGCAGCTTAGAAAAATCTCGCATTTTCCGCTTATCTATGAGAACGACACATCACCCAGTGTATCACCAAAAAAGAGTTTTCTCACGGCTGCCTTCGGTAAAAAGAACGATTGATGACTAGTAAAAACAGCAATTCCCCCGCGTTCTAATTGTTCTTCTATCAATGTCGAAATAAAATAGATACCTTTGGTATCTAAAGCGGTAAATGGCTCATCTAATATCCAACAATCTGCTTTAGTCAGCAATAACTTTGCCAAAAGCAAACGCCGCTGCTGACCAACGGAAAGTAAACCTGTGATTGTATTAGCATGTGGCATCAGATCTAATGCAAGTAATGCTTCCCTGATCCTGCTTTTAGCGTATTGTTTCAACTGTTTGAGTGATTTGAGCGACTGACCAACGTGCCCGATCCCTCGCCTTAGCAAAAACAAATGCAGGTTTTCAAAGGGAGTTAAGGCACTTTTCATGCCCAATTTATGACTGATATACAGCAAATTTTTTTTAAAACAGGGGGAACGCGCAACGACAACCCCATTCCATAGAATATATCCGTGTGCAGGAGCAGCAAGCCCCGTTAAAATTCGTAACAAACTGGTCTTGCCTACACCGTTAGGTCCGAGAATATGCAGCGCTTGCCCTGCAGCAACCTGAAACGTCAGACGTTCAAATAGCAATCTGCCATTACGCCTACCGCTAAGATCTTCCACTGCTAACAATGCCATCTATTGCTTTTTGTATCCCGATTTTTTTCAAGGATAACATGACAAATAAGACATTTCATTAGATAATCTACCGCCTTAATTGCTCGGTTCACTACTCATTTGGAATTTTTTCATGTCACTACTCCTGCAATATGTCATTTTTTTACTGAAACTAGGAACGGTAGTACTGTCCATCGTCATCGTAGCTGCAAGCCTAGTTGCTATGAGTCGTAGAACCAAAGGACACACTAAATACAAACTGTCTGTCAAAAAACTCAATAAAAAATATCAGGACTTCGCTGAAACGCTGTCAGCTGAGATACTGACAAAAGCAGAGCGGAAAAAATTTTTAAAAGAACAAAAGATCCAATTAAAAAATGAGAGCAAACAAACAAGAAAGCGGATCTTTGTGCTCGATTTTCAGGGTGATATCAAGGGATCAGCCGTTCAGGGGCTACGCGAAGAAATCACAGCTATTATTCAAGTCGCTAAACCGCTAGACGAGGTTGTGTTGAGGTTAGAAAGCGGAGGTGGAATGGTTTCTCCGTACGGACTTGCCGCTTCACAGTTACAACGACTCAAGGATCAATGCATTCCTTTGACGATCACCATTGACAAAATTGCTGCCAGCGGCGGCTATTTAATGGCCTGTGTCGCCGATAAAATTTTAGCAGCTCCCTTTGCCATTATTGGATCTATTGGCGTGCTCGCGCAATTACCTAATTTCCATCGTTTCTTAAAAAAGAAGGACATTGATTTCGAACTGTTGACAGCCGGAGAGTATAAACGCACCTTAACTGTTTTCGGAAAAAATACCCCGAAGGCACGTGAAAAAACTCAAGAAGATCTAGAAGCAATCCATCGTTTATTTAAAGCATTTATAGAATCCAATAGAAAACAAGTCGACATCGATCGCATAGCAACTGGCGCCTATTGGCTCGCCAAAGACAGTTTAGCGCTAAAGCTAGTCGACGAACTGACCACCAGTGACGCTTATTTGCATACACAGGCTAGCAATCATCAAGCCTGTATTTACGAATTACAATATCTTATTCCAAAATCATTAACAGAAAAATTAAGCAGCAAGCTGGCACGGCTCGTGAGTAATCTAGATTGGCTCAGATAATTCAGCCATGAATCCTATCAAGATTTATGTAATGGCTGTCATCGCAGGCGCTGCCTTAGCACTTGCCTTCGCACCATTTGCATTTTTCCCCTTAGCAGTTATTTGTCCTACCGTATTATTGCTATTTTATTTGCATTGCTCGATACGGCGCGCGTTTCTTGTTGGCCTACTCTTTGGAATTGGTTTTTTTTCTGTCGGTGTATCGTGGGTCTTTATCAGCATTCATGTTTTTGGGCACACTTCAATTTTTCTATCACTCCTAATTACAGCATGCTTTATCTTCATCCTTGCCTTATTTATCGCATTTCAAGCCCCTTTATTAAGTCTTTTTCCTAAAAATGATCGAATAAAACGTTATTTAATCTTTCCTAGTCTTTGGACACTCAGCGAATGGCTACGCAGCTGGATCTTCACCGGTTTTCCCTGGCTTTTACTCAGTACTAGCCAGGTTAATTCACCGCTCGCCGGCTATGCCCCACTGATCGGTGGGCTAGGTCTGTCGTTCCTGTTGACCGTAAATTCGGCCGCTTTATTGGACCTGTTATATCCTCTACTACATAAATGGCTTGCACTGCCAATGCCGTTCCCCAAAAAAACAGGTAAACATCTACTATTTCCCCTGTGCTTGCTACTGAGTTTATGGGCCGCTGGCTATACACTACGTTACGTCCATTGGACGCAAGCAACGAAAAAACCAATACAAGTTAGCCTTATTCAAGCGAATATTTCACAAAAAATAAAATGGGAACCCGACGCTATTCAGGCCTCTCTCGATGACTACAACCAGCTAACGCAGCTCCATTGGGATAGTCGACTGATTATTTGGCCAGAAGCAGCAATTCCTATGTTACAGCATGACGCTCGCCCGTTTTTAAAAGCACTAGACAAAGAAGCAAGGCAGCACGGTACCACACTTATTACAGGCATTCCCATTCAAAAGGGATTCCAATATTACAATGGCATGATCGCGCTCGGTATAGATCACGCAACGTATTACAAACAGCAATTAGTCATCTTTGGAGAATATCTTCCAGAATGGATCAGCTGGGCAAGAGGACTTTTGAATCTATTGGATATTCCCATGTCTGATTTTTCGCGGGGACCTATACAACAACCTGCATTTAGGGTAGCTGGAATCGATATTGGAACCTTCATTTGCTACGAAATTAGCTATCCTTCGTTGATTCAACAAAGGCTACCAGCGGCGCAATTATTATTAACGATCAACGATGATGCGTGGTTTGGACATTCTTTCGCTTTAGCACAACATCTACAAATTGGCGCATTTCAAGCATTGGCCGCAGGTCGTTATCTATTATTTTTGAGCAATACTGGCATCAGTGCTATCGTAAATCCCCAAGGAAAAATTCAAGCACAACTTCCTCCATTTCAAACCGCTGTGTTAACAGATTCTGTGTACCCATTTTCTGGCCTGACACCTTGGGTTAGATGGGGGGATTGTCCTATCGTGGTCATTTTAGTAGGATTGATTATCCTACGTTTTATATACCAGCGAAGCCATCTATTCTCTGATGGCTCCGAATTCTTTGATGGCTTTGATAAGTGTAGATGGTAAGTTTTGTCAAAAATCTATCCCCATTGTACTTGAAGTTGCGAATTCGCAACTTCAAGTACGAGCGGTATATACTCTCGTTTTTTTACATCTGGCTGCCAGCTAGACAACGAGCCGCCTCACGACTGAAATAAAACATATTGCGAAAAATTTTTTAGGACCACAATAGCTGACTATGCAAGAAAAATATCAACCCAACGTTATAGAACCAGCAATCCAAGCACATTGGCAAGAGCACTTATGCTTTGAAGCCATGGAGAATCCAAACAAAGAAAAATTTTATTGCCTCTCTATGTTTCCCTATCCTAGTGGTAATTTACACATGGGACATGTACGCACGTACTTGCTTGGTGATGTCATTGCTCGTTACCAACGCATGTTGGGGAAAAATGTCCTGCATCCCATCGGCTGGGATGCATTTGGACTCCCCGCTGAAAACGCGGCGCTCAAACATGGTGTTGCTCCGGCAGATTGGACTTATGCCAATATCAATCACATGCGTAAACAATTGCAGAAATTGGGCCTTAGCTTTGACTGGAGTCGAGAAATTACCACCTGTAAACCTGATTACTATCATTGGGAGCAGTGGCTATTTGTGCAACTTTTCAAAAAAGGATTAGTGTATAAAAAAGATGCTGTCGTCAATTGGGACCCTGTCGATCAGACTGTACTAGCGAACGAACAGGTCATCGATGGACGGGGTTGGCGATCCGGCGCGATCATTGAACGTAAAAAAATACCCCAATGGTTTTTTAAGATCACGGCTTATGCAGATGAGCTATTGGATGGTCTCGCTTGCTTAACGGCGTGGCCGGACGACGTCAAAACCATGCAACGACATTGGATAGGCCGGTCACGGGGCTTGTCTATCCAGTTTACTATGCATGATGCACCATGGAATACTCTGCACGTTTTTACAACACGCCCAGATACCTTGTTTGGCGTTACTTTTTTAGCGATCTCACCACAACATGCACTCGCTCTCCATGCTGCTGAACGCGATTCCACTGTGCAGAAATTTCTGGATAGTTACCAGCATGTACCTGTGTCAGAAGCCGCTACAGTTATTTTGGAAAAACAAGGCATCTGCATTGGCATGACAGCGGAACATCCCCTAACACAAGAACATTTACCTATTTGGATCGCTAATTTTGTAATGGACGATTATGGTTGTGGTGCAGTCATGGGTGTTCCTGCTCACGACGAACGGGACTTTGAATTTGCGAAAAAATATCGATTACCCATACGTCCTGTTATTCAATTACCAGAACAAATATCCGTTGACTACACACAAGGTCCTCTCGTCATTACAGGCCAATTGATCAATTCCGGCCCCTTTACTGGATTATACTCTGAGCAAGGCGCAACAGCGATAACAACACTGTTAGTAAACAAAGGACTGGCTACACAAGACACACGCTATCGATTACATGACTGGGGTGTATCGCGACAACGCTACTGGGGCACTCCCATCCCTATCATTTACTGCGAGCAGTGCGGTGTAGTACCAGTTCCTGAAAAAGATTTACCGGTTATCCTACCAGAAGCTGTTTACATCACGGATGAGGGCTCTCCCTTAAAAAAAATGCCCTCGTTTTATGAAACGGTATGTCCACAGTGTCATCAGCCAGCAAAGCGAGAAATCGACACATTAGACACCTTCGTGGAATCTTCCTGGTACTACGCACGCTTTGCCTGCCCTTTTCAAAACAACACGATGCTGGACGATCAAGCAAATTATTGGACGCCGGTAGATCAATATATTGGGGGTATTGAACACGCCATCTTGCACTTGTTGTATGCGCGCTTTTTTCACAAAGTGTTGCGTGATATGGGCTTATTGCATTCAAACGAACCTTTTATACGCCTGCTTACACAGGGCATGGTCCTTAAAGACTCTGCCAAAATGTCTAAGTCAAAAGGCAATACAGTGGATCCTGAACAATTGATGCAGCAATATGGATGTGACACCTTACGTCTGTTTGTTTTATTTGCAGCGCCACCTGAGCAATCCCTGGAATGGTCTGACAGAGGGATGGAAGGTGCGCATCGGTTTTTAAAAAGACTCTGGGCATTTGTATATCTGAATCCTTGGTTACGCAACTTTAATCCAGCACAGATCTTAAATCCATCCATGCAATTTGACTGGACGCTGCTTTCTACTGAGCAACGGAGTTTACGGCGTCAAATCTATACAATCTTGCAGCTAGCCGACCATGACTACCAGCGTCAACAATTCAACACGGTCATTGCAAGCTGCATGAAGCTACTAAACCTCTTGTATGCCGCCAAACAATCCCTACATTCTTCTTCTACTCCCGCTTGCCTTGACACACAATACATCATACATTTGGGTCTTAGTATATTATTACGATTGCTTGCTCCCCTCGTACCACATATTACCCAAGCGTTATGGCAGGCCTTGGCTTTTTCGGGACTTATTATAGACGCAGATTGGCCAATAGTAGTGGCCGATGCCCTGGTAGCAGAAGAGATAGCATGGGCCGTACAAGTTAACGGAAAATTGCGTGCTCATCTATCACTGGCAAGCACTGCTGATGAAACAGCAATTAAGGCAGCTGTCTTAAACAATGCCACCATTAAGCGTTACACTACAAATCAAACGATTAAGAAAATTATTATTGTCCCTAAGCGGTTGGTGAATATCGTCATTTAGGATTCCGTGTATGCTCAGGTGTTTTTACGGATTTTTTTGTGGCTGTTTACTCATTTCCCTTGCATTGAGTGGCTGTGGATTTCACTTGCGTGGCTATGGACCGCAAACACTGACCTTACCTACACTGTATTTAGTATCAAACCCACCCTACACAAATTTTAGTCAAGAACTACGGGCATCCCTCATGGCTATGGGAGTTGACGTTCGTACTTCACCGCCTGCACACATCATGCTACAGATCCTTTCACAAAATTTTAGCCGCACGATAACAAGTTTAGGTAACGCTGGCCAAACAACCACCTATCTACTTTCCTATACTGTACTGTTTCAATTAATTGATACTAGAAATAATAAAAACCATATTCTACTACCACCACAGCAAATTCGAACGACACGCAACTTTTCCATTGCTACAAACCAGTTAAGTGGTGATCTCAATATACAAGGCGACTTAAAGGAAGCGATGCAAAATGATCTTATTCAGCAACTCATCATGCGCTTAGCGGTAACACCCTCACATCAACGACTGTATTGTCCCATTTCACGGTAGTCTTACATGCAATGGCGTTATGAACAATTGACCAAACACTTCAGGGATCAACCCGATAAACCATTGGCTAGTATTTATTTGATCAGTGGCACAGAAATATTGCTCGTACAGACGGCCTGTGACACCATTCGGACCCACGCACAAAAACAGGGTTTTTCCGAACGCGAAGTCTTTTATGCAGAATCAGACTTGAATTGGCAAGCCATGCTTACACATTGTCATAATTACAGTCTGTTTGCCAAAAAACAGATCATAGAGCTTCATCTTGCACCAGAAGTTTCTGAAACAACGGCGCAAATATTGAAGACCTATGCCAGTGCTCCACCTCATGAGCAACTTTTACTCATTGTTGCAGGCAAACTGGATCGCCGCTTACAGCAAACAGAATGGTTTAAAAGTATAGAAGCTATTGGCGTCAGCATAACCATATGGCCCATAGAAAAATCCCAATTACCATCGTGGATCGTTGCACGTCTAGCCACTGTGGGATTAACCGCAGAAAAATCAGCTATCCAATGTCTTATTTCAGCGACTGAAGGAAATTTACTAGCTACAGCACAAGCCATCGAGAAACTGTCTCTCTACTTTACTGCAGATACTCCTTCTATAATTACTCAGGCAGCGATGCTAGCAGCACTTTCCGATAATGCACGCTTCATCCCATTTACATTGGCAGATGCTGCATTACAAGGTGAAGCTGCACGCTGCTTACGGATTTTACGCCGTCTCCAAGAAGAGGGTGTGGAACCTGTGTTAATACTCGGAGTACTCAGCCGTGAATGCCGATTACTCGCTTCGTTTGCTCTACAACTCTCCCAAGGCAAGGATATAAAGACGCTTTTCCGAACTCATCAAGTCTGGGAAAAGCGACAGTATATATTTCAACAAGCTCTGCAGCGCCATTCGCTCGCTCAATGTTATAGGCTCGTACGGTTGGCTACCCACTGTGATCACCTAGCCAAAGGAATAATAGTTGGAAATATTTGGGATACCTTACAGCAATTAAGTGTTCAATTGGCAGGAGCACAAACCTCATGCTAGGCATATTAGGGGGAAGCTTTGATCCTATTCATTATGGACATTTACATATTGCGCAGTCTTTGCACCACATGTTATATCTGCAAGCTGTGCATTTTATCCCCTGTAAAGCCCCCTTACTTGGCAAAAAAATAGTCGCCAACACCGCACAAAGATTAGCGATGCTGAAACTAGCGCTTATTGATTACCCCTATTGTTTTATCGATGAACGTGAGCTCCAGCGCAGAACTCCCTCCTATACACTGGATACTCTCATTGCCTTGCGGCATGAATTTGCTAATCTACCCTTGGCCTTAATTTTAGGAAGTGATAACCTAACTAATCTAAACCGTTGGTATGAGTGGAGAGCTTTAATTCAGTACGCTCACTTGGTCATTATACCCCGCCGTCCCGATGCATCTGAAGTCTACCATCCTTCCGTCCAGGCCTTTATTCAGAAATTTCGGGTTCAGGATGTTCGTTGCTTACAACAACAAGCTGCTGGATTTTTATTGATAACTCATGTAAAACCGCTTGCTATCTCAGCCAGTAGAATACGGACGGAAATCGCCCAGGGCCTGCGCCCTGTTAATTTATTACCTGCATCCGTTCTGGACTACATTACGGAAGAAAAATTATATCTATGACACACACCGTTGCAACCGCATCGATCTTCACAACAGACATCATTCCGTTACTCGTGGATCATAAAGCCAGGGATCTGACTGTATTCGATGTCAGTCACGTCACCGACATTACGGACTTAATGATCATTTGTAGCGGTAATTCGAATCGTCATATTAAAACATTAGCGGATTACGTGGTGACGACTGCTAAACGAAAAGGGATCGTTGTCTTGGGTGTGGAAGGAGAAAAGGAAGCAGAATGGGTGTTAATCGATTTGGTCGATGCTGTTGTACACATCATGATGCCCAAGGTACGTGAATTTTATAGTTTAGAGAAATTATGGGGAAAATCCGCTAATGAGGTAACGTCTGGCCTGCTTTAACATTTTTTACTTGTAAAAGTTTATGAAGTTGAGTGCTTTACCAAATCCATAACTTCGGCTTAAAGACTAAAATAGCATATTTACAATAATGGGATCAGTAAGGATATCTTTATAAAAAATGATAGATCAGGTGTAAGGTAAACCATGCATAAATAGCCGCCATTAAATCGTCGATCATAATACCAAATCCTCCAGGTAGTTTACGATCTATGTAAGCAATCGGCCAGGGCTTCAGAATATCAAACAGACGAAACAAAAAAAAACCTAGGACAATCCATAACCATCCACACGGCGCTGCCCACATCGTGAGACCAAATCCACAAACCTCATCCCACACAATACCTGAATAGTCACGAATACCTATATCACGTTCGATCACATCACAGATCCAAATACCTACGACTATAGATAAAAAAAGAACAACGCTATAATTTGCTACTGATAAAGATCGAATGAGATAGTACAAAGGAACTGCCACGAGTGTTCCACAAGTACCCGGCGCAACAGGCGACAGCCCCGCTCCGAAAGCGAAAGCGACAAAATAGAGGGGGTGACTAAACACCTTGCGCACGAGATCTTGTTTCATTTTTAAAGCAGTTTCCTAGGCACTCGCCTGCAGACTGCTAGACCGCAAGGAGGAATCTTCGACGCTTGCACACAACGGCATTTGCGCCTCCTGATCATTTAGGTTGTCCCGCGCAGAACCAAAAAACGCCTGAACACTAACAAAAGACGAACTTGACGAAACAGAAATTTTAGAGGTTGTACTCAAGTTTGTTCCCATTGTTAATCCTTCCAAGTACGCCTTCCTCCTTTCTACTTGCATTGAATTCCAGTCTCTACGTTGACAACATGTCTGCTTCATATTACGCACTACAAAATAATATTGTTCTCGCGGTTTCTGAAGCCGCATGTTAACAAAGCAGGCTTCTATTACTGTAAGCTGACACACTGCAGATGCAAGATGGGAAGTGTAATATTGCGCAGCATCCTGGTCCTGCATAACACTCTCCAACTTATTAAAATTTTGGTCAAAAAAGATATTTTTGAGTGCTTTCAAACTAAACAAGAGCTGATCCGGAACTCTATCTTGGAAATACAGAGGTGATAATTCTAGTTTTAACAGACCCTGCTGTAGCGAGTAAAGATTGCTTCTTGACAGTGCAGGACCTGTACCTTGCACTTCCAAAATTTCATCTGCCACCATAAGCAATGAACCTTTGCTCAGAAAATCAGGATTACATAACACATCCCATTCCGGAAGAAGGCATTGTAAATAAATTTTTAGCATTGCAACATCTTGCATGAGGGTACAAAGCTCTGAATTCTCTCTACTTGTTGCACTCATATGCCAAGACTGCTCCATTAATTTTGTCAAAGTACCTGCACAACGATCTAAACTGTTTTTACAAGATACAGCATCAAAATTAGCTAATTCCATTTCCATTTTTACTGCTGCTTGCATCCTTTCTAGTGAAGTAGTCATTTCCTGTATCTGCTTCTTGGCCGTAGATAAACTATCTTGATCCGTTAAGTCTTGGGCACACATATGTAGTGCATTCAGGCAATCGTTAATACCAGCGCACCGAAATTTCATGATTTTTTCTGCACTAAGGCTTTCTACACTTCTAGCAAAACCTCTAAACACACTTTGCCTTGAATCACGACTAGGCCTTAATAGCGATGCATCTACTTCTCTCGTGCCAAGCTCTTGCTCTTGAGTCGAAACATTAGGTCTCGCCCATCTCGTCCGTTTTATGCAAACATAGACACCACCAAACATCAGGGCAGCACTGACGACCACAACAAACGGTATACCTACAGCCGCAGCCACTATTACGGTCTGGCTCAAAGATCCTGCTTCACTCGTTGTAGATTCGTTTCCTCCATTAGTCATAGTAAAATTTTGACGAGGAGCCATAGTGCTGCTAAGAGGAACCATGTTGCTAAAAGGAATACTGAACCTCTCATGTTGCGTCGCGGTGGTAGTGCTGGATGGTGAACGAACAATTAACCTTCTCATTGTTAAAGGAAAAGGAATCGGTAATATATCCGGTCTGACTGTCGTTATCATTGAGGTGGTGATCTGCGCCACCGGTGTAGTGATGGATGATGTACGAGATGTACGAGATGTACGACTAGATAAACGAGTTAGGCTGGTGGTGGAGCTAGCAACTGTCGGAATTAGCGCTGCCGCCTCATATGCTTTATTTTCTTCAATGCGACGGTTTTCTTCTATTTCTTGTTGTAATACAACCTGCAGCATAGGTATATCCATTTTCATGTACGGAACACGCGGATTGTGTAACGCCTTCAATGCCTGCCTCATAGTACTAGAATGCAAGAGCAAATCTTGGAACTCTGCTGGTATATCACTAGCAAAATCCATGTGCAAGGAACCACTCGCATCGTAGAGTTTTATGCTTTTGATTTGACGATTAAGATCAAAAGGCCAATTGAGCGCGTTCATTCCAAACATCGATTGAATAACTTTGCTACGTTCTGCTTTATCGATGTTGCCAAGCTTGAGCTCGCTCAGCATGTTCTCCATAAAACATGCTAATACAGTTTGTATAAACCAATCATAATCCCCAGAGCCTATTGATCGAGGCCAATGAGTACCTGGCGGTGATAATGTAGGCGGCATATGACAACTTATGTTTAGAGCTAGCTTGAAACTGATATCCAAGAATTCAATTTCTAGCCACTTCCCTCCTGCAATGAAGTGTGCAAACAGTGGACTTTGTTCTACATCCCACCTGTATCGATCATCTGGACCATCCACATCTTGTAATAGAGCTTGGTCGTCTTGATTTAATTTAGTAAGCCATGTATTAAAATTCTTCTCCTCCTGCTGAACATACTCTTTAAGTGCAGTATCGATATCCTTTTTATTCTTTGCCACTTGTATTCCCTTTAACAAGGTGACACTTTCGCTTATATTACCTATCTTAAATACATACTGTGCTGCCAAATTTCCCCAAAAATAAGCCGGATACCCGCGTATCGTATTGAAACACATTATTTCCGATAGATTTTTAATTGCAGCACCTGCATTACCTGACTTAAACATCTCGTGTAACTTACCTATCTTCAAAGGATCGACGCCATCTCCTTGCCGGGAAAAATTTAAATAATCTGCGAATCCTTCGACGAGAGTACCCGAAAGATACCTATAATTTTTTCCTAGCCATTTACACATGAGTACATGACCAGTTTCATGCCCCAGATTTAGCACTTCCACTCCATCTTCCTTCTGCCCGGGAGTTTGATAAACATGAACAGTATTCCAGCCATCTGCTCCACACACTCCTCCAGTGACCCCGCCGCCACTACTATTAACCCCAAAAAACCTCCATCCATAATGCTGAAAGTGATACTGGTTGTTCCATACATACATTTTGATAAAATTACGCCTTTGTTCTGCGTCACCTAGATCGTGTTCTGCGTCACCTAGATCGAATTTTTTCTTTAAGGCCTCCGTCGTGCGATATGCTATTTTTATTCGATCTACAACTTCCTCCACTTGTTGGAGAGAAAAGCGATCGTAATGAATCGTTATATTCAAACCAGAGGAGCCGTCATTTTCAGTAAAATTTGTGACCTGATCATGCGGTAAAATTGTCTGAGGTTCAACGATTTTATGAGTTCCATTGAAAGCCATCTGGTCCTGTGGTGCTAGATATCTAACGTACAGCATCCCGGTGTCTACTGAAACATCCTCTACAGGATATTCGGGATATTTCGTAGAAATCTCCCTGCGAGCCCATGCCGCGCTATCTCGTACATAACTATCGCTTGCTGCCCAGACCTTTGCTGAAGTAGATGCAAGTCGTTGCTGTTTAAAAAATAGAAGTCCTTCCGTAAACATCCTCAT
>Ga0207018_1002_pt2 | contig 58254 bp, 45 predicted proteins | sample Alteio_BWMinCont_52_FD_153476 | JGI IMG/M metagenome (GOLD analysis project Ga0207018, IMG submission 153476) | Enriched cells from forest soil in Barre Woods Harvard Forest LTER site, Petersham, Massachusetts, United States -... | ecosystem: Environmental > Terrestrial > Soil > Temperate forest >...
GGTTGGATCGCGGTGGCCACTTCGCCGCGTTTGAACAGCCCGATTTGTTTGTGAAAGAGCTTCAAGCGTGCTTCGGCACGATGCGAGCCATGTAATTCGAGCCCGGCCATCGGAGGGAACTCGGACTTTTTGAAACGTGGGTGTCAACACTTTGTCTACGTTGCGTTGGCGGGGAGCGAAATACCGGTACTCGCTACCGGGAGAGTAAGCGGGAAACACCTAAGTAGAACGCTGCTGCTCCGTCGTGAAAAAGGAGAACTGCTATGAACCTCGCATCTCGCCGTGCAATTTTGCTTTCGCTTCGGTGTGTGAGTTGCCTCGCACAAACCGGTAAGACCGGCAAAAGCATGGATACGATGAGCCCGAGGCTGGAAAAAATGCCGCAGTCCCTTGAAGTTCGTCTTGCCGTTAGGGCGTTGCCTCCTCATCTGCGCGATGGCGCAACAACTTACGTTGGGCAATAATTCCGGGATCCACAGATATCGAGTTGAGTCGCCAACAGCAATCACCGGAGCAGACCCAAGCAGCTTTTACTGGCGCTTTGAAGTGATCGCGTAGTACTTGAGGTGGGTCAGCGCTTCACGAAAGGCCATTTCGACCGGCCGCTTATTCCTCCTGATCTTCCCCACAAGCATGGCTCCCTGCAAAGTCGCAATACAAAAATCCGCGAGACGCTCTTCGTCCGCATCTTTCCGAAGATGTCCCCTAGCCTTCTCCCGGATAAAGAACGCCGCGAGCTTGAATTTCATCAATTCGATAATCAGGCTGACATCTTGACGAATAAGCTCGTCTTCTTCTGTGAGTTCATTGGCGACTGTTCCGATCGGACAGCCACGAGTCATACCGAAGCTCATTTGCCAATCGATGTGGGAGTGGAACCACTTCTCTAAGCCCTTCCAGGAATCGATCTTGTACTTGATCACTCCAGAGCCCGTTTTGATCGCCTCGAGATGTGACTCGAGGACAGCATGGACAATGCCCGCTTTGCTCTTGAAATAGTAATAGAACTGCCCTTTTCCCGTGCGAGAAGCTTCGATGATGTCGTCCGGGCTAGTGGCGCGAACCCCCTGCTTATGGAACAAATCAGAGGCCACCTTGATCATACGAAGTCTTGAGTTTGAGTCACTTGCGGGAACGCTTTTCATCTTTTTCCTGCCTGTACTGCCCGGTACAGCGGATGGCTCATCGGGTAAGTCCAACCCGGCCGATTCTATCAGAAAGCCTCTGTGCAGAGGCAATGGAACTGTAAGGGTGTCGTCCCCGATTCCGTGCACACGGCGAAATGTTGGGAGCTAACGAACACGGGAATGCACGGCCATAGCCGCAAGCTCCTCTAACGCCTTCTGCGTTTTCGTCGACTGTTGCTGGCCGAATGGCGCCAGGAGGCGTGGTCGAATTCTGCAGCCAGCGCCTTACACCTCGACACAATGCCGCGTTGCCTTCGACAGTCACCGAAATGAGAAGTCGGCGCATAGTGGAACGAGGGGAGATCTTGACTGGCCCGTCTCTCACAAGGAGCGCCACATTCCGCGTAGGCGTCATGTAGTCTGTTAGCAACAGCTTGGCCAACATTCCTATCGATCCCGGGCTCAGTCTTAGCGAGTCCGATCGGGAGTGCTGTAACTACACGCGAGGCTCTTCGCAGGTTGAATGGGCGCAAGAACCAGTTCCGGCTAGGTCTATCTTTCGGGCCGATCTTTTTACAATTGCGTGACAATTGAAGTGCCCTTAAACATTAGAGTGGTGGCAATCATCGAGTCCATCATTTCGAATGGGCGTTCATCCGTTTACGCTGGAGGTTTGCATGAACGTACGAACGCACCGTCCTTTAGCCATGAGGCGCCAAATTCTTCTCGCCGCAATGGATTCGTTTCACCGGAGTGGAATTGATTCCACGCGCACGGATGAAATCATCGAAGCTGCCTGCGTCACAAAGGTCGAATTTCATCAGCACTTCAAACGCAAGTCGGACCTCGTCCGTGTCGTCCTTCGCATTTATTTTGAGGAGTTAGCGGCCGGAATTGCGCCCGTCACGTACGAACTTGATTCATGGAACGATGTAGAACAAAGCTTGGCCAGCCATGTTAAGTTTCAGAGGAAATTTGGGATGAAGCGAGGCTGTCCGATCGGGACGCTTGGAAGCGAATTGAAAGGAGTGGATGAGCTAACCCGTCAGCCAGTGAGTCTCATATTTGATTTGATGCTGGCCAGGCTCGAATCTTTCTTCAGCCGAGAAAAAGTCGCAGGGCGCCTTTTAGGCTCCGCGGATGTAGAACAATTGGCGAATTTCTACGTCGCGACTGTACAAGGGGCAATGCTGTCGGGAAAAGTAAATAGGAACGCTCGTTGTGTCGAAACTGTATTTGAAGACCTCCTGTCGCACTTAAGGCGATATGAAAGGACTCCGGCAGCTACAACAAGGCGAACCGACGGAAGCCATAACTTGGGGCTGAAAGCCAGCGTGCCAAACCGCGGTCGTTTCATAAATGTGCCTAAGCCGAGCAGGGGTCCAGACAATCCAGATTCGAGGAAAATCGGCCCGGTCGAGCGAGCGCCTAGCAGGCACGAAATTGCCGTCGACGGAAGTAACTCTGAAGTTGGTGCATCGGAGGAGGGTTTTGACCGTGTTCGTGATAGCTCGCTTTCAGAGACTGCTTGCGAGGATTTCCCTCCGGCGGGTTCAGGAACTGTATAGTCAGCAGCCTCGTAACAAACGCTATGGCACCGTTCCGATGGCATCTAGCGGCCAGCATCCTCCGCAAACGACGATGTGGAATATCGTGCCGTGATCGGCGATGGTGATACTCCAAGGAGCGCGAAACTCCAGCCGGAAGTACACGCTGCTTCGCAGACGTATACCTCGCAGGAGGTCGGCGAATAGAGATTTGCGCCCAAGGGCGGCCGCTCCTGTGACCGCAGTTTGGCGGGTTACTGACGTGCTTAACCAACTCTGTATCGACTCAAGTGCATCGAAAGATCTTCGAAAATTGTTGCGATAGCCTGCGGATCCCTTCGGACTTTACCGATGAGCATCCAACCCTTGCCAGAGCCCTGCGATTAGCTCGGTAAAGCCGCCGCGTTCCATCCCGCCGCACGGTAAGGAGCTCGCTCGCGATAAGAACCCCCAAGATGCTGCGAAATTGCCGGACGGGTCATTGCGAACTTAGCGGCGATGTCACCTGCTGTGCGCTCGTTTCTCCATCCGAGCGCGAGAATCCGCCTTCGCGTTCGGTCTGCCGGTGCTCGCAACGCCGCATCCATGAACGCCTATTGTAAGATTATTCTTAGGTATGACTTAACTTACAATCGCTCTTCAGCTTGCCCCGCCTGAAACGCAGGCCCGCCAAGTCCAGAGAGGCGGCAAGTTTGCCAGTTCGGCTGTATTCTCGCGGGACAAAAAGGACAGAGGTGCCAACAGAGGCCGCCTTCTATGGGCTGCTGAAGGAGAGCTGCACCACGGCAAGCGCCGTTCAACGGCCGTTCGGATGCGCGAGACCGCCTGTGCATTTACTGTACCACAAGGTACAGAGATTGAATGGCCAGTTGTTGTGGTGAAGTCGGTATGTACATCAAAGCTTGTACTTGATCTGTGTGGGCGAGGATTCTATAAGTGCCGCACTCGCAAGAATACGAGTGTTCTGGCTACGGCCGAAACGAGTGTTCCGAGCGGACCCAGATGAACATCGCTGAGCAACGAAGAAGTTCCGGCGGATGGATTGGCCTTGGCCAGCTACTTCGCACGCGTGTCCATTCGGAATTCGTATTTGAGCCCAGTAGCTGAGGAAGTTGCGGCGCATTTGGTGAAACGGGGGTAGCAGTTCATGAAGGCGCAGCTCCGCAATCGGGTTCTAATTCTTGGAGGCGGATTTGGCGCGCTCTACACCGCGCTCGAGCTGGAACGGCTGCTGCCGCACGAGTCGTACGTCGAAATGACGTTGGTAAACCGCGAAAGCTTCTTCTTATTTACCCCCATGCTGGGTAAGGTTGCCGCAAATGATCTGGACATCACCCCTATCGTAAACGCCCTTCGGGTCGCGGAGCAGATTGCAGGCCGACTATGACGGCCGGAGAGGGGGCGGAAAGTGAGAGAGATTCGGGGCCAAAAAGGATCACCGCCACGAAGTTGGCAGGTAGTCGATATGGAAGGCAAGCGACAAAGTCGCAGTGGCCGGCAAATTCGCGAAGAATGCGCCGAGGACCAAGCCCCCAGTTGGCCACCAGGACGGTATTCAGATAGGCATCCGCGATCAACCCAGAAGAGGGTGTGGGCAAGGGATGCCGCGTCCGCAGACATTGGCCCGGACTCGGAGGAGGCAGTGCTTCTGACGGCAGCTCGCATGGGACATCCAGCCGCTTTCGGTCATCTTGTCGCCCCTCACACCGGGCGTCTTGGGAAGATGGCGTTCCGCATAACGCGGAATCGCGAGGATGCCGAAGATGTTGTTCAGGAATGCCTCGAGAACGCCTTCACGAACATTCACACCTTCAGAGGCCAGTCTCGATTCTCCACCTGGCTGACGCGCATCGCGCTGAACTGCTCGTTCATGAACCTTCGCGCGCGTCATCGCAAACTGGTTCGTCTCTGCGATTCCATCGAGGTTTTGCTTTCGGTCAGGTGCCAGGACCTCACCCACCCGAGCCCTGGACCGGAAGAAACTTACTCGCGCGAGGAGATCGAAAAGATATTGGCCCAAGAGATTGCCCGCTTGGAGCCCCAGCATCAGAGAGCCCTCCAGCTTTGCCATATTGAGGAACTAAGTGCCCGAGACGCAGCGAAAGTCCTAGGCATCTCGAAATCGGCATGCAAGTCGAGGCTTCAGCGGGCCCGGCTCGCGCTCCGCATCCGGCTCAAACGTTCAGGTATAGGCCAGAGCTCGTCCGAGGGAAGGCGCTGGGTTGGCAACTACTATTGTCAGGGCCGAGGATCAGCAGGCTCGCTTGCGGTAAACAGTCTGGATCCGAATCTCGGAGACTGAGCAAAGTGAGAACTCCACGACATCCCATGGAATTGGTCGAGAAATAAGGCACCAAAGATTGTCAAGGAAGAGTTGTGAAACCAAACATCGGAAAGGCAATCCTAGGGGGCTTCGTAGGCACCATCATCCTCACATTATTGACTCAGTGTGCTGCGCCCATGACAGGCCAGAAGATGGACATGGCCGCAAAACTCGGCGATATGACCGGCACAGGCCGCCTGGCGGGAATGATGATGCACTTCATGATCGGCTCCGTTGTGCTTGCGCTGATCTACGTGTTCGTATTATTTCGATTTCTTCCCGGTCGTCCGTGGGCCAAGGGCGTCATCTGCGGTGTGATCTTCTGGCTCGGATTGGAAATTGCGATGATGCCGATGATGGGCGGAGGCTTTTTCAGCTCACAGATGGGCGGAATGAAAGTTGCGATGGCCGCCATGATCGCCCACTTGGTCTACGGCGCGGCTCTTGGCAGCATTGCCGGGACTGCTGACCTTAAGCAGTTTTAGAGGATCCGTGAAGAACGCAAATAAAGAGTGCAGCGCCCTGAAAATGGAGGAGCAAAGGCTCGAAGAATCCCGCGAGCGAAGGGTTCATTGGAAACGATGTTCAAAGAGGGGCAGGCGAAATTCGCGCCAATCCGGAGGAGTATTTCGCATCGCATCCGTAAGACTAGCCAGCTGGCGCAGGAGGGATTTGTGGACTCAGCACAGCAACTATGGCTCGATCAAATCCGAAGCGTTCTTGAGACGCTCAATCAGGGCATCATCGTCAATGACAGCTCGAGGCGAATTGTTTTTGCAAACTCCATTTTCTTGGACATGGTCCGGATGGATGCCGAGCACCTCCTCGGACATTGCGTCACCGACTTGTACCCACCGGAAGACGTTCCTAAATTGCTCGAATTTATTGGACGTCGCGAAGCGCAAGGTCGCGCGCGATACGAATTTTATATTCCCCAACCGGGGGGTGCGCGCCTGCCCGTGGTGGTCACGTCCCGCCAAATACAAGACCCGCATGGGACTTTATTTGCAGTAGTCACTGCCACCGACATAAGTGAACAGAAGCGCGCCGAGACGGACCTCCGCGAAGCCAATGCCTTGCTCTTGGCGCGCCAACGCCAGATTGAAGAAGAGCTTCTCCTCGCAGAGCGGGTGCAGCAGAGTCTTGCCCCGAGAAACCTGCAATGGGGAAGCGTTTCCGTCGAGACCTTCTATCAGCCGGTCCGGTCAATCGGCGGGGATTACGGCCTTGTCATCCCCGGCGAAGACTACTTGGATATTTTGGTCTGCGATGTCTCGGGACACGGCATCAGCTCCGCGCTTGTTGCCAATCGCATCTACTCGGAAACACTGGCGCAGATCGAGCGCGGCGTGGAGCTTACCTCTATGATGAAGCATCTGAATCATTTCGTCTTGCAAAACCTATCGGGTTCAGCCTTCTACTTTACTATGGCGGCCGCCCGGTTCAACCGCACGTGCCGCTCGCTTCAATTCGCAGGAGCGGGCCATCCCCCCGCGATGATTGTCCGCCGAGGGCAAATGCCACAGTTTTTAGAATCAAAGAGCATGATTCTCGGCCTATTCGAAGATGCCGTGGACCCCGACGCGACCATTGAAACCGCTGTGGGTGCGGGCGATCGCCTCATACTGTACACCGACGGCTTGACTGAAAACTTCAACTCCCGTCACCAGATGCTCGGCATCGATGGCCTGAGAGAGATTTTCCGTGAAGTTTCCGGTCTATCTCTGATAGAGATGAAGCAGGAAATCCTTGATCGCGTCGCGGCTTGGCGCAGCGGCCCGGCCGCTGACGACGTGTCGCTAGTGGTGCTCGAACTTTCCTAGATCGGAGAAGGGCGCGACGGAACTCTCCCGCCGCGCCCCATAGGCTGGGACCCTTCCGGCCATCGTCGAAGAGCCCGAGCGTACCGACGCGTAGCTGCTGAATGACGCGTTCCCCGAAGGAGATTTGTAATGGCAATTGCATCCCATGCCGTATCGAAACCCGCTTTACCCGCCCCGGAGTCCCAAGTGGCGCGAGTTGACACAGACGAGATGGCTAAGCTCTTCACGTGGATCATCCAAAAAACGCTCGTCTATTCGTGCGCCCTACTATCGGTCGCAGCCGCAGCGATTTCGCTGGGTTGTCGAGCCCCAAATGCGGATTCCGCGCCTCCGGCTGCCGAGGTGGAAGTTGCCAGCGTCGTGCAACAAGACGTACCGATATACGGCGAATGGGTCGCGACCCTCGATGGCTACGTAAACGCGCAAATCCAGCCCCAAGTTAGCGGGTATCTCATCAAGCAAAGCTATAAAGAAGGCTCGTATGTCCGCAAGGGCCAAGTGCTCTTCGAAATCGATCCCCGGCCCTTTCAAGCGATTCTCGATCAAGCCAACGCGCAACTCGCCCAAGCCCAGGCTCAGTTGGGCAAAACCCAGCTCGACGTGGACCGCGACACTCCTTTGGCCAAGGAGCGTGCCATCGCTCAGAGCCAGCTCGACAACGATATTCAAGCAAACCTTGCCGCCAGAGCCTCCGTAAAGGCCGCAGAGGCCCAAGTGGAACAGGCGCAACTGAATTTGGATTTCACGCATGTCACATCGCTCGTGGATGGTATCGCAGGAATCGCGCAGGTGCAGATCGGGAATCTGGTCAATCAGACGGCGGCGCTGACTTCCGTCTCGCAAGTGAATCCGATCAAGGCTTACTTCCCGATCAGCGAGCAGGAGTACATGCACTACGCGGCTAGAATAAACGCTCATAATCAACAGGAAGTGCCGTCCGATGCGCCGCCCTTCGATTTAATCCTCTCTGATGGATCGGTCTATCCGCACAAAGGAACTCTTCTCCTGACGGACCGCCAAGTGGACGTGACAACCGGGAGCATCCGGCTGGTTTGCGCGTTTCCCAATCCCAACAACATTCTGCGCCCGGGCCAGTTTGGACGAGTACGCGCGGCTGGAGAAACCAGAAATGGCGCCCTGCTGGTCCCGCAAAGGGCCGTGACGGAACTCCAGGGAACCTATCAGGTGGCCGTTGTAGGAAGCGACGACAAGGTTGGCATCCGGTCCGTCAAGCCCGGCGAACGCGTCGGCTCGATGTGGATTATCGAGAACGGCGTCCGAGTGGGGGAAACAGTTGTTGTCGAAGGCCTGCAAAAAGTCAGAGACGGCTCATTGGTCAAGGTCAAGGCGAGCAGCACACCCACGAAAGGCAGTTGAGCCATGTCCAAATTTTTCATAAACCGCCCCATCGTGGCTATGGTCATCGCGATTCTCATGGTGATCGTCGGCGCAGTCACCATCGTGAGCCTTCCAGTCGCCCTGTTCCCGAACATTGCACCGCCGGAAGTTCAGGTGGTCGCCACCTACGTGGGTGCGGATGCGCAAACGATCGAGCAGTCCGTTGCCACTCCCATCGAGCAGCAAATGAGTGGAGTGGACAATATGAACTACATGTATTCCCTGAACTCCACTGCCGATGGCCAGATGAGGCTCATTGTCGACTACGACGTCAAAACGGAACCAAATACGGATCTCATCCTCACGCAGATCCGCACGACACAAGCCGCATCTCAGCTTCCAATCGACGTCACGAATTTTGGCGTCACCGTCCAGAAAACGGTAACCGCTCCCCTCATGCTACTGACTCTCTATTCTCAGAACGGCACCTATGATGCGCGTTTCCTTTCTAACTACGCTTACATTAATCTCGCCGATCAAATTACTCGCCTTTATGGCATTGGAAGCGTGCAAATTTTCGGCGCCGGCCAGTATGCGATGCGGTTGTGGGTGAAGCCCGATCAGTTGGCCAAGCTCGCAATCACCGTTCCGGAAATAGTTTCTGCAATCCAGTCGCAAAACACCGTCAATCCCGCCGGGCAGGTTGGCGGCGAGCCTGCGCCCGCCGGTCAAGAGTTCACTTATTCCGTCAGGGCCCAGGGCCGGCTTACCTCCCCCGAAGAATTCGGACAAATTGTTGTTCGCGAATCGCTTGGCGGAGCGGTAGTGCGTCTCAAGGACGTAGCTCGCATCGAGCTTGGTGCCCAGAATTACAGCGTTGTGGGTCGCTTGAACGGGAAACCTGGCGCGATCGTCGCAGTGTACCAGTTACCCGGGTCAAATGCCGTGCAAGCAGCCGCGGGTGTGAAGAAACTCATGGACGAGGTGAAGACGCGCTTCCCGCACGACATGGACTACGTGGTTTCGCTGGATACAACGCAGGCAGTTACTGAGGGCATGAAAGAAATCGTTCTGACTTTGGTCATTGCCATCATGCTGGTGATCATCGTTGTCTATATCTTCCTACAAGGCTGGCGCGCCACGCTGATCCCATTGCTCGCCGTGCCCGTTTCCCTGGTCGGTACATTCATATTTTTCCCGCTCTTCGGTTTCTCGGTCAACACCTTGTCTTTGTTCGGCCTGGTGCTCGCCATTGGCCTTGTGGTGGACGATGCCATTGTCGTCGTCGAAGCGGTGGAACGCCACATTGAGGAGAGCCTCACCCCCCAAGCGGCGGCGCTCAAGGCGATGGAAGAAATCTCCGGTCCTGTCGTGGGGATCGCTCTTGTTCTTTCGGCGGTCTTTATTCCGACTGCTTTCATACCGGGCATTACAGGTCGCCTCTATCAGCAATTTGCGGTGACCATTGCGATTTCCGTGATCCTGTCCGCGTTCAACGCCCTGACCCTTAGCCCCGCTCTTGCCGCGCTGCTGCTCCGGCCAAAAACAGCGAGCGGCGGACTATTGAAAAAATTCTTCGGCTGGTTTAACAGCGCCTTTGCCAGTGCCACGAATGGCTATGTTCGGCTCTGCGGGATACTGGTTCGCAAAAGCGCGATCGCGTTCATTCTGCTGGCGGCTTTCGGAGCTGCGGCTGGCTGGTTCGGTAACAAAATTCCATCAAGCTTTCTGCCCGACGAGGACCAGGGTTATCTCTACATTAATCTTCAACTGCCTAACGCCGCCTCCCTTCAACGCACCGACGTGGTCGCCAGGAAAATCGAAGAGGTGCTGGCCAAGACTCCCGGAGTTCAGTACACCACCAGCGTAGTCGGGTTCAGCTTGCTCAGTTTTGTGCGCACGAGCTACAACGCGTTCTTTTTCGTTACCCTGAAACCGTGGGACGAGCGCAAGTCTCGCGCGACGCAGTTTCAGGAGATCAAGCAGCAAATCAACACGGAACTCTCACAGATTCCCGAAGGCATCGCCTTTTCGTTTTCTCCGCCGGCCATTCCGGGCGTTGGCACCTCGGGTGGGTTTACGTTTGCCCTCGAGGACCGAGCCGGCGGGGACGTCCAATTTCTCTCCTCCAATTTGCAAACTTTCGTTGCCGCCGCTCAGAAACGCCCCGAGATTGCCGGCTTGAGCACCACATTTCTGCCCAGCGTGCCGCAGCAGTTTGTCGACGTGGACCGCGACAAAGTCATCAAGCAAGGCGTGTCCGTGAACGATGTCTACAAAACGATTCAGGCTTTCATGGGCGGCCTGTTCATCAATTACTTCAACCGTTTCGGCCGCCAGTGGCAGGTGTACATCGAGGCCGAAGGCGACTACCGTACTCGCGCTGAAAACGTCGGCCAGTTCTATGTGCGTAACAACAAAGGCGAGATGGTGCCGCTTTCCGCCCTCACTCGATTCGAACCGCGCCCCGGCCCGGAGTTCACCATGCGCCTCAACGAGTATCGCGCTGCGCAGATCAATGGGGCTGCCGCCCCGGGGTATAGCGCCGGTCAAGCCATGACTGCTTTGGAAGAGGTATTCGCGCAAACCATGCCCCGCGAAATGGGCTTCGACTACTTGGGAATGTCCTTTCAGGAGAAGAAGGCCCAGCAGGGTGTTCCACCGTCAGTTGTGTTCGGGTTCTCCCTCCTGTTCGTCTTTCTGATTCTGGCTGCGTTGTATGAGAGTTGGTCGCTCCCATTCAGCGTGTTGTTGAGCACGCCGATCGCAGTTTTCGGGGCCTTTGCGATTCTGTGGCTTCGCCGCAACGTTCTTGCTCTCTTCCTGCCGAGCTACATGGTGCAGATCGAAGGGGACGTATATTCGCAAATTGGCCTGGTCATGCTCATCGGCCTAGCTGCCAAGAATGCGATTCTTATCGTCAAGTTTGCCAAAGACGAATACGAAAAGGGCAAACCTCTTGTCGACGCAGCACTGGAAGGCGCGCGTTTGCGCCTGCGGCCAATCCTAATGACCTCGTTCGCGTTCATCCTGGGCTCCGTACCGCTATGGACTGCTTCCGGCGCTGGATCGGTGGCTCGCCAGATCATGGGCACCACCGTTATCGGCGGCATGCTCGCCGCGAGCTTGATCGGAGTTTTTTTCATCCCCGTGGTTTTCTACGTTGTCGAGAAGTGGTCGGGCACAGGCAGGGAGCAACAGCTAACGGCATTGCGGCCTAAACGCACTTCTGCCGAGGGCAATTGATATGAACAAGTTAGTTGCGATCGTGTGCCTCGCGATGCTTTGTTCCGGCTGCACGGTCGGACCAAACTACAAAAAGCCTGTCGCAACAGTTCCGGGGACTTATCGCGGGCTGACGCCGGAAGAGGCTGCGAAAACCGAGCCCGCCTCGATGGCCGATCAGAAATGGTGGGAGGCCTTCCCGGACGAGCAACTCAAGATCCTCATTCGAACAGCATTGCAACAGAACTACGACGTGCGCATCGCGGGAGCCCGCATTCTGCAAGCTCAGGCTCAGCTCGGAATTACTCGTTCCGATCAATTTCCGAGCATCAGCGGAGGAGCAAGCATCAGCGATGAACGTAGCGCCAGGTCTCGTTTCCTTCCGGCCTTCGACGGAAGCATTGGACAGTTGAATACGGCGGCCGCTTGGGAGCTGGATTTCTGGGGGAAATTTCGCCGGGCCACGGAAGCCGCGCGCGCAAACCTGGCGGCAAGCGAATGGGCGCGCCACGAGATCATCGCTACTCTCGTAGCCAATGTATCCGCCGCCTATTTCCAGCTTCGCGCGCTGGATTTGGAGCTGGAAATTTCCAAGCGCACTCTGGCCTCCCGTCAGGAGTCCTTGCGGCTCACCCGCACTCTGGCCGACCACGGCGCTACTTCCCTGCTCGACGTGCGCCAGGCCGAGCAGCTGGTATTCACTGCCGCCTCGGAAATTCCGACGCTCGAGCAGCGCATCGAGCAGCAGGAAAATCTGATCAGCATTTTCCTGGGGAAAAATCCTGATAGCGTTCCGCGCGGACAGGAGCTGACGGCGCAGCCACGACCGCCCAAGGTTCCACCCGGCCTCCCTTCGGCGCTACTCGAGCGTCGGCCCGACGTCCATGAAGCGGAACAACAGTTGATCGCTGCCAATGCTCAGATCGGAGTAGCCAGAGCGGCTTATTTCCCCCAGATTTCTCTGAGTGGCGACGCTGGGCTTCAAAGCGCCGCGCTTACCAACCTTTTCAGCGGTCCATCAGGCTTGTGGAATTTTGGAGCCTTGCTCACGGAACCCATTTTCACAGCGGGCAGACTCCGTTCCAATTTGCGCCTCACGGAAGCCCAGCAGCAAGCAGCGTTGCTCTTCTACGAGCAAACGATTCAAGGCGCGTTTCGCGATGTGTCCGATGGATTGATCGCGTACCGCAAATCAACGGAGTTCCGGGCCCAGCAGGAACTTCTCTTCCAATCCGCGCAGGACTCAGCGCGCCTCTCCCACCTACGCTACACCGGCGGCGCCACGGGATACCTCGAAGTCTTGACCAACGAAACCAACGCATTCGCCGCCGAGCTCGAACTTGTAGAAGCCCAACTCAACGAACTATTGGCCCTGGTTCAGCTATATCAAGCTCTGGGCGGCGGCTGGCAACAATAGCGGCAAAGGAATCCGATGCGTTCTCCACGATGTGACTCAAAATGACTGACGAAGATTTGCGGGCTCGATTTCTGGCGGCCGCGCTTAAGTTCGACGACGATCAGCTTGGAATCGTGGAGAAGTTCGGCAGGCAGAGGTCATACAAGGACGGCCAAGTATTGATCGAGGCGGGGACGCGCGATCCAAATTTCTCAGTGATCAGGTCTGGCGAAGTCGAGGTCGTCGAGTACTCCGCCGGGAGGCCCCAAATCATTTGGAAGAGCAACCCGAAGGAGTTCCCGGGAGGTGCCTTGCTACTCGGCGCAGGACTCGCTCCAAACGCTCCTGTTTGGACGCCGGGTCGGCAGGATGCATATCGTTTGCTACCTGGGGCAAGGATCCAGCGTCTTCGAGACTTACTGGACAACAATTCGCGGCGTCGAGGCGATGGGTAACAGCCACTGGTTGCTCGACTTGACCGTCTCTACGGGCGGAAGGAGACGTGGGAGGACTCGCCGACCGGCTGGCCACAACGGTTTGAGGGTGAGCAGAATTTCCGTGCCGATGGACGTCCCACGCCCCAGTGGTCCCGCCTGAAGGCCGGGTATTCGGACGATCTGGGAACCCGCAGGCGCTGAACCGAGGGGCCGGTCGCGACGGTGGCCTCGATGACCCGAAATGACGTGGTCACCTACTCGCGCGAGAGACATGGCATGAGCGCGTTCGTGCTCGAGGATGGCTTCGTCTATCACACCTATCCTGCCACCCGCGAGGAATTGACATGGTCAATCGCGTCTATCGATACCTCGACCTTGTGCCGGAGTGCGGGGATGAGGACCACTTCAAATTCCCAATAGAGTGGGTGCGCCGGCACGATCAATATCGAAGCACGCGGCTGACGAGCCGACGCACCACCGGCACTGCGGACGGCGCACTGCGCGAGTAGCCGTGCGTCTTTGCTAACGAACGGTCGACAATCCGGTGCTACCCAGAAACGGGGTTCTGGGAAGCTTGGGCGGATTGGTAATGGGAAGTCGGCATCTCGTCAGGAAATCAGGCACCGCCTTGCAGCTTGAAAATGATGTACGAAGACGCGATGTCGAATCAGATTGTCTCCAGCCCATGCGGTCGGTCTGGTGGATCCAGACCCGTCTGGTATGAACTAACCTCCCTGATTTGTTGTAAGTCAGACCGTGGCATTGAGCCCGGCGAATTCGCTGCGGTTTCGTCCCGACGTCTTCGCACGATACAGGGCAGCATCCACTTCACAAAGGATTTCGGCTGGGCTACGCCGAATCCAATCTCTGCTGGAAAGGACTCCCATACTCATCGTGACGGAGAGAGGGCCGCGCGCCGTCTGAATCGGAGGATCTGCGATCGCGTTCCGAATCTGTTCGGCGCGCGGCAGGGCTTGGCTGGTATCACAGTTGTTCAAAACCAGAAGGAATTCTTCCCCACCGTAGCGGCCCACAAAATCATAGGAACGCACCGATCCCAGAATCCGTCGAGCGGCCTCTTGTAGAACTTCATCACCCACCAAATGGCCGTAGGTATCATTGATGCTCTTGAAGTGATCCAAATCTCCCAGAATCACGATTGTGCAACCTTTCTCGCGGAGCGTTCGGACCAATTCGCGTTCCAGCAGCTCCACAATGGCGCCACGGTTGAGGAGGAAAGTCAGGTGGTCGTGGGTCGCTTTGAAGCGCATGGTTTCCCGCGCCTCTACTAGCCGATCTTCCAATTCAAGGATCCGTTGTCCAGTCCGCAATCTTGCTTTCAGCTCATCAGGATCCCAGGGCTTGATCAAGTAATCGTCGGCGCCGGATTCAAGCCCCTCCACTATGTTCTCCTTCGCGTCCTTGGCTGTCAGCAAGAGCATATACGTATAAGGTTCAGGCCGTTCACGACGTATGGTTCTGCATACATCCACGCCATTCATTCCTGGCATCATCCAATCAAGAAGACCCATGCGCGGCGCGTCTGGACCTTTCAACAAGTCGAAAGCTGCACTCCCATCTTCCGATGAGATAACATCATGCCCCCACTTGGTGAGAAGTGCTTGGAGCCTACGGCGGGAGACTAGTTCGTCATCGGCTATCAGGATCTTCATTTCGGAGACCCCTCGCATAGATTCGCAAGTTCGGTAAGCAAGCGTTCGACGATCACTTCGAGTGCGGCTAGTGCAGTTCTTGCTGATTCCGTATCCCCTCGTTTCGCATCATCTTCAAGTTGCGAGGCAGCACCCGCTGTGCGGTGCGCCATGAAGTTGCTCGCAGCCCCTTTCATGGAATGCGCGGATCGCGCTAGCCCTTGCATGTCCCCCTGCTGGAGGGACTTCCGCATCGCTTCGATCAGTTGGGGTGCCTCTTCCGAAAACAACTGGACCAATTCGATCAGCAGCTCTGAATTATTCTCTAACCGTTCCAAGATCAACGCTCGGTTAAGATTGTCGCTAGATTGAGTGGGACTTCTAACCATCCTCGTTTGCATCCCCTTTTGAACGCTAAGATGACCTACTTGTTCTGTTCCGTGGGCTCCTGAATCCGAACGGTCTGTCCCGCTAAATGTGTCTCTAGTAGCTCGTCGAGTTCGCGAGGGACGATCGGCTTGGACAAATACCCATCCATCCCCGCCGCAAGACATCGTTCTCGATCACCTTTCATCGCGTTCGCTGTCAAGGCAATGATCGGAATATGGGTGCCGTCGTGTTTCTCTCTTGTTCGTATCGCCGCAGTAGCCTCAAATCCGTCCATTTCGGGCATTTGTATGTCCATCAAGATCAAGTCGAAATTTCCATTCGCAAGCGCTTCCACTGCTTCGAGGCCGTTGGCCGTCACGGTGACGCGATGTCCCCGCTTCTCCAGCATCCGCGAAGCTAGCCGTTGGTTCACCGCATTGTCTTCTGCCACAAGCACTCGCAACGCCGTTCTCTCAACCGCATCTCCAAGGGAATAGCGAGTGATTAGAGGAATGGTGCCCTTCTGCTCTTGCGCTCCGAGCACCCGGGCAATCGCTTCGCGCAGTTCGGATTGGCGGATGGGCTTTAATAAATAGGCCGCCACTCCGAGCTCCTGACAACGAAGCGCATCCCCTCGATGGCCAGCTGAGGTGAGCATCATGATAACGGCGGTCGAGAGCTTGGGGTTCTGACGTATTCGTTCGATGAGCCCGAAACCGTCCATCTTTGGCATATGCATGTCGGTCAAAACCAACCTATACGGCTCGCCGGCCTCCAAGGCCGAGGATAGTGCTGTTAGCGCATCCTCTCCAGCCGCCACCGATGTCGAGTTCATCTCCCAGCGTTTCAACATACCTTCCAGAATCCGGCGGTTCGTGCGATTGTCGTCTGCCACCAAGACCTTCACGCCGCGCAAGATTTCTGGAGGGGCTATCGCGCCTACTTCGATTGCTTTATTTGAGGTTCCCAGGCGTGTTGTGAAGTGGAACTCGGATCCTCGCCCCATTTCGCTCTCGACCCACATTTTGCCGCCCATCATCTCAACCAGGCGCGCTGAGATGGACAGCCCTAGGCCGGTTCCCCCATATTTTCTTGTCGTTGACGAATCCGCTTGGGAGAAGGGTTCGAAGATCAATTTTTGTTTCTCCGGAGGGATCCCGACACCGGTGTCCGAAACCGTAAAATGCATGATGCGATCGCTGCCTTCTTCTGCGTCGACTCGAACTTTCAAAGCCACTTCACCTTCATCAGTGAACTTGATCGCGTTGCCGACAAGGTTCACGATGATTTGGCGGAGACGGTTCGAATCTCCCCGCGCCATCTCTGGCACTTCGGCAGCCACCTCGCACAATAGCTCCAGCCCTTTTTCGTCACCTCGAAAGGCAAGGGTCTTAAGCGTCGCTTCCAAATGGTCGCGCACGTTAAAATCAATCATTTCCAAATCGATCTTTCCGGCTTCGATCTTTGAGAAATCCAAAATGTCGTTGATCACCGTAAGCAGGGCATCCGCCGACAACTTCACCGTATCGAGGTACTCCCGCTGCTCCGGCGTGAGGTCAGTCCCTAGAGCCAGATCGGTCATTCCCACTACACCATTGAGCGGGGTCCGGATCTCGTGACTCATGTTTGCGAGGAATTCACTCTTTGTCCGGCTAGCCGCCTCGGCCATATCCTTGGCGGCTTGAAGGGCCGACTCCGCTTCGATCCGGTCCGTAATGTCGATGCCAACCATTCCGACCAGCAGGTCTCCGTCCGGCCCTTCGAGGGGAAATCTAAAACTGAGCCAATGATGCATAGTTCCATCCGGAGTAGGAAACGGTTCCTCAAATCGGTGCGGCCGTTTCGTCGAGAGAACTTCCTGGTCATGGAGGCGAATCGTCGTAGCCATTTCCCTGGGAATCCAATCGCCTACCGCTTTACCGCGCATGTCTTCTAATTTTATGTTGAAGATTTTGGACATCGGCTCATTGATGTAGTCAATGCGACCTTTGCTATCCTTGATCACGGCAATGGCGGGGATGTTGTTCATGAAGACCCGGTAGCGCTCTTCCGCATTTTGTTTCAGTTTTTGGGAAACATGCATCGATTCCAACATTTGGTTGATTGCCTCGCCGAGACTGGCAATCTCGTCGCTTCCACGACAATCCAAGCGGCCCGATGTGTCTCTGCTGCTTGCGATGGCAGCAACGCTCCTGCTTAACGCACTGAGCCTGGACACGACAGATTTCTCCAACAAGAACATCACCGCGATCGCAAATACGAGCCCTGCGATCCCCAGCGATCCCACAAAGTACAGCTGGCTGATCTGGCCCTGCCGGTAGATTCGCCGAGGCATTTTCGTCTTGAGGATGAGGGCCGGCCTTCCGTAGATGTCATAGAGCAACGCGTAACCACCCAGATTGGATTCGTCAATCGGGCGGACGTAGATGTCCCCTTGTTTTGCCAGATGCTGGCTCGCGTCGGAAAAATCGTCCGAGAGTTTTTCCCCGTCGACTCTTTGGGACGAAAGAGGGAAATTGGTAGTCTTCTCTAAGCTCTGAAGATCTCCCCCGTTGTCGAGATAGCGAGTCGTCAGCATGAATCCGCGGAGCGGACCGGGCGAGTTCGGGTTGGTAATGGGTCGGGACACAACCAGGAGCGCACCTTCGGGAAGAAGCAACAGTCCGGTCTTTTTTCCTTCTGTGGCGGCGGATCGAAACAAGGGATCGTCCAACCTCACATGCGCTTTTAGGCTCTTAGGAACGTCGATGATCTGTTTTGTCCTCAGATCCAGTCCCCGGGATGCGATGATGTGGCCGGCCGTATCAATTAAGAGCACAAAATTGAATCGGCGCGTCTGTGCGGAACCGGCTGCGTCAATCCCAAGCAGGAGGTGAACAAACTCCGGTCCGGGATTGGGCATTGCAGTGTAGGACTCGACCGTCGATGCTCGGTCCATAGTGAACCGGTCCATGGCACCAAAGTCTTGGTCGAGCGCGTTGAGCACGCGTTGAACGTTCTCTTCCGCGTTCGTCTGTTCGAGTTTGACGAAGCTGCCCAGGAGAAACGAGCGCGAGGCAATGTACAGGACAATCACCAACCCCACGCACGTGACCGCTACAATGAGCAGGGTCTTTCGGCGAACCGTCACTGGAGAGCCTCCTCAGTTACTGCGCTAATCATTTCTGGATGCACGCCCGAATTATATATTGGCCCGGGATCGCGACGGATCTAGCGTACCCGCCTCGAGTGGAGAACTCATGTTATCGGTCTTTGGGTGGATACCTTAGACATCATAGTCATAACTGAATATCGATCAAAACAGTTTTTGGTGTCTATGTAGCGGTAAGTGCACTACCGTTTCTGATCTGGCACGAAACGTGCAACGCAGCTCGCACACGGCAATCTGCGGACGGATCCCGCCGAGGTCATTTAACTTGACACGGCTGAGGCGCTCAACCAACCGTGGACCGTTCCGAATCATGTGTAGATAGCGAGTAGACCCTTCCGGGGAGTCGGACAACGAGGGCGTCGCAACGTCACGACAATGGAGGGTTTCTCGCTGCGTCGTCCTATATCACTGCTCAACTTGTGGTCATGGAATATGCCATCACTAAAACAGTACTTGACGTAAGTACTCCAATATATTATGTATACGTTAACGCTGCTCATCCACTCGGGGGGTAGGTCGTGGAATTTGATTGTCGTCGACGGACGCCGCGCTACCCTTTCGCCGTTGATATTGAGGTGACTGATATACAGTCGGATGTTCAGATCAGGGGGCGAACGAATACGCTGAGTTCGTTTGGGTGCGGCGTGGACGCGGGGCAGCTCTTGTCGCAGGGAACCAGGGTGCGGATCAAACTGTCTCACAAGGGGACGGAAGTCAGAGCACTCGCGAGGATCGTCTACTCAAGTTCAGACTTAGGGGATGGGCCTCGCGTTCACTACCGTCGAGAGACAAGATGCGGTAGTCCTGGAATGGTGGATGACGGAATTCATGAGTATTTCAGTTGAGCCCTGAACGCGCATCGACATCGCGCCGGCCCAAGCATTCCCTTTTTCCCCCTGAAGTCTTTTCGATCTTTGCCGATATGCCTCCCCATAGGAGGCGCCATGACTGCAAATCAGCCTATTCCAGCCGCGCAGTATGTTCGAATGTCTACCGAACATCAGCAGTATTCCCTTGAAAATCAGATGACGGCGATACAAAACTACGCGAAATCTCACGATTTCGACGTTGTTCGCACATATTCAGACTCGGCCAAGAGCGGCCTGGTTCTGAAACACAGATCAGGTCTTCGCCAGCTCTTGCAGGACGTTGTTTCCGGCAGTTCAGGCTGCCATGCCATCCTCGTCTACGATGTGAGTCGGTGGGGTCGATTCCAAGACACGGACGAGTCTGCTCATTACGAGTTTCTCTGTCGTTCCGCCGGGGTCCCTGTGCATTACTGTGCCGAACAGTTTGCGAACGACGGAAGTCTGCCGAGCCTCATCATGAAAGCACTAAAGCGCACGATGGCCGGGGAATATAGTCGCGAACTTGGGGTGAAGGTGCTCGCCGGCCAAAGGAGAATGGCACAACTTGGATTCAAGCTGGGTGGCCACCCTGGTTATGGCCTTCGGCGCCTGCTAGTCGCGCCAGACCGGAGTCCCAAACAGATACTGGCTAACGGAGAGCGAAAGAGCCTCGCAACGGATCGTGTGGTATTCGTGCCGGGGCCAATTCACGAGATCGAAATCGTTCGACAAATCTATCGAATGTTCGTCTCCGACAAGATGAGCATCGCTGCGATTGCTGGGGATCTGAACCGCAAAAAGATAATGAACGCCGAAGGACGGAAGTGGAGATACGCAAGTGTCTACGCCATTCTCACTCACCCAAAGTATTCCGGTTGCCATGTGTTCGGTCGGACGTCAGCAAGGCTGTACACCCCGATGGTGAAAGTGCCCAAATCCGACTGGATCGTAACGCCCGGTGCTATTGAACCGCTCGTTGATGCAAATATGTTTGAAGCTGCAAAGAAAATACAAGAAGAACGCACCGTAAACAGGTCTGACGAAGACCTATTGAATGATCTTCGCAGACTACTTTCCATTCATGGGAGATTGTCGATGCGAATGATCGGAAAGTCCCTCGGCACTGCTTCCCAATCTACCTATCGCAAGAGATTTGGAAGCATTCGGGCCGCGTATGAACGCGTCGGATATGGTCGCCCAGAGGACTTCGGTTCCATCGACTTGAATCGCCGTACAAAGGGATTGCGCGACGAACTCATAAGCAAGATTTTGGAACTGTTCCCAAGCGAGATGTCGGTTAGAAGGCCCACCGGAAGATGGCGGACGCGATTGCGGCTGAAGAAAGGCCTCTTGGTTTCGGTGCTGATAGCCCGGACACTGCGAACTCGGAAGGGCACGCTCCGATGGCAAGCTGTTCCGGCTCCAAGCGAGTGCGAGTCAGTCACATTGTTAGCACGACTAGATGAAGCTAATCGCTCATTCCTGGATTTCCATGTCTTGTCAGGCATAAATCGCAAAAAGAGATTTCGCATTTCCAAAGAGGATCCGCGCCTCGGTTGCGGAGTCCGCCTCCATGAACTATCGCAATTAATTCGAGTAGTTAACCAAGTGCGCGAGGCGCAGCGGGCCAGTAGAAAAGGTTGCCACGATCAAACGAGATCGCTCCACATAGGTGAGGTTCAAGCGTAATGTTGTGGACCCCTAGAGTGTAAGGCGTGACCGTCAACAACAGTGACACTGGTGCGGATAGGCGATACATCCGCATTGACAACCAAATGCGCGCCCTTGTATAAATGGCACGTGTCGTGACTCTCGGATTTCAGCGAAAGGGTAAGGAGGGGGGATGAAACGAGCAGATGCCCAAATTTCGAAAATGGTGTCGTTGTCCCGTGGTTTGTATGTCCGTGTTGCTCGCACTATGAAATGCGACGTTTCTTATGTCAGTCGTATCGCCCGTGGCGAGCGCCAATCTGCAAAGATTGAAGCTGCTCTCCGTAAAGAATTTAGGGCTGCTTTGCGTAGACTAAACCTTCATCTCGTCGAGCCGCCCTCAAAAAGACCTACGTTTTTCCCAGGTCAATAGGGTGGGCAAACAGGCAGAAAGCGCGAAAAATCGGCTCTATTGCCCGTCGTGCGTCTGGTGCAAGTACCGGGCTTACGATACTTCCGGCTTTCCTTGCGGCATTTTCAGTGATCGAGGACCGCTCCCTCGAAGCAAACCGAGGCACAAATAGTTCTTTGTCGAGTCTTGCGGTTCAGGTATCCTCTTCCGTCCCCGCAATCACATTTCATGAAGGACTATTTGTCGGAGGGTACCAATATGCTTATTGGCGATCGTTTGCGTGAATTGCGTGAGCACAAGCAATTGTCTCAAGGCGACATCGAGAAGCGAACGGGTTTGCTTCGTTGCTACGTCTCCCGCGTAGAGAACGGCCATACCGTTCCTGCGATTGAGACCTTAGAGAAGATTGCACGCGCGCTGGAAGTTCCGATGTATCAGCTTTTCTATGATGGCGAGGAGCCGCCCAAATTGCCGAATCTGCCTCCGCGAAAATCCGCTGCCGAGATCGCTTGGGGAAGCACGGGAAAGGATGCACGATGGCTCGCAAAGTTACGACGGCTGTTGAGTCGAATGAATGAAAGCGACCGGAAGCTCGTGATGTTCATGGTGCAGAAGATGGAGAGAGCAAAATAGAGGCCACGGCTCCTGGGGGGCGGCGCACCTGGATTGTTACTTGAGACTGACGCGCAGGTCTTCTGGCTCGCGCTGCAGATCGTAGAGCGCCGAGAACGTCTTGTCCCCCCTGAGCTTCTGTTGGCTCAGTCCGACGTCGGGCAACAGAAAGTGCCACCCGTTCGCGTATTCCCGAACCCAACTTGATGTTGAGAGCATTGTGCGCTTTTTAAGCTTGCTCCTTGGCAGGACGTAGAACCTGTTGCTTACGGCATTTTCATCCGCTGTAACAAACAAAATCAGAAACTCGGCCCAAGTTGACCTTGGAACGAATAGTGCAATGAACGTTCTCAACGTACCACGCACCTCGGCGGAAACCGCTCTGCATCGTATTACCTGGCACCGCTTCCTTGCGATTAGCAGCCTATATTGACTTACATCGGGCAGACATTCCACGGAGAGCCCGCAACTTTCTGCGACACCGATGGTCTCGCGGATCGCCGCATTCATTTTCCTGCCTCACGCACCTCAGGTTTTTATCGAATCTAACTGACACGCATAACGCGAGTCCGCTTAACAAGTGGGGATTTTCTCTGTCGCTGGGCGAACGCTACGGCCTTCTCTTGATCCGTGTAAGTCCGCGCAAATTTGTCACCATCAGGGTAGTAGATCATGACCTGCCAATGGTGATATTTTCTTCGCTTATCCTTTCCGAGCGCTGTTCGTTTGCGAGTCACTGGGGTCCCTTGGGTCGTCTATCGTCACGGCCCATGACATACTACTGCCCTCACCTGAACAATGCCTTAATGTGCGAACATGGAGAAACTGAAGAATCTGGGTCGCATAGGTCGACCTCCGACGCAGCCAGCCTGTTGGCGAATCAGCGCCTCAGACTGCACTATCGTTAGCTGCAAACCTGCTTTTTGAGTCCGCTGCATCCGAGAAATGACGAGCGACACTTTTAAGTCTGCGATTAATTTTGGTTCGCATTCCCTGCTTGGGGTCACTTTCTATAAAATACCCACAAACTAGCCGCTCCAAATCGTATAGGCACGGAAAGTGACTGATAGTATGGATAGTCCACCCTCAACTCCCAAGACAACATGAGCTTAGTGTGATGCACGGTGATCGAAGTGCGTTTCGCCTAGTTTTAGGGTGGTACAGTTTTCGCTGTAGGAGTATTGGTCATTTAAGGTGTCAGAGCTCCTGGGCCTGTGGAAAACCGCCGCTATTTTGTTATTTATCTGTTGACATCATATGAAGGAGTTATTATACCCGTGTCTAGTACGTACCGCTGGCTCCACTAAGGTACTGGGTTGCAGTTACCTCGGGCTCTCCCACGGGTAAACGTGACAGGGGGAGGAATAGCTGGTCAGGCTCTGTATGTCCATTTTCTGTCGCACGCGCTCGCTGTGGAGGAGCCAGTGAAGCCGATTGCGACGGCGCGGCCCCGCAGTTTAGTGGTCGAGGTCAGCAATCTGCCAATTCGGTTGTGGTGCGCCGACCCTAAATTCGCTCGATCGATTGAAGAACGATATTCTGGCTTTTTGAGTTCTTCAAGTGACGTGATCGGCGAGTTCACGATTGAGCTGACCATGCCAGGCGTCAAATGTAGACATGAAGATGTACGCGTGACGTGGGACACGAATGAATGGCTGATCGAGCGAGCGGATTTTCAAGCTCGGTGGAATCCTTCTACGGCACGCGGACGCATTCAGCAAGGCGCCAGCATCTATTCGCTTGATTCCGTCCTGAGGATCGTAAATACGCTGGTTCTCGCGCGAAAGGGCGGATTCCTGTTGCATGCGTCAAGCGCAATTCGGAACGGCTACGCTTTCCTCTTCACCGGGGTATCCGGCGCGGGCAAGACCACCATAGTCAGGTTTGCCCCTCCAGATGCCTCTGTGCTGAGTGATGACATCTCATGCGCGATTTATCGACGCGGCTGTTTCAATGCGATCGGTACGCCTTTCCATTCCGAGCGAGGACTGCCCGGAGAAAATCTCGGAGCACCGATCAAGACCCTGTATCTGCTGGCTAAGGGGCCTAAGAACAAGATCGAAGCAATCAAGGATACGGCTGCGGTTCGTGGCCTGCTAGAGAATATCCTTTTTTTCGTGAGTGATCCCGAATTAGTGAAATTGGTTTTTGACGCAGCGTGTGAGTTCGTTAGCCGAGTACCCGTACGCCGGTTGACGTTCGTGCCGGGTACCTTGGTCTGGGCCGATCTGCTCGTATGAAGAACAATCTCTATGTGGCCCGCAGTCCTTCCGTTTCCGCGCGCCGTATGGGTGATGAAATCGTGGTCATGTCCGCGCCTAATTCCACGTTGTTCACGCTAAATGAAGTCGCATCGCTGATTTGGGAAGCGGCGGACGGCGTAACACCGGTCGATCAGATCGTAGCAGATAAGATTTGCAGTAGTTTTGACGTTGAACCACAAGTGGCTCTGCTGGATGCGAAGGCCGTCGTGAGGAATCTGGCGACACATGGTGTTCTGACAGTTTCCGACCGGCCAATACTTGGAGCTAGCAAGTTGCCGGAGAATAGCGCTGCGCAAGCAGGTGGCTTTCGAGAACGCTCCTAAGCCCCAAAATGACGATCGAACTGCGTCGTGCCACTCGGTATCCAATCGTCGCAAGTGTTGAAATCCGGGAACGACGAACCGACATAAGGGTCCGCGCGCGCACCTCAGATTTGAGCATCATTGGCCGCTACGTGGACACGCTGAATCCGCTGCCTACCGGAACGGATGTAGAGTTGCGGATCTTATGCAACAACGAAATCGTCGCAATTCTGGGTGCCGTGGCTTATGCCAAAGCCAATATGGGCATGGGGGTCGAGTTTGTTGAGGTGCCGGTGAACCAGTTGAAGGTGCTGCAGAAATGGTTCGACAAAATCGAACGTTCTCCATTGACCAAGGAAGCAGGGGCGATTTCTGACGGGGAGAGTAAATGATCCAGAAACAGCCTCACGCCCACAGGTAGCGTTGAGAAGGCTTCTGAATCGGTTGGATTCGGATTTCACGTGTTGGTAGTTATCCGTAAACGCAGATTGTGGGTCCCGAAATGAACCAGAACCGTTCTTGGCGTCTCCCGCTGGCGCGAATGTTTTTACTCGGTTCATTCGCGACTGGACTTGTCATCGCACATGCGGCCTATGCGGGTCGCGAGCGTTTTCCGGTCTCGACCGATTGGAGTCACAGACATCTAGTTTTTTCATTTCCCAAATCCTTGATGGATCGATTCAGATTCTCCTCGGATCTCCGCTTCGTACAGCAATGGGTAAAGCGCAACGCCGAGCGGAGAAGCGAGGACGAGAGCGAACGAGAGAGGGAGCGGCATCCTGAGTGGAGACACCACAGAGACGAGAATCTTCTGCATGAGGATTGGAACGTGTATCTGGGCAATGTGGGAACAGTTGGGCCCGGCAGATATCCGGCAAAGTTCTCGTTTGATGTGACAGTCGCGAACTGCGGGTCGGCTACGCAACCCGATTTTCTAACCTGGAACACGAATTTAGCGGGTTCGAGCTCGCCGGTCGCTGCCGAGGACACGGGCACGTTCTCGGCTGCGGCTAACTTCTTATCGCAAATAACGGTCACCAACGGTGGCTTGACCTTGACTATGACGGCGGATATGCTGTTCAACGCGAACACGGGAACTGGCACAGGCGTTTTCATCGAAGGCAGTTCCGCGGCGCAGAGTGCCTCAAATCTCGCAACTGCAATAAACATGGCCGGCAATGGAAGCTATGTCGGCGTTTCCGCCGCTTCCTCTGGGTCCACTATCACGATATTTGCGACCACGCTAGGTACTGCCGGCAACAGCATAACTGTCGGAGCTGGGTCGGGAAGTAACCTGACGTGGACCTTTAGCAACCTTGTCGATGGCGCGAGCGGAGTGGCAAGCGTCGTCGCGTATGACAACCTCTACTCAAGCTGCACCGGCACAGTTCCGTCGTCCTACTGGGCCTACAACACCGGGGGGACCGTCAGAAATTCGGTTGCGTTATCCCTGGATGGGAAACAGCTTGCCTTTGTCCAAAGCCAGGCGGGCGTAGCGAACCTTGTGATTTTGAAGTGGGCAGCCTCCTCCGGCACGGTAAACGCTCCGGTCAACCTTTTAACTCAGACGACTGCTGCTGCGTATCGCTCCTGCACAACCCCGTGCATGTATACGATTCCGTTTAGCGGTGGGCGGGACGACAGCAACTCCGCGCCGTACTACGACCCTGAGACGGATACCATCTATGTTGGCGACGATCCAGCCACCCGGGGCGTGACGAACTCAGCGCTTCACAAGTTCACTGGTGTGTTCAACGGAAATCCGGCTGAGGTGGTCACTGGAGGTTGGCCTGCGACGCTGGGTGTCGAAATTCTGACGAGTCCGGTCTATGACGACAGTGATGGACAAGCGTTCGTCGCTGATTCCAACACATCGGGTTCTACAACCGGTGGATTCCTCTACAAAGTGGGCGGGGCAACAGGGACCGTGGTGAAGTCGGCTCGCCTTGCGGAAGGTGGGGGATTCGTCGAGGGCCCGATCGTCGATCCGGTGAATGGTACGGTTTATCTTTACAGTTCTAGCGGCGGTACGACTGGATGTCCTTCCGCGAGTACGAGCAACGAAGTTTTCGAGATGGCCGCCAACTTCACGGGTGGAGCAGTGGCCGCCACGAACGCGCCAGTGAGTACACTAGGGACATGTAGCAACGCGCTACCACTCTATGCCGGAGATTTTGACAACGCTTACTATTCAGGTGGTGCGGGGCATTTGTATGTGTGCGGTAATATCGGTGGCAATCCTACCCTTTATCAAATCAACGTGTCGTCCACCGGCACCTTGGGAACGGTAACAACCGGACCTAATGTCGCGTCGGCCACTACGACTTGCTCTCCCGTAGTTGAATTTTACAATCCGAACGCTGCGGGCGGCGCCAAGGATTGGATCTTTCTGAATACACAAGCCAGCGCGGTGACGGGCTCCCCCATCAGCTGCCCCACCGCTTCCGGCTGCCTCATGTCATTTGACGTCACAATGGGGTCAACGATTTCGACGAGCACGGCAACGGTGGCCAAGACCACGGTCGCCGGCGGCGCAAGCGGAGTCGTCGTCGACAATTCCGCTACGGCATCAGGAGACTCACAAGTCTATTTTACACCTCTGCTCACGGGGACTTGTACAACCTCATCAGCAATCGGGATAGGCGGCTGCGCGATTCAGGCCTCTCAAGCGGGACTAAACTAGTTTTCGGGGGCTGTCACTTGAACGAACACAGCTCTTTGGACAAAGAGACGTCGGAACAGAAGCCCCCCGCTAAGAAGGTCTACGTGACGCCTGTTTTCCGATTCGAGAAGGTTTTGGAAGTATCAGCTCTGTCGTGCGGCAAGGTCAGCGTAACTGACGCCGGTTGTAGAATGGTTAGAAAAACCTCCTAAAAACACAACGAATTAGAACTGTGAACTTGTACGCATGAGAATCCCTGCGATTCTCGGTGAACGACCATGCTCGTAAACTCGCTTGCTTACGCCGCCCTTCCGCGCTCGGCTGGATAGGACACCCCACATGTCCGGCATGCGTGTTAGCAGCTACAGCTTCGCGTTAAAGCTAGAAAGAATTCCCTGTTCCACTAGCGTTCCACTTATCGCTAAACACGCTGAATTTCCATGAATTGCCCTTAGATTCCGGTTCCAAAACACGTAGATCCCTGTATTCTTCCCTGTTAGCAGGGAGAACGGTTCGCACGCGACTGCATCCTCCGCCACTGATTTTCGGATACCACGAAATGATACGTACGCGATGCTAGCCGCGCGGGACGCGGGTTCTTAACACATCGAATATCCTACTTGCAGTTGAAATGGCAGCTCCACTTAAGCTTCCAGCGGAGACATTCGTTCAGAATCAAAAACTGCCTTTGTGACGTCCTGGTGACGAAGCACGATGGCGCAGATAAGGCGTATCAGTTTGAATCATAGTCCGTCCGATTTCAAACTTTGGCGACCCCGCCCATGTTAAAAGTTCTTTGACGCTGTGATATTGGCGACGGAGCCGTTCGGCGCAAGCGGCGGACTGGCAGGTGCACATTTCCGCGATAGGTATAGCCGGGCTGTTCGCGCTTCTCTGCGAGCACGGAAAGGGGGTAAAGAAACACTGCCGGTCAGCGCGAAACCAGAACCTTTCGCGGGCGAAAAAGTGACCGTAACGGGAACATACGACAAAGAAGCGAACGCAATCCATGTAACCGACATTAGGCCCAAAATCATTCTTGTAGGTCTGTTAGGGCGGGATTAGCGTATTACGGAAAAAATGAGTTGCGAGACAATTGTGCCTTACAGGCATCATTGCCTGCCGGGCAACTGGTCTTGATCAAAGAACCACGGATCTGATTCGCTACGGAGGAAATTACGGAGCGACGTACTGCGTTCCTTGGCAAACTGCTCGGCCTCTACTTGATCGCGATCGCGCTAACCATGCTCGCGCATGCCCAAGCGACGGTAGAGATCATGAAGGCAATCCTTCAAGACCGGCCGCTGCTATTCGTGTGCGGTCTCATGGGAGTGAGCGCTGGGCTGGCGATCGTGCTCGCCCATAATGTGTGGTCAGGCGGTGCGTTGCCGATCATCGTCACCCTCTTCGGTTGGGCAAGCCTAATCAAAGGGATGCTGTTGTTAGTGCTCTCACCCGAGACCGAGTCCCGGGTCTTCATCAGCGGGCTTGGTTACGAACAGCATCCGAATCTATTCGCCGCCTTTGCCCTTCTTCTCGGCGCCTACATGACCTATTCGGGCTTCAACCTCAAGACGCGCTCTTTAGAATGAGAAGTGCAGCCGTGTTCGTCCCGCCCGACCGGTCGTCGTGGAACCGAAATCAGAGTCGAAGCGTAAAATCTATTGGTATGGTTCATCGAGAGTTGACGCCAGGATTTCGTCCATCGGGACTTGCGAGAACTTCTAATCCGTAGTTACCGCTCGCGACCTGGCCCATTCCCGCATGCCCTGAATGTCTTCCGTCCGAGCCACGCTCAGCGGCCTGGGGCATGAGGTGATCGTGGCGCATGCGCGGAATGTGCGAGAGTAGTCGGAAAGATGACCGGCTGGACGCCCGGATGCTGGCGCGGTTGGCACGACTCGATCCTGGTTTGCTGAGCCCGGTGCAGCATCGCAGTGCGGAAGCCCAAGTTCATCTGACGGTGATTCGCGCGCGAGCCGCACTGGTGGGGGCACGCACGTCGCTGGTGAATGCGGCGCGGGGGCTGGCGAAGTCTTACGGGGAACGGTTGCGCAAGTGCGCGCTGGCGTAAATGTACTGATAAAAGAATCCGCATAGATCAGCATTGTGGCTGCTTCAGCAAAAATGCGGGGAAGAGCGCGGCTTTTGGCTAACCCTATTTGTCTTTGATGGCGCCCGTTCTCCGGTATACCATCCCGCCGAAGGACGATGAACATGAGAAGACTTTCTCGGCGCTCACTTTATCTAACTTTGCTGACCGCCGTGTTTTGGTTCCCGGCACGGGCGCAGACACCGAGCGCGGGCAGTGTGGTCAAGTTGGATCCGAGCCTCGATGAAATTCTTCCGCCTGACGCTAAGCTGGAGCTGCTCCAAGGGGAAGGCGCTTTCGAAGGGGGCGAGGGACCTCTCTGGATTCAAGACGGAGCATCTGGATTTCTTCTATTCAGCGACGTCGGAGGAAATCGCATCTTTCAGTGGACGCCCGGTTGCTTCGCATTCCCGTGCGCACCCGACGGCAAGCTGTCCGTATTTTTGGATCATTCCGGCTATGCGGACGCTTCTCGTGTGGGGAGTGTGGATGCTAAGGGAGCTCATCTTTACGGGTCTAACGGCCTGACATTAGATCGACAAGGCAGGATTATATTGGACGCTAATGGCGACCGCGCCGTCGAACGGCTGGAGAAGGATGGCAGTCGCACTATGCTCGCGGATCACTTTGAGGGAAAACGGCTCACTTGTCCAAACGACATCGTTGTCAAATCCGACGGCGCAATCTACTTCACGGATGGAATGGCCGGGTGCCTGCCCAAGAGAGAGGATGATCCCGCGAAGGAGCTGCCTTTCCACGCGGTGTACTTCATGCGAAATGGTCGTTTGCAACTATTGGACAAGGACCCGGGCGATTTTCCGCCCAACGGCATCGCTTTTTCCCCGGATGAAAAAACTCTCTACGTGAACAATGGGGGACCGGGTCCAAATCAGCGGCAAATTTTTGCCTACGAGGTCCAACCCGACGGCACGGTGAAAAATAGGCGGCTCTTCATTGACTTCACGGGTGAAAAAGGGCCCGGCGGCCCTGACGGCATGAAAGTCGACGTCCTGGGAAATCTTTATTCCACAGGAATGGGGGGCGTGTGGATCATATCGACCGCCGGCAAGCGTCTTGGCAAAATTCCCGCGCCAGAAGGAATGCGGTTCTCCAATTTGGCATTCGGCGATCGGGACAGCAAGACCCTGTACGTCGTGAGCTCGAAGACTCTGTGGAGGATCCGGTTGAAGGTGGCCGGGATTCGCCCGCAGTAAGAAAACGCCCGGGTCGAAACTGTCTGTTCCCCGCGCTAGTTACGGTCGTCGTTTACTAAGTGTCCGTAGTCGTGCTCGACGCAGGGGGCTTCCTCCAAAGCGTGGCCGCCTTGCAGACCGTGGATCAAGTGGCGCTCGATGACCCAAGGGCGGGTAAAAACCTTCGGATCCTCGATTGAGATTTGCCAGTCGATCATGAAGCCTTCCCGCGTCAGCTTTTCGACCACGTGCATGGCGTCGCTGTGAATCGTGCCATTCTGGCTGAGCCACGTGTCATCCACGAAATTCGTCACGTCGATCACCATCGTGTTGCCTTCCCAATGGCCAATCGAGTCTCCGTAATAGGAAGGATTGAGGGTCGGATCGTGCTCGCGCCCATCCGTCGAAATCACGCGAAAGGCATTTTGTTCCGAAGAGTTGACGGTGTCGTAGAGGAAAACGATTTCATTGGGAACCTGAACGATTTCGGTTGGCGGACCGACTCGGGGAAAACCCTTCGGCGCGCATTTGAACGCTGGGTCCTGATGACTCTGATGCTCGCCCAAAAACTTTACCTTTTCGAGCACTTCAGGTTTGTAGGGCGGCAGATTGGAACCTTCCAGCCGATGTTTGAGCTCAGCCACCTTTTCCGGCGACTGGACGGGTCCCTCTGCTGCGCGTTGGGTGTAGACGACCTTTCCGTCTTTGCTCACTGATCCCTGAGTCACGGCATAACCCCAACCGGCCGGCGCCCAGAATCCAGTCAGGTCCGGGTGGCCATCCGCCAAATGTGGTGTTGGTCCCTTCCTTGCAGCCTCGATTGCCTCCTGCGGAGGTTCTTTCCATGGAAGCCCGGTTCCGTTCGGGTCTGCTCCCGCAAAGGGTTGATCCTTGTCCAGACCATATCCGATCGGCACCTTTTTAGTTTGGGGAGGCGCGGGTGCGGTTTGTGCCGCACTGAAGGCAGGAATCAAACAGGCAACAGTTACTGCGAGTCCGACGACTCTGGCGTAGGCAACAAAACGGATATTCATTTCTCTCTCCTGCAGCCACTTTGAGCGAGCCTACCTAGTTCAAACAATCCGCGGGGTTACCGTTTTTCACAAGATTAATTTTTGTCTCCGGGTTCGGGGCCTCTGCCAAAAACAATCGTGTGCCCGTCCGCGAAGTGCACCGCCTTGACGAGCCCAAGGTGCCTGGTGCCGTCCTTCGCCATAGCCGCGTCGACAGTGACCTCGTCGCCTACGTTAAACATGGTTCTGACTACGCCAGCCCTTCGCAGGTTGCCTGGGGGGCCGGCCTCAAAGGAATAATTGGTCACGGTTCCATTCTCGTCCTTCGAGTCCGCGTACAAATAGATATGCGGATTAACCCACTCAATCTTTGAAATAGTACATTTCACGGAAAATACTTTTGAAGTGTCGAATTCCGCCGTAACGGAGTGATGCGCCAGCGCCGGAATCGCCAGCAACAGTAGAACGACGGACGCCGCCAAAGCACTTCGAAGATTTTGTCTCATCAAGCTTCTCCTATCTACTTATTGCCGTTGGTGTCGTTACCGGACTCCTTCGATTTCAGCGCCTTGTATTGGTCCACATCCTGATTGTTCGTGCAGTAGTATTCCAACAGATCCTCGTGGCCGAGCGTCCACACACGAGGGGCGGACGTCCAGGGCTTCGACAAAACCTTGGGATCTTCGATCGTCACCTGGTAGACGAGATAGTTCATGGACGGGCGGCTGATGCGCTCGATCACATGTTCCTGATCGCTATGGAACCACCCGGTAAAATTGTTCCAGGTTCGCTCGTCGATCCCGATCACATCGATCACTAAAGTATCCTCTTCCCAGTGACCCACTTCGTCGCCATCGAAAGATGGGTCCGGATCCGGGCTATGCGGGCGTCCATCCGTATGCACGACCCGCCAATTGTTGTTCAGTTCGTCCAACTGCGCGAACAGACCAGGCGTTTGAATCAACTGAAACGGATACGGGTCAATCAGGAACATCCCTGGAACGCCACGCGGCAGACAATTCACGGACGCGCGTCCCAACTCATAGTCGGTCGTCGTCATCGCCTTGATCTTTGCCGCGGCCCAAGGTTGGAAGGGAGGGGGTTCCTCCGGCGTTGCTTTCGCGTCGAATTGTCTTCTCAAAGCAGGGTTGAAAGTGAAACCACCGGCGGTTCCCGGAAACCAAACTCCGGAGAGGTCCGGATGCCCGTCTGCAGCGCGGGGCGTTGGTCCCCCCTTGGGCGCTGCCTGGGTCTTGGCTTTCGCCGGACCGGGAGGTGATGCTTTCTCTTCCTGAGTTGTGGCGGGGAGAGATGCCATGCACACGAGGAACAGAACGACTCCAGCATAAGCGCCGCAATAGGCGAGGCGTCGTTTCATGTAAGCTCTTCCCTTTTTGGCGTCTTTGGCAAACTTGTTGCACTGCTCGCTGTGACTGTCACTGGCTGGTTAAGACTCGCGCGTTCAAAACGGTATTTTGGACTCGATTCCCGCCGACGGATCGCCAGCCTAGCAGTGCTCCGGGTCATTCCTTCGCGCTGTCGCTAAATTTGCCTTCGACGTCCTGTCCGATTCGATGCACCTGGCCGTCTGCCATCTTGATCGTTTCGGCGGCCGCCCGGTTCTTTGCGCCATTCTTGGCGAGGCACGCTCTCACGGTGACGGTCTTGCCGACGTTATCGGCGAAGTCTTTTCTTTCGGTTCCGCTCCTCTTGAGCGTGGAGAGAGAAACAGTTTCAAAAGTCCACGAAATCACGTTGCCGCTGGGATCCTTTACATCCAGGTGAAAATAGCCATGAGGATTTTGCCACTCAAAACTCGTAAACGTGCCGGTTAGATCCATGCATTTATTCGCATCGAACTCCGCTGCAAACGAGTGATGAGCGGATGCGGGAATTGCAGCAGCAACCAAGCCAAAGGCGGCAGCGAGAACACTCGCGAGTCCGCGTCGCATGAGCACCTCCTGGAACGAAACAGTGGAAACTTCTAGACGACTACCTCGAATATATTGGACGAACCGTACCACACTCAATAGCGGGTTACAACGTCCGAGCGCCGATTGGAAAGAAGCGTGTTTCAGCGGGAGCGATTTAGTTTGCCGTTTGGCGGAAACTGGCCGAAGCACTCAAGGAGGAGGCAGCGCTCGCGGGCCTCGTGACGTCACGGTGACGAGAGAACACACAAATCGAGGGATAGACAGGGAATAGAGGAGTAATCCCAATTTTCGGAACCCGCGCCGGACGCACTCAAGGGCAATTTAGGGATAATCAGAGTAGTTACTTGCACGAGCTCGAAAACCGTTGGGCCCGAAAGGGTCCCGGGGGTCCGAATCCCTCCCCCTCCGCCAGAATTTCATCAACATTAGATTTGTGCCGTTTGGGCCGCGCTTGAGGGACGGACTAGGTGGCACAGCGACTCTTCGCTGTGTGGTTTTTGCAATCGTATGTGCCTGCGGGGCTACGTTCGATCCACAAAATCACACAGCGAAGAGTCGCTGTGCCACTTAGCTTCCGTCGCGGATGATGCGGCAGGATTCGATGTCGAAGCTGACGTCGCCGATGGTGAGGCGCGTTTGGTCGCGGAAGCCGGCGACGAAGCGGAAGAAGCGCCAGACGTCGGCGAAGTTGGTGGCGAGGCCGATCGAGGCGCGAATCGCGCCGGCGCTTTTGTGGCCGCGCTCCTGCATCATGCGGACGAAGCTCAGCAGATTGATTTCCTCGCCCAGGGTGAAGCCGGCGCGCATATCTTCTTCCGTCAGGCCCTCGGCGATTTCGCCCGCGCCGGGATTGCAAAAGCATCCCGTACGCAGCGAAATTCCTTCTTCGCCGGCGAGTTCCTCGACGCGGCGGTAATCGAGCAAGTGCCCTTGTGGGTCGTAAAGGTTGAGCGTCACCGTGCCGCCGCGCGCCTCGGTGTTGGCCGGGCCGTAGATGCGCACCATGGCGCGCCCGCTGCCGTGGCGCAGCGCGAGGAGTTCCTCCAGAAGCCAGCCGGTTAGGCAGCGGACGCGCTCGCCGATCGTCTCGATGCCGATTGATTCGATATAGCGTAGGCCGATTTCCACGGCGGGAATCGCGAGGTAGTTGAGCGTGCCGTCCTCGAACGCGGCTTCGTTGGGCGAGAGCACATGCGTCTGGCCCTGCACGGAGGCGAAATTCACCGTGCCGCCCGCAAACCACGGACGCTTCAGCTTCGGCAGCGCGGAACGGCGAACGATCAACGCGCCGACACCTGTGGGATAGCCAAATATCTTGTAGAAGGACAGGGTCACGAAGTCGGGCTGGACGGCAGACAGGTCAAGGCGGTTCGTGGGCACGAACGCCGCCGCGTCGAGTAGGACGCTCCAGCCTTTACGTCGCGCGGTCGCGACGACTTCGAGCGGATGCTTCACTCCAGAGAAATTGGATTGCGCCGGGACGGCAAAGAGGTTGGCCGCTGCCGGATCGACTTCACTCAGCATTTTTTCGAGCCGCGCCACGTCCAGCCGCAGATCGGGAATGACAATCGGCGCGTACTGGATGGCAGCGCCCTTGGCCCGCGCGAATTCGCGAATGCCGTTTACGGAATTGTGGTTGTCGAACGTGAGCAAATAGCGGCTGCCCGGCGCAAACGGAAACGATTCGCCGACAAGTTTGAGCGCCGCCGAAGCGTTCTGCGTGAAAACGAGGATGTAATCCTCGGCCGGCGCATTGAAATAGCGCAGGACGGCGCGGCGCGTCCGCTCGACGTGCTCTGTCATTGCCGCCGAAGCGGGATTGGCCGAGTGAGGGTTGCCGAGAACACCGGAGCGCATCAGCTCAAAGTGCTTTTGGAGTTGCGACTCTGCGTAAAGAGAACCGCCAGTGTAGTCAAGGTACACCTGGCCGTGCTCGTCGAGCCGGCGATATTCGGTGGCACGCAGTTCGTCGAGCAAGCCGGTTTCTTTATAGGCCGGGAAGCGCGCGAGGAAGTCCGCCCGCGCCTCTTCAATGGAACGCTTCTCCTGTGCGACGCTCTCCGCCATGGCAGCTAGTTTATTCCTTCCGTCGCGGCAATGCGAACGCGGCGCGAGCGACCCGTGATTTCCAGGCAAGCGCGCTTTGGCGCCGCAGCTAGGGCATAGGGCTCGTGACTGCCGAAAGCGCCGCATTCCGCTTGTTATGTTTTCGTCATACCTGTACCTCGCCGAATCGGAGGGCTTCCCCCTTCAAGGTAGAATCAAGAATCTGTCGGAACATGAGACCTTTCTCCCGCGCCGCCTGGTTTGTCGGATCCGCATGGATCCTCCTGCTTGGAGGATACGTGGCCGTTTGCTTGTGGGTCCCGGCCGGCATCGCGCGAACCTCGGCGGCGGATGTCCTGCTCTGCCTGATGCCGCTGCTCGTCAACGGATCTCTTCTGATCAACGCGGTAACGCCCGACTGGCGCAAGAGAGCCTTCTGGATGCTGCTCGCGTTGGGCAGTTCGCTCTGGCTGGCAGGACAGACAATCTGGACCTATATACAGGTTTACCAGCACCGGAATGCCCCGTATCTCTTCAATGGAGCTCATTTCAACATTGACGTCGTCTTTTACCTGCACGCCATACCAATGATTGCGGCGCTCGCCCTGCAGCCGCACAAGCGCGCGGATGACCGCAGGAATGCGTATCGCTACGTGGACTTTGCGTTGATTCTGTGCTGGTGGCTTTACCTCTACGTCTTTGCCGTTGTTCCCTGGCAGTATGTTGTGGCAGACGGCCGGAACTACGTCCGGGCCTTCAGCGCCATTGCCTTGCTTCAGAATCTCGTCTTCGTCGGCGGGGCCGGCGCGCTCTGCCTGCAAGCCAGGGGATACTGGCGCCAAGTCTACGCGCATCTTGCGGCTGCGAGGACTATCTACGTCATTCGATTGTTGGCAATTCAAATGGTGGTGGGACGGGGCACATACACCAGGGGCAGTCTGTACGACCTGCCGCTTCTGATTTCGTTTCTCTGGCTCTCCGTTGCGGGCATCCTTGCGTACCAGAATCGCGGGGAGGAACCTGACTTCGCCCCGGCCTCCGGCGATGAAGCGCCCCAGGAAGACCATTCCGCCGACGATTCGCGGTGGGCTTCGCGCCTTGCGCGGCTGGCGCTTCTCTCGCTGCCGGTGATCGGCATGTGGTGCATGAAGTTCAGCCACGCGCCGATGGCCGTGCATCAGTTTCGCATTTTCGTGACCCTCGCGGCCGTGCTTCCGCTCGGTTCCCTGGCTTTCCTGCGCCACGAACTGATTGACCGCGAGCGTGTTCGGTTGCTGCGCGCCTCGCAGGATTCGCTCGACAATCTAAAGCGCCTGCAAACTCAGTTCGTGCAGTCGGAGAAGCTGGCTTCCATCGGACAGCTTGTCGGGGGCGCCGCGCACGAAATCAACAATCCGCTCACGGCGATTCTGGGATATTCCGAGTTGTTGGCCGACGATCCGGCGATGGGAGAGCGAACGAGGTCCCTGGCCGAAAAGATTCGCGAGCAGGCGCGGCGCACACGCACGCTGGTCAATAATTTGCTCAGCTTCGCCCGCCAATCGCCCAGCGAGCAGCGATCGACGATCGATATCAACACTGTCGTCAACACGGCTGTGCAGTTCCGCCGGTTCGATCTCCGCGGAAAGAATATCCGCATCGATGTGCAGGCCACTACGGGGATTCCGGAAGTGCGCGCCGATATGAATCAAATGCTGCAAGTCTTCACCAACATCATCAACAACGCTGTTTACGCGATGCAGGAAGCCGGCGGCGGCACGCTCACCGTGCGAACGCTCGTTGAAAAGGGAAAGGTTGTCATCCTTTTCTCCGACACCGGACCGGGCATGCGCGATCCCAATCTCGTTTTCGATCCGTTTTACACCACCAAGCCGGTGGGCAAAGGGACCGGGCTGGGCCTGAGCATTTGTTACGGTCTGGTTCGCGATCAGGGCGGCGAGATCTCCTGCTACAACCGCCCGGAGGGTGGGGCCACTTTCCGGATTGAACTGCCTGCCGCGCCGGCCGCGTTCCCGTTTTCTCCGCGTAGCGTCGCGCCGCAGCCTCGCAGCAATCCTGCCAAGCTCGCCTGATCCTTGAATATACGTTCGGTTTTCTCAGCGTACTCTGTGTCCTCCGTGGTGAGGAGTTTCTACGTATGATCGAAACAACGCCGTTCACCACGGAGGACACAGAGAACGAATAGAAACGGAGCTGCCGGCGCGTGTCATCCGGGCTTCGCGCGCCGCGGCATCCAATCGCCGGACTTTCGGCTATAATTCCGGTCCATGCCGCGATCTTCCTCCGCTCCGCAGACGGCGCCGGCGTTCGAGCCGCCGCGCACCATCGCGATCGAGGGCCCCATTCGCGTGGGCAAATCGACGCTCGCGCGGATTCTCGCCGACCGGTTGCATGCAAGGCGCGTGTTCGATCCGGAAGACAATCCATTCCTCGCCGATTTCTACCGGGAGAAGCCGGGCGCGGCGTTTCGCGCGCAATTTTATTTTTTGATCGAGCGGCGCCGCCGCCTTCTCGAAACACAGCAAAGCGACGCCTCGCCGGTGGTCGCGGATTATCTCTTCGAGAAGGACAAGATCTTCGCCTACATCAACCTTGACAATGAAGAGCTGAAGCTGTACGAGCGCTACTTTGAAATCTTCGCCGAGGGACTCAAGCCCCCCGACCTGGTGATTTATCTCCAAGCCACCCCTGAAGTGCTGCGCGAGCGCATCGCCAGGAAAAAGTCTCCCGCCGAGGCGCAAATCTCCCGCGCGTATCTCGAGGAAGTCGTGCGCGCGTACGAGCATTTCTTTTTCCGCTATTCCGCGTCGGACCTCCTGGTGATCAATACCTCCGAAATTGATTTCGTCGAGCGCAACGCCGATCTGCAGCAGCTCTTGCGCCGCTTGCAGGAGCCGGTCAAGGGCACGCAGTACTTTTTGCCTTTGGGGGCGCAGGAGTAGTTTGGAGCAAGATTCCTGCCAAGTCGTTTCTTATGGGATTTGGCGTCCCTTGGATATCGAGGGCGAAAGTCCGGTTGCGCCCCCATCCTGCTGTAGCGCAAGGTTATCCCTCAGTATCCAGCGCGTTTTTTGACAAAAATAAAGCTTGACTGGAACCCAACTCGGATGAAGAATCCCCCCCATCAAGGGTGGTGGGGCCTTTCCAAGGGATAGGTCACTGGTGTAGTGACTGTCCGTGGATAAGGGGGATGGTAAATGTGCCTTGGGTGTTCATCAATCGAGAATACATTTTGGCGCAATGCGTGATTCGTTGAGAGTCGCGCGCTTTACCTTCTGTCGGAAGTCCACCTCGTTTTAATTTCGGGTTAAGCAGTGGGGAAAGTGGGGCCTTGCATGCAACTCGGCAGGGTCGGCATTCATGGGGCCGCACACCGGAAGCGCTAACGCTCCTGGTGGTTTCGTGGTCTGTGTGTTGGGGGATTCTTTTGGGTGGGGTGTAAGCGAGATCGGAAGCGACTCGTTTGGACAATAGTTTGAACAGGAGGTCCGGAAAATGAGTTCAGTCCTGGAAGTGGTGAAGCGGTGTTGGGGCGCGCGGACGAAAAAGGCCGCGCAAGTACTGGGTGGAGTCTTTGCAGTTCTTTTGCTTTCCCTGCCGGCATTTTCGCAGGGCAGCTCGGGACGAATTTTGGGAACGGTTACCGATCAGAGCGGCGGCGTCGTATCCGGTGCCACCGTATCCGTCATCGACACGGACCGGGGTATTACTCGTACCCTGACCACCGATGACGCGGGAGCGTACAACGCTCCAAACTTGACCCCCGGGAACTACACAGTTCGGGGAGAGGCCAAGGGGTTCAAGAGGATTGAACGCCAGGGCGTCGTGATCGAGGTTGGCCACGAAGTTCGCGTGGACCTCACCGTGCAGCCCGGCGAGCAGAACCAGACCGTAACCGTCACCGAGGCTGTCCCGCTCGTCGAGACGACCAACGCGACCATGGGCGGCACGCTCGAGAACGCGGACATTATCGACCTGCCCTTGAATGGCCGCGACTACCAGAACCTGTTGGGCCTGCGCCCTGGCGTGATGCTCCAGCCCGGCGGCGGCCCTTGGACCCAGAGCACGAACGGCGTGCGCCCCGATGAATCCGTATGGCTCATCGACGGCGTCATCAACGAAAACTTCTTCGACGGCCGCCCGGTCATCAACATGCCGAGCCCGTTCACGGACGGCGCAACGATCATGCCGGTGGACGCGATTCAGGAATTCAATCTCCAGGAGAATCCGAAGGCGGAATACGGCTGGAAGGCCGGCGCGATTGTCAACGTCGGAATCAAGTCCGGTACAAATTCACTGCATGGCGACGCTTACGCGTTCGGACGGTATCAAGACTGGGACGCACGAAACTTCTTCAACGTCACAGATACGAACTCAGGCTGCGCGTTGGTAACCAATGGACAGTGCAACAAGACGCCGGCGCAATTGAAGCAGTTCGGTGGCGTCGCGGGCGGCCCGATCATCAAAGATAAACTTTTCTTCTTCGGCGGCTATGAAGGCTTGCGTTCGTTCATTGGGTTCGTCGGGGGTATAGCCGTTCCAGCGACGACCACCGCATCAGCGCCCGTGACCCCGAACTGCCCGGCGCCAGTAACTGGCGATTGTGCGATAAGTATGGTGAACGCGATCCAAGCGCTCAAGCAATTGGGAATCCCGGTAAGCGGCGTCAGCGCGGGATTGGCCGGCTGCACGACCACGGGGACCATAACCTGCACGGGTGTGGATAAGGGCAGTCAACTCTTCCCAGTAAACTCCAATGGAGGGTTCCTAAGCACTTTCCCGACGACCAACACCAGCGACAATGGCGTCGGAAAGCTGGATTATCACCCGAACGACAAGAATTCCTTCAGTGGCATGTTCTTCTACGGCCATTACAATTCCACCGGCGAGGATCACGCGTTCGTTTCACAAAATGCGACGGACAACGCTCCAATTCGTGCGACGACAATTACCGCTAGTTGGGTGTATACGCCCAGCTCCAACGTGGTTAACGAAGCCCGCTTCGGATACGACCGGACCACGTTTGACTTCTTCAATATCGATTCTAGCAGTCCCGCGAGTTCGTATGGCGTCAACACGGGCGTGACGAACGCGTTGGCGGGCGGCCTTCCGAGCATCGTCATCCAGGGCTTTGGAAACGGCGGCACCCCGGTTGTGGGAACTGCGTTTAACCGGCCCCAATATTTCACCCCGAATCCGTATTGGGACGTTCAGGACTCGGTTTCCCTGCTCAGGGGCAAGCACTCGATCAAGATCGGCGGCGAATTCGCTCACATCGAAGCTGACGCCGAGGTCTTCAACAATGGCCGCGGTCGATTCAACTTCACCGGGGGCGGAGCGGTGCCGTTTAATCCTGGCCCTCCCGCCACTGGCGGCATCACTGTCCCGTGTCCTGTAACCACACCCCCAACTCCTCCCCCCTGCCTCATTGCATCGACTCCCCTTGAAGATTTCTTCGCGGGCGCGCTTATCGGGGCCAACGGCGGGCCGGCCGCAACACTGCTCTCCGGACAACCGCTTTCAAAGCTGACGGCCTTCGACTACTCGGGTTACGTCCAGGATGACTGGCGGGTGACGCCAAAGCTAATCGTCAACTTGGGGATGCGCTATACCTTCGTTACCCCCTTTAAGGACGCGTTCAACAACATCGGCAACTTCGATCCGGCGTCCCCGACCGGGATGGTTCAGCAGGGACAAGCGGGCTACGGCACAATCTGGAAGCCCGACCCGTTTGATTTCGAGCCGCGCTTTGGTTTGGCCTGGGACGTAAAGGGCAACGGGAACACGGTCGTCCGCATGGGTCTTGGCCTGATCCACGAAATGTGGACGCTCGAAACCTTTGAAGGCCAATTCATCATGCAGGGTGACGGTTCCACCGCCATCAATGCGACCCCAACCGGGGCCACCATTAGCTGCGGAATTACAGCTCTCGTTACTTCGATTGTCTGCCCCGGAAGCGGCGGCGGCACCAACACCTTGGGCTCTGCTGGTTTTACTCCCACACAACTGTGTTGGGATCCCGCAATCGTGGCGCCGGGAAAGAATGGTTGCACAGGTTCAACAACGCAAACGGTGCTTCCCGCGTCTGGCGGCGGCCCGAAGTGCGGAGATGGGTTGAATGGACAACCGGCTCCCTGTGACCTGATGGCCGTTAGCCCAAATCTGAAGATGCCGCTGGTCATCAACTACAACTTGGGCGTGACGCACGCCTTCGGTCAGAACTTCTCTCTTGAGGTCGAGTATGTCGGCAATCACGGCTATAGGCTCCTGAGTTTCCAGGATATCAACCAGGCTCCGCTTGGTGCTGCCTATTGCCTGAACAGCCCAACCGTTGCGCAGCAGAAGGACTCTTGCCTTCCTACCCCTCCTGCGAACGGAGGGGGTTCCCGGATCCAGGAAGCCCGACCGTTCTTCAACAAGTTCCCGTACTTGGGATACATCTACCAGGTGGGAAACAACGACTTCTCAACTTACAATAGCCTGCAGGTGACCCTAACCAAGCGCATGTCGCATGGATTGCTGTTTAACGTGGGCTACACTTACGGGCACGGCTTGGACAACGGATCGCTCAACCGGTTCGGCTTGAACCCGATGGATAGCACCAACATCGCTCAAGACTACGGCAACAGCGATTTTGACGTGCGTCACCGGCTGACGGCCACCGCGACGTATAACGTTCCCGGCATTAAGGGATTCGGCCAGTTGCTGGAAGGCTGGCAACTGAATACCATCGTGACGTTCGCGACCTCGCAACCGTGGCAAACCTTTGACGCAGGGGACAATTTCAGCGGAACCGGTGAGAACGCGGACCGCTGGAGTATCTTCGGCAATCCGTCGGACTTCCCCTCCGGCAAGAACAGCATTCCCTATTGCAGCGGTTTCTCGGATCCGGGCAACTTAGCTAACGGTGCCACCACTGCCGGGGCCTCCTGCGGCTTCGGGACAGCTCTGAACCCAGGCGCAAATGCTGCTGCGTTTTCGTCGACGGCTGGAATTAACAGTTGTGTCGCGCACGCGAACGCTACAAACGCTGGCGTCAACTTGGCATCGACCGGCTGTTACGTATCCAAAAATGGTGACGCGTCGGTTATCATTCCTCCGGCGAACGGAACCTACGGCAACATGGGGCGGAACATTCTGCGCGACAATGGTTTCAAGGATTGGGACTTCTCCATCTTCAAGAACTTCACCTTCAAGGAGCGCTATGGGATTCAGGCTCGTTGGGAGATTTTCAACGTCCTCAATCACCCCATCGCTGCCAATCCATCGGGCGCCTCGAGTGCCGTCAACACCGGCAACTCCCCCGGCAAAGGCAACGTGTTCGGCGGTTCCTTCCTCACGCCGGATTTCGCGGCCGGCAATCCGCTCATCGGTTCCGGCAGCGAGCGCGTGATGCAGGTCGGCTTGAAGCTGAGCTTCTAACCATCTAACCGGCCGGTGCGAAAGCTACTTCGTGCTGGCCGCTTGCTTGAATCGAAAAACGGGCGCGGCCTTGATCGAGGCCGCGCCCGTTTTCGTTTCGTGGATGCCTTCGGGCCGCCTTCCTCGCTGCCGCAGGAGCTGGCGAAGGGCGTGAATTCAATTCAAAGGGAACGCAAAAGCCTGGAGACCGGGTCTCGCATGGTTAGAATATTAACGGAGGGTTACCAAGAAACTCCATGTTTGCATTTCGATTACGACAGCACGCGGCAAAAATCCGCTTGACACGGAACTTTCCAGGAATCAAAATCCGCTCATCATAAGTAAGGGTGTTGGGTCTCTTTCCACGGGGTTTTACTGGAATTAGGGCTTAATAAATCGGCCAAGTAGTTTCACCAGGGTGGGTGCCATTTGTAGCGCGGCCCGGTCCAAGATGCCGGCCGCGTAGAGCGTGACCTCCTCCAGGCCCTGCGTCGCGGTCGTCAGCGCGAACGCTTCCCTTACTTAAAAAATGTTTCGGAGGACGTGTGTCCGAAACCAGTGCAAATGCGAGCGTCGGGGGCTTTCTCCTCTTTGTTTTGCGGAGAGGTCTGATTTGGGTCTGAGCGGGTGTGTGCGCAGTCGAAACCGAGATTACCTGTAGGTGTGTGTTCGAGCTGTATTCCGAATCAACTTTGACTTTATAGACAGATCGTTATGGACAGGAGGTCCAGGAATGAATCATTTGACTCTCATAGACAAGAGAACTTGGAATCTTTCGACCCGGGCGGCCATGCAATGGCTGGGCGGAATGCTTGCCCTGCTGTTGCTCGGCGTGCCGACGTTTTCGCAATCCAGTAATGGCCGAATCCTCGGTACGGTCACAGACACGAGCGGCGGCGTGGTTGCCGGCGCGGCGGTCACCGTGACCGACGTCGAGCGCGGCGTTACCCGCACGCTCACCACGGACGACGCAGGGGAATACAATGCGCCGAACCTGACCCCCGGAAGCTACACAGTTCGCGGCGAAGCCAGGGGCTTCAAGCGGCTGGACCGGGCCAACGTTGTGATCCAGGTCGGCCAGGAAGTCCGGGTGGATTTGACCTTGCAGCCCGGCGAGCAGGAACAGACGGTGACCGTCACCGAAGCTGCCCCGCTCGTGGAGACCACGAACGCCACCCTTGGCGGCACGCTGGACAACGCCGACATCAATGACATGCCCCTGAACGGCCGCAACTATCAGAACCTCCTCTCCCTGCGCCCCGGCGTAACTGTACAGCCCGGAGGAGGCCCATGGACGCAGAGTTCCAACGGCGTCCGTCCCGATGAGTCGGGCTGGATGCTGGAGGGCGTGATTAACGCCAATTTCTACGACTCGCGTCCGATTGCAAACATGCCCAGCCCATTCACGGATGGGGCCACGATTCTGCCGATTGACGCGATTCAGGAGTTTAACCTCGAGGAAAACCCGAAAGCGGAATTCGGCTGGAAGCCCGGCGCGGTCGTCAACGTCGGGGTTAAGTCCGGCACCAATTCCCTGCATGGAACGGCGTATGCCTTTGGCCGCGACGAGTCGTGGGCAGCGCGCAACGCCTTCAACCCCGCGCCGGCCAATGGAACGTGCGCGAATCCCATCCCACATTTCTGCGACCGGCTGCCCGCGCAACTGAAACAGTTCGGCGGCGTAGTCGGCGGGCCGATCAAGAAGGACAAGCTCTTCTTCTTGGCCGGTTACGAGGGGCTACGGTCGTTCGTCGGAAACGCAATCGTTACCGGCGGCATTCCGGTAACGGATTCCCTGGGCGGCACGAATCCGAAGCTCAGCATGGCGGACGCACTCCAGGCCGTACAAGCGGCAGGGCTGACCGTGAGCCCCGTCAGCCTGGCCCTGGCAGGTTGCCCGACGTCCTTGCCGGCAAATGGGTCGCCCGCGTGGAGTTCGTACGCTTGCACGGGAGGGCTGTGGCCCCAGAACACGGGAACGGCGAAAGGCTACACGAGCACGTTTCCGAACACGAACACCAGCGATAACGGGATCGGGAAAATTGACTACCACATCAACGACAAGCACACGATCAACGGATTGGTCCTGGTCAGCAGGTACTCGTCGCTGGGCGAGGACCATCCGTTCGTGAACGCACTGTTCGAGGACCACGCTCCGATCAAGACGTACACTGCGTCGGGAAACTGGGACTGGACTCCCAATGCTCGGATGGTCAACGAAGTGCGGTTTGGCTACGACAAAGTTGATTTTGACTTTTATCCCGCAGATGCGGCCACCATCGCCAACGGCACCGGATATGCCATCAACACCGGCATTGTCATGTCCGGGGCCCCCGGCGGCAACGGTGGATTGCCGAACATCAATCTCACCGGCTACGAAAAGCTCGGCACCTGGCACAACCGGCCGTTCTATTTCCACACTCCGTATTACGACGGACAGGACAACCTCTCTTATTTGATGGGCAAGCACACATTCAAGTTCGGAGGCGAAATCGCTCATATCGAGGTCGATTCCGGTTCCTTCGATACGGGCCGGGGCAGGATCGATTTCCAGGGTGGACAACTGGCAGCCGCTGCTTTTCCATGTCCCCCGCCGAATGCAACCAACTCCTGCTCAACTCCCCTCGAGGATTTTTTCGCCGGCGCTCCGTCGCGAGGATTCCTCCTTACCGGTAACCCGGCGCGGGTTTCGAACTGGATGTCATACGCGGGATTCGCTCAGGACGACTGGCGGGTCAGCCAGAAAATTACTGTCAACCTCGGCCTCCGGTATTCGTACGTTTCTCCGGTCGTCGAGGCGAACGGCTTGTTCGGCAGCTTCGATCCGACAAAAGGAATGGTCGATCAGCAGCAACTCGGCGGTTCCATTTGGAAGCCGGATCACACGAACTTCTCGCCTCGCGTCGGAATTGCCTGGGACGTAACCGGCAAGGGAACGACCGTTGTCCGCGCCGGTTATAACCTCATGTACTCGGTGTTGACGATCGCCACCCTGCTGCAGGAGGGGAGCTTGCAAAACAGTACCGCGCTTAGCGTTGCTGCCGTACCGTCGGGCGCGTGCACGGATCTCGCCTGCACGTCCACCTTTGGGGGCAATAACACGCTTTCTTCGACGAAAGTTAAAATCTCAAACGCGAGCTGGAATGGGGTTGTGTTTCCTTCAGGTGTCCAACCATCCTGCACGGCGGCCTCTCCCTGCAACATCATGGCGGTCGACCCGAACTTGAAGACCCCATACATTCAAGCCTGGAATTTCGGCGTCACGCACGCCTTCACGAACAACCTCTCGCTTGAGACCGAATACGTTGGCAGCCACGGCTCGCGCTTGACCGGCTTCCGCGATTTGAACCAACCGAATTCCAGCGGCAACCTTCCGCTCACTCAGTTCCCATACCTCGGATTTGTCGATCAGTTGTCCAACGATGGCCGGTCGAACTACAACGGCCTGCAGACAACCCTGACCCAGAGAGTGACCCACGGCTTCTCCTACACTCTTGGCTATAGCTACAGCCATGCGCTGGATAATGGGTCACTAAATCGGCAGGGGTTCCTTCCGCAGAACAGTGCGAACCCAGCAGCGGAATACGCCAGCGGTGACTTTGACATCCGTCACCGCTTTACGTTTACCACGGGCTACAACCTACCATCGATCAAGGGCTACGCTCAGATGCTCGAAGGATGGAAGGTCAATTCAATCATTACCCTGCAGTCCGGTCAGCCGTGGACAGTTTGGGACACCGCCAACAACTTCTCGTCCGGCGGGGCTCCGGCCAATCTAAACTCGGGTGACAATACGAACCGATGGGATTTTTTCGGCAATCCTGCTGACTTCAAATCCCAGGGCGCGAACTCGATCGCTTACTGCACGGGCCCGGGGAGCTGCACGATTACGAGCGGCGTAACCGGTGGAAGTGTTGCCGCCGCAAACCCCTCACCGATGTGGACCAATTGCATGACCCATGCCGCTGATACTTCGGTTGGTGGCACGCTTGCAACATTCGGATGCTTCGTGTCTGGGAATTCCGTGATGACTCCGCCCGCCGTTGGATCGTTCGGCAATATGGGCAGGAACACCTTCCGTGACACCGGCTTCAAGAACGTGGACTTTTCTATCTTCAAGAATTTCACGTTCCGGGAACGGTTTAGCGCGGAATTCCGGGTCGAGTTCTTCAACATCTTCAATCATCCCAACTACGCCAATCCGTACGGCTCGGTTGCTGGTTACGGCGTCGGCAACGACCCCGGAGGACAGCAGGGAACGTTCGGCTGCGGCTGCGCTACTCCGGACGTCATGGCGGGCAACCCGCTGGTCGGTTCGGGAAGCGCGCGAACCATGCAGCTCGGATTGAAGCTCGGCTTCTAAACCCTCAAAAACTCAACCGGCCGGTGCGTTGGTATGTCACCAACGCACCGGCCTTTTCTTTTCCATGAGCTTTGAGAATTTCGGGAGAGAGCCTACTTCGTCAGATCGTTCCGATACACCACGCCGCCCTTCATCACGAATTTCACGTGCTCCATTTCCGTGATGTCCTCGAGCGGATTGCCGGAGACGGCGACGAGATCGGCGAACCTTCCTTTTTCAACGTACCCGATCTGCTTTCCCAAATCGTAGTTGATGCCAACGGTGGCGTCGCTGGTGGCCATGCGCAGCGCCTGAGCGGGAGACATCCCCCACTTGACGTAGAGGCCAAATTGATAGGCCTGCACGCCGTGTCCCACGGTGTAGGCGCCGCTGCCGAAAATCTGCGTCACACCCGCGGCGACGAGGCGCTTGAAGCTGAATTCCGTGAGCGCGAAGCGCGTCTTCTTGCCGCCGCTGACTTTCAAATCCGCCACTTCCAGCGGGCCCGCCAAGTCCCAAAGCGTCTGGTTCACGGGACGCATCGTTCCGTCGGCCAGGGGCTGCTTGAAGAGGCGAATCGTTTCGTCATCCAATCCTTCGGCGCCTGTCACGCCGACGATCACGTGAATGGGCAGATCCACTCCCGCGAGGAGGCAGTTTCGCAATCCCTCGCCGCCGTATGCGTGGCAGGCGACTTTCAATCCGCGGCGATGCGCTTCGTCGACGATGGCCTGATTTTCCTCGAGCGTAATCGACGGGACCGTGATCATTTTGCCGTCCGGCATGAACGCGCCCGCGCCCGACGGTACCGGGTAGCCGCTGCCCTCGTAGTCTTCCGTTTCGTAAATCTTGATCCAGTCCGTGCCGTAGTGCGAATGGTCGCGAACGGCGGCGCGCGCGAGCCACGGCGAATTCACGTCTTGAGCGTTCTGCCACACCGGCAGCCCCGGGCCCATTCCAAACTGGCCTACCTCTGATGGCGCGGGATAGTACGTCGCGCCTCGCGGGTTCACTGCCGGGCCGGTGACTTGCATCCTCGGACCCACGATTTGTCCTTTGTTGATCGCGTCGCGCAATTCGACCGTCGCGTACGTGAACGGCGAATTCATATCCTGGACCGTAGTGAAGCCGGCATACAGGTCGGCGAGCGCGTAGTGCTGTCCTATAATCAGCGCGCGCGCTTCGTTCGGCTCGTGATCCTGCATTAAGTGAACGTGGCGGTCGATCAGTCCGGGGAGCACGGTCGCGCCGCTCAGGTCGACCATGCGCGCGCCTGCGGGGATCTTGACGCGGTCCGCGGGGCCCACGTCCGTGATGCGGTCGCCCTGAACCACGATCACCTGGTTCGCGAGATTCGTTCCCGTGCCCGGATCGAACAGGCGCCCGGCGCGAATCGCGACTCCCTCGGGCGGCGGAGGCTGCATCGTCATCCGCGAGGCGTCGAACGGCGGCGCCTCCGGCCGGCCCGTCTGCGCCGAAACCACGGAAGAATTTCCCGCTAGAAAAGTTACCGCGGCGAGCGTAAAGAAAATTTTCCACCACGAATTGCAGAGCGAATTACGAGACATCGCGATCCTCCAGGTGCGTCCGGTTGTTAAGCTAGGTTTTCAGGCAAGGCACATTTCTACACCCGCGAGGGCTTGAATCAAACGAAAATTACGGTTCATTCGTCGAGCGCCGTCAGCTGTGGCGAGCGTCGCATCGCGCCGAAGGTTTTCTCCAGCCCTCCGCCTCCAACCTCTAGTATTCTTCCAGTATGGATCGCGCGAATATCGTCATCATCGGCGGCGGCGTAGTCGGTTGCGCGGTGGCGCGCGCGGTTTCACAGCGCTGGAGTGACGTATTTCTCGTCGAGCAGATGCCCAAGCTCGGCATGGGAGCCAGCACACGCAATAGCGGCGTGATCCATTCGGGCATCTACTATCCTCCCGGCTCGCTCAAGGCGCGGCTATGCGTTGCGGGCAATCGGATGCTGTACGAATTCTGCGCGGCGCACAGTGTGCCGCACCGGCGTTGCGGGAAGCTGGTGGTGGCCCACGACGCAACGCAACTGCCCGCGCTCGAGCGTTTGGCTGAAAACGGGCGCGCCAATGGCGTCACAGGCTTGCGCATTGTGGATCGCGCTGCGGTGCGAGCGCGCGAGCCCCACATTGAGGCGTTCGCGGCCCTCGAGGTGACGTCGACCGGTATCATCTCTGCCGAGGACCTGATCAAAACGCTCGCGCGCATGGCCACGGAGCAGAGCGCGAACCTGCTGACGCGCACGCGGGTCGTGCGGCTTGATCCGCACGCCGACTCCGTTGCCGTCACGCTTTGTGAAGGGGACGACGGCGAGGGAGGAGAGCCCTCCGCCGAGACCATCGAAGCGCGTTGCGTGATCAATTGCGCGGGCCTTTACGCGGACGACGTCGCGGCCATGCTGGGAAACCGCCAGCACCCGATCTACCCGGTGCGCGGGGAATACTGCGAGCTGGTGCGGGCGAAATCGCATCTGATTAACAATTTAGTATATCCACTGCCCCACGCGGACGGCTTGAGCCTCGGCCTTCACCTGACGCGCACGCTCTGGGATACGGTGCTGGTCGGGCCGACCGCGGACTACATCGAAGAGAAAAACGACTACGAGCGGAATCGCCTGCCTGTCGAGGAGTTCGTTCGGCGCGCCAAACCGATGCTTCCGGAAATCGAGGCGGCGGATCTGCAGCTTGCCTATTCGGGGATCCGAGCCAAGCTCGTCCCGCCCGGCCACGAAGGCATCGCCGATTTCGTGATCGAGCGGGGCGCGAACGTTCCCCGCGCGGTCCAGCTGATCGGTATCGAGTCGCCCGGTCTTACGTCCAGCCTCGCGATCGCCGACCACGTGGCGTCGCTTGTTGCGGAAATCCTGTAGAACCCAACTTTTCGGCGATCACACACGGGCCCGAGTGCCCGCCTGAAGGCGGGCGCTACAACTTCTTGGAGCCGTCGCCGGTCTGGGCGCTAGTGTCGGAGGGGTGTGGGTGTGCTGCCTAGCCGATTCAGGATCTCCCGTGCTTGTGCGTCCGCGGGATTTAGATGCAATGCCGCGTCCGCATCCGCGCGAGCGTCCGCGAATTGGCGCTGCTCGAAACGCAGTTCCGCGCGGGTGGACCAGGCTGGAGCGTACGCGGGCGCTTCCGCGATTTCGCGGTTCAGATATTCGAGCGCTCCGTCAGAATGATTCGTTTTCATCAGGATGGACGCGAACGTTACGACCATGAAATCGTAGTTGAGGTCGTTCCTTCCGCTCATGCTTAGCGCCTTTTCCATCATGGCGCCGGCGGGCAGATAATTTCCCCTCTGAAATTCGAGCGCCGCGTAAAACGCCATGGTGTCCGGCGATTCAGGATTGATCCGCAGCGCGATCTGGTATTCCTTTGCCGCCGCTTCCAGCTGACCGCGCGAAAAATACTCGCCTGCAAGATTGGCGTGCATTTTCGCGTCGTTCGGAACCGCGCGCACGGCTGCGGAATAGAGCGAGAGCGTATCCCGCCAGTCCCGGTTTCGCACGACCGTGCGCACCGAGAGCGCAAGCACGGTCACGGCGAGCAATCCCCAGGCCTGATATTCCGTCTTGCGCCAAATCCAGCCCCAACCCAGCGCCAGTAACAGGCAAAACCCTGCGGATGGAAGATACGCCAACCGTTCACCCATGATCGTGCCCGTGGGCAGCAAGATGTTTGCCGTCACCGCAAAGCCTGCGAAATAGATACCGCCCGCCAGGATCCATGGCGCTCGCCTGCCACGCAAGGCCCAGACCCAAGCGCCTAACAACGCCGCGGCCGCGAGAGCTGCAGGCAGCGTGTGGCGCCAGTCGCGGAAGACGGGAATCTGATTGAACGAATAGTCGCAGGAAAGCGCGGCCGGCCAAAATTGCAGGGCGACGTATTTCCATGCCACCCGCAAAGCGTTCAAAATCCTCCAACCCGCGGAAAGATGCACCAGGGGATTGTCAACGAAGGGAATATCCACGGGTCCGAACCGTCCGCCTTCGATCTTCCAGACCGCTCCAAGGTAGAGCACCAAAAGGGCCGCGGCCAGCGCGTAGCGTATTCCCGACTTCCACTTGCCGATCGCATAATCGCCCAGCACGACCAGGGGAAAGAACGCGACGGCGGATTCCTTCGAGAGCAGCGCGGCGGCGAAGCACGCGAGTGACGCGGCGGGGCGATCGCGCAAATGCAGAATCCATCCGGCAAAGAGAAATGCGGCGGCGAGAAGCTCCGCGCGGCCCACGGCCCACGCCACCGCTTCGGTATGGATGGGATGAACAGCGTAGAGCAGCGCGGCCGCGAACGCGACGGCGGCACCTTCTGGCGCGCTGCCAAAAAGTTCCAGCAGTAAGATATAAAGCAGCCACGTGGCAGCGTCGTGGAACACCATATTTATCAGATGATAACTCAGTGGGCTTGGACCGCTGATCGCCCAGTTCAGAGCCAGAGTGGCGAATGTGACGGGCCTGAAGAGTGTGCTGACCGGGTTCGGCGAGAAGAGCCGCTGCAGCGAAGGATCGGTCACCTGCGGATTGCGGAGAATGTACAACTCGTCGTCCATCACGAATTGGTTGGCCAGCGTGTTGGCGTACACAAACACCACGGATGCCAGCAACAGTGCCGTGAATAGACGATGCCTCATTCCATGCAATCATGCGGTTGAAATGCGCCGGTTTCGCGGCGCTTCTTGGCGGGGTGTGGTCTTTTCGTTACTTCGGCACGCGCCGCAATGGAGGGGAAAAGGCTTACGTTTGCGTCGGGGGCAAGTCGGTCTTGACGACGTAGTGATACAGCCACAGCAGCAACGTCGTGAAGACTCCAATTCCGGAAATCGCCCACCACACTTCAGCCGGCCGCTGCGCGACTTCCCCGAAATGGTGCATCAGCCGCCCGCCCAGCCATCCCCCGATCAGCGAGCCGATTCCAATGGGTACGAACGCGAAGCCCATGTACGTGCCCTGCTGCCCCGGCGGCGCGAGGCGGGAAACGTATTCGTAGTAGCGCGGCGAGAGAATGATTTCGCCGATGGCCACGACGAAAATGGACAATATGACCGCCCACACGGCGGGATGAGACGCCACGATGAGCCAGCCGAGCGAGGTCACGAGCGTCCCGATTGTAATGGCGCGAAAGGCCGGGATTTTTTGCGTGAGATAAGTGGCCACAAATTGCAGGCAAATCACCGTTGCCGCGTCGGTGATCAGAATGAGTTCGACGTCCGCATGCGGGTCGACGTACGCATGAATATAGATCGGCAGCACGATATATTGCTGCCAGAAGACGATCCAGAACCCGGAGAAAATCAGCAGAAAAATCAAAAAACGCGGATTGGTGAGGACGGTAAGCAGATTCCGCGTGCTTTCCGCGAGGCTCGTGGCCTGAATCTCTCCCGCCCGTCGCGGCTCCCGGAAAAACAAAAGCACGGCAAAGAACATCAGCAAGACACTCAGCGCGGACACACGGAAGACATTTTCGACTCCCAAATGACGATGCGCCCAGGAAGCCACGTAAGGTCCCGCCGCGCCCCCGATGTTCACCAGCGTGTAGTAGATGGAGTAGCCGATCGACCGGACGTTTTCGCTCGATGCGCGCGCAGTGGTGCCCACGACGCTGGGCTTCACCATCGAGATTCCCAATGCGGGCAGCACCAACACGAAGGTGACGAGCCCAAGCAGCGGTACTGTGTTGCGAACCGGCGCCATCCACGCCGCTCCGAGCGAGCCGATCAGGAAATAAGCGCACGCCAATATCAGGTAGGCGAGCGAGAGCGCGCGGCGGAAGCCCAGGCGGTCCGCCACAGCGCCGCCGAGGATTGCCAGGAACCAGACCATCCCGCCAAACAGGCCCGCGAGCGAGCCGGTTTGCTCGGTCGGGATATTCAGCGATTCGTGCAGGTAATTTGCCAGCGAGGAGAACGCGCCGTAGTAGGCCAGCCGCTCGAAGATTTCGCTGACGTTTGCGACCCAAAAGGCGGGTTCGAAGCCGTCACGAATTTCCCGAAGGCGCTGGCTGAAGCTCACCCGGCACTCTCCCAATTGTTGAGGTGCACCCTGGAGTACATAGGCCGGGCGCGATTGTAGCGAAAGCGCTGCTCGCGCGCCAGACGAAGCAGTCCCGAAAGTCAGATTGCATATCCGGAACCCATGTTGATAATAGACAATTGTCGCTGTACACTTGAGTGTGCATGATCGCAAGCTTCAAGCACAAAGGCCTGAAAAGGCTGTTTGAATTGAGCGATCGCAGCCTCGTGCGAGCCGATCTGCTTCGGCGAGTCGAGAATATCTTAGCCGTGTTGGATGCCGCCGAGAGCCCGCGAGCGCTTGACCTTCCCGGCTACCGCCTGCATCGGCTAAAGGGCGACCGCGAGGGTTTCTGGGCGGTCACCGTTCGCGCTAATTGGCGAATCGTGTTTCGGTTCGAAGGTGGAGACGCATTCGACGTCGAACTGACGGATTATCATTAACAAAGGAGCACCGACATGCCTATGAAGAATCCGCCTCATCCGGGTCGCATTCTGCGTGATGACTGCCTTGAGCCGCTTGGCTTGAGCGTGACCGCGGGCGCGAGGGTACTCGGCGTTTCCCGGCAGGCGCTCAACAATGTGGTGAATGAGCGAGCCGGAATCAGCCCGGAAATGGCGATTCGCATCGCGAAAGCCTTTGGAAGCACCGCGCAAACCTGGCTGCGGATGCAGACCAGCTACGACCTCGCTCGCGCGCTAAGATCCGAAGGCAAGATCCGGGTCCGCCGATATCGGCCGAAGGAAGTTGCGGCCTGAATTCGTAATTGCCGCCTCGCTGCTTATCGCCGCGTCGAAAACCGGCGAAGGACCATGGCCACTGCGCCGATGTTGTACAAGACGAAGACGACCAACGCCGTGATCGTTGGGCCGGTTGGAAGCCGGGGCGGGGGAGTCAAATTGGCGCGCATGGCCAGCCCCATGATGAACACGACGAGCAGCAGAAGAGCGCAGCCATACCACGCGAAGAAATTCTCAAAATAGGCAAACGTCGTGGCACGCCGCTCTGGCGCGAGCCAGTATTCCTTGCTCGGCAGGTTGATCCTTGTGTCGGGCGTCTTCGCGACGCTGCGCCCTACCCAGAACTCGACAACGAGCGCAGGCAGAAGTGTGACGGCATAGACAATGAAAAATTGCGACTTCGTCATCCACCCGTTTGGCATGCCGGAGGCCGCGAAATGCGACGCCATGCGATCCGGCAGCAGCGGAAAACCGTAAACTCCCTGCACGATGGCAGCGAAAACAATGGCGAAAAACAGGCCCCTCGGTACGCTTGTGCCAGACATAATTGGTCTCAACTAAAAGCCTACTAAGCGAAGCCGGCGGGCACAAGTGAACTTGACCGGACGCGCAACCCGCGGGAATCGGTTGGCTGCTGCCCACTCCTTATGTAATGCTATAGCGTTTTGCGGCCGGCGAAATCCGACGCGGGTGTGGGTGTGTCCGGTCCGTGTAAGAGTGCCAGCTCCTATGAATATGAAACGTTCAGGAACTGTCCGATGGTGACGCTGCGCGACATCCAGGCTGCGCGCGAACGCATCCGCGGCTCGATCGTGGTGACGCCGTTTGTGCGCTCCGAGAAATTCTCGCTGCAAACGGGCAACACGATTTTCCTGAAGCTCGAAAATCTGCAAATGACGGGCGCGTTCAAGGAGCGCGGCGCGCTGAACAAAATTTTGTTGCTGTCTGAAGACGAGCGCCGGCGCGGCGTGATCGCGGCTTCCGCGGGAAATCACGCGCAGGCTGTGGCGTACCACGCGACGAAACGCGGCATCCAGGCGCAGATTTGCATGCCGCTCACGACGCCGCTGGTGAAAGTGTCGGCCACGCGCGGCTACGGCGCGGAAGTCATTCTGGTTGGCGCGAACTACGACGAAGCCTGCGAGGAAGCGGTGCGCCGCTCGAAGCAGCACGGCCTCACCTTCATTCACCCGTTCGATGACGAAGCGGTGATCGCCGGCCAGGGCACGCTCGGCCTCGAGATGCTCGAGCAGCACGCCGACCTCGACGCCGTGGTCATTCCGGTGGGCGGCGGCGGTCTGATCGCCGGCGTGGCCTGCGCGGTGAAGGAAACGAACCCCAAAATCAAGGTCATCGGCGTGCAGTCCGCGAGGCTGGCCTCCATGAAGGCGGCGTGGGACAAGAACGAGATCGTTACTCTGCCTGCGAACAAGACAATCGCCGATGGCATCGCCGTGCGCTCCGCGGGCACGCTGACGTTTCCGCTGGTCAAGAAGTACGTCGACGAAATCGTGACCGTGGACGAGGAAGAGATCGCCAGCGCGATCCTGCAGCTCCTCGAAAAGGAAAAAATGCTCGCGGAGGGCGCGGGCGCGGCGGCCACCGCGGCGCTCCTGAATAAGAAAACCCCAAATCACGGCAAGAAGCTCGGGGTCCTGGTCAGCGCCGGGAACATCGACGTCTCGCTCCTTTCGCTGATCATCCGGCGCGGACTCGTCAAGGACGGCCGCCTGGTCCGCCTGCGCATCCATCTTCCCGATCATCCCGGCGCGCTCGAAAAACTCGCGCGCGTCATCGCCCATCAGAAGGCCAACATCGTGGAAACGATGTACGACCGCGCCTATTACGGCGTCGTCCTGGGCGACGCCGTCATCGACATCACTATGGAAACGCGCGGGCCCGAGCACGTGGCCGATCTGACCGCCGCGCTCGAAGCTTCGGGCTACGCTTTCGAGCGCGTACAATAGAGACGTTCATCGCCGGCTTCCATCCTTCCCCGCCTGGGAGGCTTTCCCATGAACACTGCCGCCGCAAATCCGCTTTCCTACTTGCACGATCAGCTCGCCGATCTTGACGCCAAGGGCCTGCATTTCCGCCTGCGCGTTCTCCAGGGCGAGCAGAAACCCGTCGCCCACTTCGACGGGAAGGACGTCATCAATCTCAGCTCCAACAATTATCTCGGCCTGACCACGCATAAGGCTCTGCGCCGCGCCGCCATCGAAGCGATCCGCACGCACGGAGTCGGCGCCGGCGCCGTGCGCACCATCGCCGGCACCATGGACCTGCACATGGCCCTCGAAGAGCAAATCTCAAAATTCAAGGGAACGGAAGCGTGCGTGGTGTTTCAGTCCGGCTTCACCGCCAACGCAGGCACGGTCGCGGCGATTCTCGGCAAGGACGACCTGATTCTCTCCGACGAGCTGAATCACGCCTCCATCATCGACGGCTGCCGCCTGTCTCGCGCGACGATCAAAGTCTTCAAGCACAAGGACGCGGCCGATTGCGAGCGCCTGTGCAAGGAAACCGAAAACTGGCCCGGCCACAAGCTCCTGATCACCGACGGCGTTTTTTCCATGGACGGCGACATCGCCCCGCTTCCCGAACTCTGCACCCTCGCCGAAAAATTCAACTGCATCATGATGGTGGACGACGCGCATTCCTCGGGCGTCCTCGGCCGCGGCGGGCGCGGCACGGTGGACCATCTCGGCTGCCATGGCCGCGTCCACATTCAGGTGGGCACGCTCAGCAAGGCGATCGGGGCCATGGGTGGATACGTCTGCGGGTCGCGCGAGCTGATCGATTTTCTCTATCACCGCGCCCGGCCTTTCCTCTTTTCCACCGGGCATCCCCCGTCGGTGATCGCCACGTGCCAGGCGGCATTCGCGCTGCTCGATTCCGCGGACGGAGAGAAGCTGCTCAAGAAACTCTGGGCGAATACCAAATTCTTCCAGCGGCGTTTGAAGAAACTCGGCTTCTCAACGGGCGCGACGCAAACTCCGATCACCCCGATTCACGTCGGCGAAGGCGCGAAGGCGTTCGAATTCTCGCGCCGCCTCTACGACGCCGGCGTCTACATTCCCGCCGTCGGATTCCCCACCGTACCCGAAGGCAAGGCGCGCCTCCGTGCCATGGTCACAGCAACCCACAAGCGCGCGGACCTGGAGCGCGCCGGCGCGATCATTGCGGAGGTGGGACACTCGTTGGGAATTGTCTAGCTACGCCCCCAGCGCAGCAGTCAGGCGGCTCATATCAGGCGGCCTTTCCAGTGACTTTACCTGGTCGATCACCGACTCCGCTTTTTCCTTCGGCCACTTCGCGAATTCGGCGTTGCCGCGGAATTTGTCCGCGACTTCTTCGTACGTCATGGGATTTTCGGGGCTGCCCTTGGCGGGTTCGGTGCGGCCGGAGATGACGCCGCCGTCCTTCATGTAAATTTTCAGGCCGCTTTGCTCGACGAGAATGGCCTGCAGCGACGCGCCCTGCAGCTCCAGCTTGTTGAAGTCCGGATCGACGGCGTAGTGCACGCGGGCGATCATGTCCTGCACCTCCGCGCGCTGCACCACGGTGTCGGTGAACGTGGCGAGCGTGGCCTTGCGGTCGAGGAGCAGGATGGCCATGGCGAATTCCATGCTGAATTTCGCCTGCAGGCCCGTGGTCGGATGATGCTGGAAGAGCGTCCGGTAATTGCTCAGGTTTCCGCCGACTTCCACTTTCTCCACGTCCGCGGCCTTGATGTTGTTCTTCTCGATCATGCGGAGCATCGCGTCCATCGACTGCTGCTGGATCGTGCCGCACGGGAAGCGCTTGATCAGGTCTCCCGGCGTGGCGAACATCCACGGCTTGCCCAGGCGATCGACGATCAGTTTCGGGTCGAAGCCGCCGCCGACCATGAAAAATCCGAGCGGGGCTTCCAAAATATCGGGAGCGGCGGTCCAGCCGATGGCGGCGAGGTCGGCGGCGGCGCTGCCGTTCTCGCCGGCGGGCCCGCGCATCCGGCAATACATCGAATCGCTCGGCCCGTGCGGCGGCGGCGCGACCATCGTCGGCACGAAGATGAAAGTTCATCCGCGCTTCGCCGCGCTCGCCAACGGCGTCTCGATTCACGCCGACGACTACGACGACACCGGCTCGGCCATGCACGTTGCCGCGCCGGTTCTTCCGCCGTCCTTCGCGCTCTGCGAAACGGGCAAGCGCGGCGGCAAGGACCTGATGCTCGCGTTTCACATCGGCGTCGAAGTCGCGGACAAGATCGGCGACGCCGTCTCTCCCCGCCACCAGCAGGACGGTTTTCACACCACGGGTACGATCGGCACATTTGGCAGCG
>Ga0207018_1004_pt1 | contig 56350 bp, 46 predicted proteins | sample Alteio_BWMinCont_52_FD_153476 | JGI IMG/M metagenome (GOLD analysis project Ga0207018, IMG submission 153476) | Enriched cells from forest soil in Barre Woods Harvard Forest LTER site, Petersham, Massachusetts, United States -... | ecosystem: Environmental > Terrestrial > Soil > Temperate forest >...
TCAAGGCGTTCGGACAAGTATCTCGGGTGAAACGGGAAAATATCAATTTCTGTTGCTGCCTGAGGGCACTTACACGGTGAAGTTCGACCTTCCCGGATTCAGGACGCTGGTGCACGATGGCATCATTGTCCAAGTCTTTAAGACTACCGAAATCAACGCCGCGCTCGAAGTCGCATCGACGGCCGAAACCGTTACGGTTAGCGGCGAATCGCCAGTTGTCGACGTTCAAAATGCGACCATCGGCGTGAACTTCGATCAAACGATGTTGCGCGACACTCCGAATTCGCGCGATCTGTGGATCGTGCTTGGACAGACCGCCGGCATGGAATCCGCGGGCCGATACGACGTCGGTGGTTCGACCATGGGATCCCAGACCAGTTTCCGCGCTTACGGAACGAGCTCTCAGGGCACTTACAACCTGGACGGCATCATCACGTCGGACGGCGGGAACTCAGCGGGTTGGTATTTCGATTACGGCTCTTTCTCCGAAATGCAGATCTCTGCTGCGGCCAACTCTGCTGAAGTCATGACCGCTGGCGCCTTGACCAATATCACGGTCAAGAGCGGAAGCAATAAAATCCATGGCCAGATCTATGCCGACTGGGAGAATGACCATTTCCAGGGCACCAATATCACCGCCTCATCGCCTGAAGCGCGGATATGTCCGACGGCCGCTCAGGTCGCGACTTTCAGCGGACCGTGCGGACTGTACTACAACACCATTGCGGGCGGCACCGTCCCGGCTGGCGACCGCCTGCAGCGATACAACGATTTCAACCCGAACATCGGCGGGCCAATAAAGAAGGACAAGCTTTGGTGGTTCTTCTCCTGGCGCGATCAGTTCTCCGGACTCAACACCCAGATGGGACTGTCGGATACCTCCGATACTAACTTCGGTCTGCCGACTTCACGCGCCGCAGTTGTCGGTGGAGGCGATTACACCACGCGCCTTCGAATTCCTACGATAAAGCTCAACTGGCAAATGACGCCTAAGAACCAGTTCATTTTCGTGTGGCAGCACAGCCGCAAGCATGCACCATATCGCGGCGGGACGGGAGGCAACGCTTATGAATACATCGTGGCTTCGACCGGCGACCAGCACGATCCTTCAGACGGAAGAAAGTGGGAATGGCAGTCGGTTTTGAGCCCGCGCTTGACAATAGATGTTAAGGCGACGGATTCACAATATATCTTCCCGCAATACACGCACATCAATCAAACCCCGGTTAGCGACAGCTCTTTAGGCTGGGTGCGCGGCGGTTTTGTCGGAAGCGACGAGTGGGACAGGCATTGGGATTGGGGCGGAAACGCGTCATATTTCAAGCAAGGGTTGCTTGGGGCCGATCACAACTTGAAGTTTGGTTTTGACGTCTATTGGTACTCGCTCCTGACTTACCACGACGCTACGCCCGGCGGCGGTTTTTCAATGACGCTCGCCAATGGCGTGCCGAGCTCGTTCAGCATTCCGGTTTCGCCTTATCAGAACGAAAATTCGGCGTTCCAGGACGCCGCGTATGTGCAGGACAAATTCAACGTCGGCCGCCGGATGACGTTGAATGTCGGCGTTCGTTGGGACCGGTTTCACACGTATTATCCGCATCAGGGAAATGCTAGTAACGGTCCCTGGGGAAGCCCGGTGTCGCTGGGTATTGGAGCCTACGCGAACGTAAATGTACCGTTTTCGATTCCGAAGACTTACGTGGCCCTGTTCAACAATATAGTGCCGCGGTTCGATGTGTCATACGACCTCTTTGGAGACGGCAAGACCGCACTCAAGGCCAGCGCCGGAAAGTTCGCCTGGGATCCGGGCACGGGCCCCAACGCCAATCCGAACGGCGGTATCTCCTACAAATTCAACATGTGTTCGAATGACATCGTGATCGCAGGCAAGTCGAATCCTTGTCCCGCCGGTGTCCCGTCGGTCGATGACCCGTCGGTGATTACTCCGGCGTACGTTCAGGCGTATGGCTCGAAGCTGTTCCAAAGCGGCGGCCCGGCGTCGGCGATTGTGGTCGATCCGAATCTTTCGAATTCGTGGTCGGATCAGTACACATTGGGCATCGAACATCAGCTCGTAACTAACCTTGGCATTCGCGCCAGCTTCATCCGCTCGTTCGACCAGAATCCTTACGCTTCAGTCAACACAGCCCTAACGGCTGCCGACTACACACCAACGACGGTTAACATCACCGGTCGCAGCGGCATCGCGGGTGGAGCGGATAGCCAGAACATCACGGTTTACAACATCCTGCCCGCGGACAAGAGCCTGAACACGACGCTCTTTACGAACTACAAGGGCATCGGCAGCAATTATTCGACTGCTGAACTGACCATGACCAAGCGCATGAGCAGTCGGTGGAGCGGCCTGTTCAGTTGGGACGCGACCCATCGCACTCTCGGCCAGACGATCAGCAACGATCCGAATACGCTTGCCTGGGGTGCGAACTCCAACGAGCATTATTGGACCTGGTCTGTGAAGTCCGCGCTGACGTTTCAAGCGCCCTATGGCGTGACCCTGACCAATACGTTCGACTCGCAGAAAGGCGAGACCTATCCTCGCACTGTCAGCGTAACCGGTTTGAATCAGGGCACCATCACGGTCTACGCCGAGCACACTGGAACCAACTTCTATCCTACGGTTAATCTGTGGAACTTCCGTGCGGAGAAGAAATTCAAGGTCAAGGACACCCAAAATATCTCGGCCTTGTTTGACCTGTTCAATATTCCAAACTCAAGCACGCCCTATGGCTGGGTTACGAACTCGAACAGTCCGTACACGTTCCAGAATCAGGTCACGTCGATTTTGAATCCGAGAATCTTCAGACTCGGCGCCCGATACACCTTCTAGTCTGCACTAACAAAAAGGCACAAACTGCATCATGCGGTTTGTGCCTTTTTTGTTTCCTGAAATTATTCCCCGGCAAGGCTCAAGGTTTACCATCGGCTATGTTTATTCAGAAGAATTCGTCATCTAAGACTAATATTTGGCATCGAATGACCCTTTGCGCGGTTCTGGTCGCGTCTGTTTGCTCGGTTTCATTTGGTCAGTCACTCGAACAGTATTCGCACGGCTCGGTTGCAGCTAAAGTTGGTTGGGCAGGAGCCTTCGATACCGCTGTGCTCGGTCCGACAATCCTGTCCGATAAGGAAACGATGATCAGCGGCAGCGCCGAAATCCGACCTTTTCGATATATTGGATTTGAATTCGATGCCAGCGGCATGAGTCGGCAGGAGCACTCGATGACAGGGCAGGTAACGTCTCAGGGGAGCGTCGTATTTCTCAATGGGAATGTGGTTGTGCACCCGCCGATAGGCAATCGCGTTCGCCCTTATATCTTTGGCGGGGCAGGGGATATGGTGCTCAAGGAACAAATCGGCCCGACAGCTGGAACCCATTACGGTCGTGTGTTTACCGTTGGCGGAGGAGTCGACACCCGGCTGAAGCATCGGCTCTATCTGCGGACCGAAGCGCGCTCGTTCTCTCCGCGCATCTATAACAAGGTCCTTCAGTTCTCAGCCGGTCTCGCCTTTCACTGGTAGCTGGCTGCGAAATCAGTTTGCTGGCTACGAAATCAGTGTGCAGGCCGAGAAATCCAGTCCGTAGTCGGGAAGGCAATTTGTGCGAAGCTTTCAGCCGGTCTGGCCTTTCGCTGGTAGGCTGCCCTGCATCATCTCCAGGTAGCGTGACGGGATGGATTTCGGTTTCCCATCTGGTCCGATTACGACATGGACCGTTTTACCCTCGGCAACCCGGCCATTGGCATTGCGAATGACATACGTGAACTCCAGAACGCGTCCGCTCATGCGGGTGATCTGGGTTTCGACGACGATTTCGTCGTCATAGCGCGCAGGCGCGTAATACCGGCAGTTGGCTTCCACGACGGCGATGAAGGCCTGCGCCTCTCGTTCCAGGTCGCGATAGATGAAGCCGCAATCGCGGCAAAAGTCGGTGCGGCCGATTTCCATCCAGACGAAGTAGTTCGCGTAGTACACGACGCCCATCTGGTCGGTTTCGGCGTAGCGCACTCGAAATCGGCTTTCTGTCGGCGGTCGTGTCACGTGGTCTGTTCCCCGGCAGTCGTTTGCAAGACGCGGGAGGGGAGTTCGCGCGCCAGTTCCAGGCCAATGAAGCGCGAGGCGCGGCGAATCAGTTTCAAGGAGACGCCGGTTTCAATACCGAGACGATCCAGCAGATAGAGCAGATCTTCGGTGGCGAGATTCCCGGAGGCACCCGGGGCGTAGGGACATCCACCCAGGCCGCCTGCAGAGCTGTCGAACGTGGTGAATCCCATGTGCAGCGACTGGTAGACATTTGCGACGGCCATTCCGTAAGTATCGTGGAAGTGCATGGCGAGGTTCTTCACCGGGAAGCGTTCGAGGAGATATCCGCCGGTCACTTCGACGTCTTTCGGTGTCGCGGCGCCAATGGTGTCGCCGATGGAGACCTCGTCGACGCCGAGATCGAACAGTGCTCGCACGACGTCCCCCACTTTCTCCTTGGCCACCGCACCTTCGTAAGGGCAGACGAAGCAGGTCGAGACATAACCGCGTACCGAGACGCCTTCCTGTAAGGCGCGGGCCACAACCGGTCGAAAGACTTCGATCGACTCGTCGATTCCCATGTTGATGTTTTTCTTGTTGAAGCTCTCGGAAGCTGCCGTGAATACCGCGATGCGTCGGATGCCGGTTTCGATCGCGCGCTCCAGGCCTTTCATGTTCGGGACCAGGGCGGAGTAGCGGACGCCTGCATGGGATTCGAGTTGGCCGATCAGTTGCGCCGCATCGGCGAGCTGGGGAATCCACTTGGGGTGGACGAATGATGCGACTTCGATTTCCTTCAGGCCGGAGGCCACGAGCATCTTGATGAACTCCGCCTTCTTTTCGGTGGGAACGGTCTTGGCTTCGTTCTGCAGACCGTCGCGTGGGCCGACTTCTACGATCCGGACGGATTTGGGCAGGTTAGTCATACTTCAGAGGTTTGGGAAACGGAAGAGTCCAGGGAGTATCCCCTCCTTCCGAAGGAGGGGTGTCTGCGCCGCAGGCGCAGACGGGGTGGTTGTTTAACCTCGACTAATCGGATGTTTAAACAACCACCCCGTCCGCTCGGCCTGCGGCCTTCACGGCCACCCCTCCTTCGGAAGGAGGGGAATATGGTCTCCATTGCCGTTGCTACGATCACAATATGGCAGTTCTTCATTCGATCACGACCAGGAGTTCGTTCATTTCGACTACCTGGCCGACCTGGCAGTGAATTGATTTCACCGTCCCTGCTCTCGATGCGACCAGGGCGCTTTCCATCTTCATCGATTCCATGATGACGACGCTTTGCCGCTCGGTAACCGTGTCACCGACTGCGACGTCGATGCGGAGGACCTTGCCCGGCATCAACGCGCGAATCTCTCCGGAACTGCTGCCGGCAGCTTCTTCGAGAGACTTGCCTTTTTCGACACGGTTCAACCGGTATGTCCGGCCGCCGATCCAGACGACTACGGTGTCTCGATCGCGATGCCTGTAAAAACGCTGATTCTGTCCGTCGACGACAATCCAGCCGCTATCGGCAGCCGAGTCCAGAATGGTGAACGGCACGGTCCTATCGTCGACATGAAGCAAGCCTGCGCCATTCGACTCCTCAATTCGGACGACGATGTCGCGGTCGGCGGTGTTCCAATGATACTCGCGTCCCGTCATGAGTTTGGCCAAGCTCCAGACGCCCAGACGTCTGCAAAAGTTGTCGTCCCGGTCGTCTTAGCTGCAGCCCGCGATGCTCCAAGCGATGCGGCCAGCAATGCTCCAACGGGGACATCCCCGGTTGGGGCGTGCAACAAGTCCGCATGATGTTCGATGAAATGGGTCGTGATCTTTCCGGAAGCGAAGTCCGCACTCGAGATCACGCGGTTCAGGAACTCGATGTTATTGCGGACGCCCAGAAGTGCGAACTCCGAGAGTGCGCGCTTCATTCTCTCAATGGCAGAGTCGCGCGACCCGGCCCAGACCACAAGTTTCGCCAGCATCGGGTCGTAGTGAAAGCTCACGGTTGAACCCTCGTCAATCCCACTGTCGAGCCGGATTCCGGGTCCAATCGGAGGTTTATAGATGGCGATCGTGCCGGTGTCGGGTCGAAAGTTTTCCTCGGGCACTTCCGCGTAGAGGCGACACTCAATCGCGTGTCCGGTCTGCCGTAAGTCGGATTGCTGGAACGACAATGGGTGACCGTCCGCGATGCGGATCTGTTCGCGAACGAGATCAATTCCGGTCGTCATCTCCGTCACAGGATGTTCGACCTGCAAACGCGTGTTCATTTCGAGAAAGAAAAAGCGTCCATCCGGACCGACGATGAACTCGACCGTTCCGGCGCTGACATAGTCGACGGCCCGCGCTGCGGCAACGGCGGCCTCGCCCATCTGGGCCCGCAATTCCGGAGTCAGCGCGGGAGACGGCGTCTCTTCGATGATTTTCTGGTGTCGCCTCTGGATGGAACATTCGCGTTCGAAGACGTGGATCGCGTTGCCGTGCGTATCGCCAAGGATCTGGAATTCGATGTGGCGCGGATCGCTGACGTATTTTTCGATGAAGACGCGGTCGTCGTTGAATGCCTTTCCGGCTTCGCGCGCCGCGGCAGCCATGGCGTCGGCCAATTGCGCCGGGTCGGTGACCAGTCGCATTCCCTTGCCGCCGCCGCCGCCCACTGCCTTGACCAGAACAGGGAATTCGGATTTCGGCGGATCCCCGTCCCAGCTTGGAACGACCGGAACGCCGGCTTTCCGCATCAGCAGCTTCGACTCCAGCTTGTCACCCATGCGATGGATGGTGTCCGTTTTGGGGCCGATGAGTTTGATGCCGGAGGTTTCGCAGGCGGTCGACAGGCTCGTGCTTTCAGAAAGGAACCCGTAGCCAGGATGGATGGCATCGGCGCCACTCTCCTTGGCCGCACGAATGATTTCGTTGGCGTCGAGATAGCTCTCGATGCGCTGAAATTCATCCGCCGAACGGACATGGAGAGCCTGGGCGTCCGGTTCGGTGAAGACAGCCACGGCGCGAATATCCATTTCACGAAGAGTGTGAAATATCCGGATCGCGATTTCGCCTCGATTAGCGACCAGTACCTTTCGGATCATCCTTGTACCCAGGGTGCCTTTTCGCGCGCGAAGAATGCCTTCATGCCGGCTTGTCCCTCATCACTGGAGCGGGCCCGCGCGATCGCGGCCGCCGTGAAATCGAACGAACTGTCGAGAGTTCGTTCGGCGACACCGAAGATCAGTTCCTTGACGGCGGCGATCGCTCCCGGAGCTGCCGTCAGGATCTGTTCGACCTTGGAGGCGATGAGCGCGTCCAGCACGGCTTCGTCGGCGACGACATGCTGTACAAGTCCGATCTTGAGCGCAACGGAAGCAGGGAAGCGCTCGCCCGTGATGAAGTACTCGCGGGCGTAGCCCGGGCCGATTCGAGCGAGAACGTGCGGTGCAATGACTCCGGGAACAATACCCAGCTTGACCTCGGTGAATCCAAACTGCGCCGTTTCAACTGCAATCGAGATATCGCAGGCTGCGACCACTCCCGCGCCGCCGCCTAATGCGGCGCCGTGGATGCGCGCGATAACGGGCTTGGGGCACTTGGCGATCGACATGAACATGCGGGCAGCGTTCTTGGCGTCTTCGATGTTTTCTTCGCGCGTGTAACTCGCCATGCTCTTCATCCAATTGAGATCGGCGCCCGCACAAAAAGACTTGCCTGCGCCGGCAAGAATGACGGCACGAACGGCGGAGTTATGACCGAGCTCGTTGAACGTCAGGGTGACCGTGCGGATGAATTCTTCGTTGAAAGCGTTGTGCAGTTCGGGCCGATCGAATGTGACGCGAGCGATTGGTCCCTGAATATCGACTTTAAGCATAGTTACCACTCATCAATTGTAGGCGCCGGCTTTACGCCGGCGCGGCCGAACGAAGTTCGGCACCTCACCGAGCGACCTGCGGTCGCCGCGCCGGCATAAAGCCGGCGCCTACATTCGGAAGACCCCGAACTTGGTTTCCTGTGCCGGCTTGTTCATGGCCGCCGAGATGCCGAGGGCCAGAACCATGCGCGTGTCCGCCGGATCGATCACTCCATCATCCCAGATGCGGGCGGTGCTGTAGTACGCGCTGCCTTCATGCTCGTACTTTTCCAAAGTCGGTCGCATGAATTCGATTTGTTCTTCAGGCGACAGCGTTTTGCCTTGGGCCTGAAGCTGCTCCAACTTGACCTGCAGCAAAACCTTTGCGGCTTGCTCGCCACCCATGACGGAAATGCGCGCATTTGGCCACATCCAGAGCTGGCGCGGGCCGTAAGCGCGGCCGCACATGCCGTAGTTGCCGGCGCCGTAGGATCCTCCGATGACGACTGTAAACTTGGGAACGGCCGCATTGGCCACCGCGTTCACCATCTTGGCTCCATCCTTGGCGATCCCGCCCCGCTCGTAAGCCTTCCCGACCATGTATCCGGTGATGTTCTGCAGGAAGATAAGCGGGATCTGACGTTGGGCACAGAGCTCGATGAAATGGGTCGCCTTCAGCGCGCTTTCGGAAAACAACACGCCATTGTTGCCGAGTATCCCGACGGGATAGCCCCAGATGCGTGCGAAGCCGCACACCAGCGTTTGGCCGTAGAGCGCTTTGAACTCGTGGAACCAGCTGGCGTCGACGATCCGCGAGATCACCTCGCGCACATCATAACCCTTGCGTGGATCGGTCGGCACGACATCGTAAAGTTCGGATGGGTCGTGATGCGGGTCTTCGGATTCGGCCACCTGCAGGCTCTGGCGTTTGGGAGCCGGAATCGAGCGAAACACATCGCGGACGATGCGGATGGCGTCGGCGTCATTCTGCGCGTAGTGATCGGCGACTCCGGAGATTCGGCAATGAACGTCGGCGCCGCCGAGTTCTTCGGCCGTGACTTCCTCGCCCGTTGCGGCCTTGACCAGCGGCGGTCCGCCGAGAAAGATCGTGCCTTGGTTCTTGACGATGATCGCTTCGTCGCTCATCGCGGGAACATAGGCGCCTCCGGCCGTGCACGAACCCATGACGGCGGCAACCTGATAGATTCCTGCGGACGACATCGTCGCCTGGTTATAGAAGATGCGTCCGAAGTGTTCGCGATCCGGGAAGACTTCAGCTTGTAAGGGAAGAAAGGCCCCGCCGGAATCGACGAGATAAACGCACGGGAGGTTGTTTTGCAACGCGATTTCCTGTGCTCGGAGGTGCTTCTTCACGGTCATCGGGAAGTAGGTCCCGCCCTTTACCGTGGCGTCATTGGCGACGATCATCGCCTGCCGTCCCTGGATCACGCCGATTCCCGTGACCATGCCGGCGCCCGGCGCTTCATCTTTGTACATGCCGTTGGCAGCGAGGGCACTGGTTTCGAGAAACGGGGTATCGGGATCGATCAGGGCGTCGATGCGCTCGCGGACGAACATCTTGCCGCGCTCTTTATGGCGTTTGACCACGGCTTCGCCGCCGCCCTTTTTGACGGTATCCAGTCTCGCGCGCAAATCTGCGACGAGTTGTTGCATCGCCTCACGGTTATTCATAGCGAATGATTTCCCCTCCTTCCGAAGGAGGGGTGTCTGTGCCGAAGGCGCAGACGGGGTGGTTGATCATCACTTCTTACGAATATTTTGCCGGACGTAAGCGACGATGTCTTCGGTTGAAGCGCCCGGTTGGAAGATTTCGGAAACGCCCTGGTTCTTCAGCTTGGCAACGTCGAGATCCGGAATAATGCCGCCGACCAGGACCATGACATCGTTCAGTCCTTCCTTCTTCATCAAGTCCATGATGCGCGGACAGAGCGTCATGTGAGCCCCGGAGAGCACCGATAGGCCAACGACGTCGACATCTTCCTGGAGGGCCGCATGCACGACCTGCTCCGGAGTCTGACGCAGGCCGGTATAAATGACTTCGAAGCCGGCATCACGGAAGGCGCGCGCAATCACTTTTGCGCCGCGGTCGTGGCCGTCGAGGCCGGGCTTCGCAACGAGAACACGGATCTTTGTTTCCATCAGAATGCAGGTTCCTCGTAAGTACCGTAGACACTGCGGAGGTCGTCGCACATCTCGCCGAGAGTGGTGTATGCGCGGACGCAATCGAGAACGAAAGGCATCAGGTTGCCATCAGCCCGTTTGGCCGCTTTTCGCAGTTCCTCGCGAACGCTGTTGACGCGGTCGTTGTCACGTGTTGTCCGGACGTGATTCAGTTTGTCGAACTGGCGCTGGGTCACCGATTCGTCGATCAACAGGATGTCGATTGCGGATTCTTCCTCCATCACGTAATCGTTGACGCCGACGATGATCTTCTCTTTGCGCTCGATCGCTTTCTGGTAATCGTAAGCGGCGTCCTGAATCTCGCGTTGCGGGAAACTCTTCTCGATAGCGGAAACCATGCCGCCCATCGCATCCAGCCGCTCGAAATATTCCCAGCAGCCTTTCTCCATATCCAGCGTGAGCCGTTCGACGAAGTAGGAGCCGCCGAGCGGATCGACCGTATTGGTGACGCCGCTTTCGTTGGCAATGATCTGCTGCGTGCGGAGCGCGATCCGGGACGACTGTTCGGTCGGCAGAGCGAGCGTTTCGTCGAGAGAGTTCGTATGCAAAGACTGGGTGCCGCCGAGCACAGCAGCCAGCGCCTGGATGGCGACGCGAACAATGTTGTTGTAAGGCTGTTGGGCGGTGAGAGAGCAACCGGCGGTTTGCGTGTGGAAGCGAAGGATAGCCGACTTCGGGTTTTTACAATGGAAGCGCTCGGTCATCACCTTGTACCAGATCTTGCGGGCGGCGCGGTATTTTGCGACTTCTTCGAAGAGATCATTATGGGCGTTGAAGAAGAAGGAGAGGCGCGGAGCAAAGTCGTCGACGTCGAGGCCGGCGCGGATGGCCCACTCGACGTATTCAATTCCGTCGTAAAGCGTGAAGGCCAGTTCCTGCAATGCGGTCGAACCGGCTTCGCGGATGTGATAACCGCTGATCGAGATCGTATTCCACTGCGGGACGTGCTTGGTTCCGAACTCGAAGGTGTCGACGATCAGTTTCATCGAAGGCCGCGGCGGGTAGATGAACGTTTTTTGCGCGATGTATTCCTTCAGGATGTCGTTTTGAATCGTGCCGCGCAGTTTGTCCCAGGTGACACCTTCCTTTTCGGCGACGACCAGGTACATGGCCCAGATCATCATCGCCGGGGCATTGGTCGTCATCGACGTGCTGATCTTGTCGAGCGGGATGCCGTCGAACAGGGTTTCCATGTCGGCGAGCGAGTCGATGGCAACGCCGCACTTGCCGACTTCGCCTTCAGACATCGGATGATCGGAGTCGAGTCCCATCAGGGTCGGGAGGTGAAAGGCAACCGACAGCCCAGTCTGACCGTTCTTCAACAGGTACTTGAATCGGGCGTTGGTGTCCTCGGCAGTACCGAAGCCACTGAACTGCCGCATGGTCCACGGCCGGCTGCGATACATCGTCGAATAGATGCCACGGGTGTACGGCGCATCTCCGGGATCGGCAAGATCATGCTCGTAGTCGAAATCCGTGATGCTGTCGGCGGTGTAGAGTCGGTCGATCGGAACTCCGGAAACTGTCGTGAACGGGCGCTCTTTGACATCCTTGGCCATTAGTCACTCTCCAAACTCGATATAATAATGGATTCAGCGGCGAAACCAAAGCCCACAGCCGATTCAACCCACCAGAAAGACACCACTGGAGTCGTTTGGCTGGGCTCCTACTCCACACCTCGTCGAGGGTGCACCTGAACAGTGCGTTCAGATCGGCTGCAGACTTGTGGGTGGGAATCCTGTTGTTTTCGATGGTTTCCAAACGGTTCATTTCCGCTTCGATGAACGTGCTTATTGTAGGGATCCTGGGTCCGTGGTCGAGCTCAGTTCCATTTCTTTTAGCCGCAATCAGATTAGCGATCGATTGAAGAACCGCCGTGTCTGTGATGGTGTTTTCAACGAGTTGTTCGAATTCAATGGGAACGGGACCGAGACCGCGTTCGATCCACAAAATGGCAAGCAGCGGGCGTAGGACGTAAAAGTACTTCTTGCGCCACACGGACTCCCCATGCAGGTACTCACGAAAATTCCCGCGGGCCATATGCCAATAGTGAAATAGGCTCGCGTTATGCGAGTATTCAGTCTTCAGGAGAGAGCGAAGCTTACTCGCGAACGAGTAGCATTCGCGGTAGATGATTTGAGACTGCAACCACTCCATAAGTGGCGGATTGGATTTGCGGAATAGCTTCAGCGCTTTTCTGATATCCCAGCCGCTGAGATCGATATCATCCGTGATGGGACGCTCAATGACGCCTCGCTGATGTTCAAGGTCAATGGATAGGTACCAGTCGGGCGTGTGAACATAGACGAAGCGAACGTCGTAATCGCTATCACTCGAAGGAAACCCCCAAGCCCTGCTTCCCGATTCAACAGCCAGAAGGATCCGGACTTTTTCCACTGCTTCAACTTCATCTAATTGATGATTGATTTCTCCTTTGATGTCCCGCTTTGTCATCCTTAATCCCATCATGCCAGATATCTGGAAAGGGAAGACCTCAGCGTCGCGTTGCTGAGCGTCGGGCGCTGCGCCTGGCCATGGGGCGTTTCTCTCGAGTCTCGCCCCCAGCAAACCGGCGCATCCAAGCTTTAGTTCCAAATACGCCGGCCATCAAACCGGGGAGGCTGAAATCCGCATCCAGGTCGGGCCAGCTTAGCCCGTCACCTGAAGGAGTCACCGTAATGTTGGAGAGAGCGGCATCGGAAGCGTCAGCTAGTCCTTGCGCGAGTTCTGGCGGGAAGAGAAATTGTGCTCCGTTTCGAAGGTCAACAACAATTCTACGCGATCGTCGGTTGTAACGTGCCGATTTTGCCCGAGGCTCAATTTTGTCGGAGATTGCTGCTTGCCGCACAGCCGCCTCATACTCCGTCTGAAATGCTTTACCCGTCATGAAACTTTCTCCACGCTTCCAGCAGGAAATTGCGATGTTCCCACACTATACGCTTCGCCTGAGCGGCGTCATTCTTAGTCATCCGCGAAATCCTCACGAACACCACAGGGTCCAAAGCGATCATTGCCTGAGCTCTGTCTTTCACAACGTGAACATGAGCAGGTGGATGGTCGTTGAGGTAAATCCTTATTTCGAATGCGCCGATTCTCAATAACGTTGGCATGTCTATAATACCGCGGCCAACTCTGGCACGTGACGCTCCATCGCCAGTTGCTTTCAACTCAATGGGTTTGAACCAATGGCGCGGGTTTACCGGTTTTTGGAAGGTCGAGGTTTCAGCGATAATGGCGATCTTCCCAATCGCACAGCCCTGTGGCCCATTAGGCGGGTCTGACGCGTGTGCTATCATCCGAAACCTATGGCCGAAACGAAGATTACGAAGCGAAGCGAAGACTATTCCAAGTGGTATACCGATGTGATCATGGCTGCCGAACTGGCAGATTACGCGCCGGTCAAGGGTTGCATGATCATCCGTCCGAATGGCTATGCCATCTGGGAAAAGATGCAGGCTGCCCTCGACAAGATGTTCAAGGATACCGGGCATGAGAACGCGTACTTTCCGCTGTTCATTCCCGAGCATTTTCTTGCCAAGGAAGCGCAACACGTCGAGGGCTTCGCTCCTGAAGTGGCCGTCGTTACGCATGCGGGGGGCCAAAAACTGGATGAACCGCTGGTCGTCAGGCCGACGTCCGAGACCATCATCTGGAATACTTATCGCAACTGGATCCAGTCGTATCGCGATCTGCCGTTGCTGATCAATCAATGGGCCAACGTCGTGCGCTGGGAAATGCGGACCAGGTTGTTCCTGAGGACGACCGAATTCCTCTGGCAGGAAGGTCATACCGCACACGCCACCTACGATGACGCGGAGGAAGAGACGCTGAAGATGCTCGGCGTGTACAAGACTTTTGCCGAGGAGTTCATGGCCCTGCCGGTGATCGAAGGGCGCAAGAGCGAACGCGAGAAGTTTGCCGGCGCCGATCACACGTATTCGATTGAGGCCATGATGGGGGACGGCAAGGCCCTTCAGGCAGGAACTTCGCATCATTTGGGTCAGAATTTTGCGAAGGCGTTCGACGTCCAGTTCCAGACCAAAGAGGGAACACGCGATTTCGTGTTTGCCACCAGTTGGGGTCTGTCGACGCGCATGATTGGTGCGTTGATCATGGCCCACGGCGACGACAACGGTATCGTCATTCCGCCTCGCCTTGCGACGATTCAGATCGTAGTGATTCCCATTTTCCGCAAGCCGGAAGAAGGCGCGCGCGTGATGGAAGCGGTTCAGAAGCATGTTGCGGCTTTCAAGGCCGCCGGAATTGGGGTGAAGGTCGACGACCGCGAACAGTACAGCCCGGGTTGGAAATACAATGCTTGGGAAAAGCGCGGCGTTCCGTTGCGCATGGAAATCGGGCCGCGCGATCTCGACAAGAACCAGGTCATGCTGGCGCGACGCGATAATGGGCAAAAGATCCCGGCTTCACAAGACGACCTGGCGACGACCGTTCTGGCTTTGCTCGATACAATCCAGTCGGAGATGTACGCTAGAGCAAAGGATTTTCGTGAGAAGCACAGCCGTCCGGTCGACGACTATTCGAAGTTCGGTGAGATTCTCGACGGCGACTCCGGCTTCCTGTGGAGTCACTGGTGCGGCTCGGGCGACTGCGAAGAAAAGGTCAAGAACGAAACCAAGGCCACGATCCGTTGCATTCCGATGAATCGTCCGAAAGAAACCGGCCAGTGCATCGTATGTGGGAAGCCGTCTGAGGGCCGCGTGATATTTGCGCGGGCCTACTGACATCGTCATGTGTGAAGGCAGCGCAGGACGCAGAATTCGCAGACGGGGTGGTTGTCTAACTTCAATAATCGGTCGCTTAAACAACCACCCCGTCCGTTCGGCCTTCGGCCTTCACGGCCACCCCTCCTTCGGAAGGAGGGGAAATTTCGGTCAACCTGCCTGTGGGTTAACATCAATAAACAACCAGAAAGCCCTTGTCCACGCATAAGAACCTTCCTTCGACAGATCCAAAAGACCGACAGACCTGGATCCGCCACTGTCTTTACCTGGCGGTGATAACGGCCGTCTACCACACGCTGCAGTTCGTCGCCGGCGTTGCCATCTATAAAAGGACAAACTCGCCGGCGTTGATCACCTATGCCCTGGATGCCCTGGTCAGCGCTCCCGCTGCCTTGCTTTTGGCATTGAGGATTCTGCGGCATAACCGCATCGACATCATCGGGGTTGACGAGAAGTGGAGGTTCCGTGCCGTTGCGATCGGGTACATGACTCTAAGCCTGGTTGGCCTGTATCTGGGCGCTACCTCTCTTTGGTATGGTCGTCATTCCGGCCGAGACCTCCTTTCCATCGTGCTCGCCGCGGTTTCGATGCTGGCGATTCCCATCATCGGTTCCTACATGAAGTCGCTCGCCGTCGAACTGCGCAGCCAGACGATGAAGTCGACCGCGCTGTTTACCTTCGGTAATTCCTACCTCTCGATGGTTCTGCTGATTTCGCAACTGCTCAACATTGGTATGGACAACTGGTGGGGCGACTCGCTCGGGGCGCTCGTGATGTTTCCGTTCATGATGCAGAAGGGAATCCAGATGCTGCTGGATGAAGGCAAACACGAGTATGTGGAAGACACGGAGGAGTAACGGTATACTCGGCGACGTATAAATCGACGCCATGAAAAAACTTCTCCTGCTCGTATCGCTTTGCGCCGTGATGCCTCTGCTTGCCATGCAGAATGGCCAAATCCTCGTCATCCTCGGCGCCACCTTGATTGACGGCACGGGGACACCCGCCGTCAAGAACTCGGCGATCGTCATTGAGAACGGCCACATTCGGGACATCGGGCCGCGCGGCAGCATCCGCATTCCGGGAAATGTGACGACTGTCAATGCGACCGGCAAGTGGGTGATCCCCGGACTGATCGACGCGCATGTTCATTTCTTTCAGTCCGGCGGACTCTATACCCGGCCCGATGTGATTGATCTGCGGAAGCAGCGTCCCTATCAGACGGAACTGGATTGGATTAAGGAAAGGCTGCCCGTCACGTTTGCCCGCTATCTGGCCTGTGGTATCACCGGCGTGGTCGATGTCGGCGGCCCGATGGCCAACTTCGACGTGCGTGACCTTGCGTCCCGTACAAAGAATGCGCCGCGTGTCGCCGTCGCCGGTCCGCTGATATCCACCTACCTGCCGCCGGCTCTCGACACTTCCGATCCGCCGATCGTCAAGGCGACGTCTCCGGAGAATGCCCGCGAGTTGGTTCGGCGTCAGCTTCCACACAAGCCGGACTTGATCAAGATCTGGTTCATCAATAACCCTGGAGACGATCTCAGTCAGCAAACGGCCATTGTGCGCGCGGCCATCGAAGAGAGTCACGCGCATAACATCCGTGTCGCTGTCCATGCAACCGAACTCGATGTGGCGAAGGCCGCATTGCAGGCTGGCGCGGACATTCTGGTTCACAGCGTGATGGATCGCCGGGTGGACAACGAGTTCATTGACCTCGTCACCAAACGGGACGTCCTCTATATGACGACGCTGGCGGTCAATGACGGATATCGGGACGTGCTCAATCAGGACGTGCACCTCTCCGATTTTGAAATGCGGATGGGCGATCCCAAGGTGATTTCGACCTGGTCGGATCTGGCCAAGATCGCGGCGAGTGATATTCCGGGCGGCGTGCGTCATCTGCCGGCCCGTGCCCAACGTCCGGTTGCGTACGATAACCTGGCTCTGCTCGATGCCGCTGGCGTTCGCATCGTCGGCGCAACGGACGCGGGAAACATCGGAACGCTACACGGTCCGGCGCTGCATCGCGAGTTCGAGTTGATGGCGGAAGCGGGCTTGCGGCCGATGGAGATCATCGTCTCCGCTACGAAGCATGCCGCCGAGGTGATGGGTCGGAAAGATGACTTGGGCACCCTGGAAAAAGGCAAGTGGGCGGACCTCGTCTTACTCGATGCCGATCCGCAAGCCGACATCAAGAATACCCGCCGGATCTTCCGCGTGATGAAGGGCGGGGAATTCATCGACATTTCCGCGGACATGCTGAAGTAGTTCATTGAAATCTTCCTTGAAGTAAGGACGCCGATCGGCTAGCTTGGTTCTGTGATAGTTGAAAATGATAATCGTTTTCATTCAGTCATCATAAAGGAACCATCCGAGCCGATGCTTCTCCGCCTGTCGCATGTTCCAATGAACCGTTGGTTCCGCATCGCCAAGCTTGATGGCCCGAAAGAGGACTGTAACCGCCTTTTAGATCTAGGGTTTACGCCTGGTGAAGAGGTGCTGGTGACGCATACCGCCCCCCTGGGCGATCCGCTGGTGATTCATGTTCGGGGCGCCTTGCTGGCTCTGCGCAAACGCGAAGCGGCCTGGATCTGGGTTCAGTAAGTAGATGGACTGTCACTCCTCCGATACGGAAGTCCTCGATGCCGTTCCATCCAAAGATCTGACCGTCTGCCTGGTCGGCATGCCCAATGCCGGCAAGACCACCCTGATGAACGCTCTCACGGGCGGCAATTTTCACACGGCAAACTATCCCGGCGTCACTGTCTCGCTGATGCGCGGCAAGACGAAAGCGGACCTCGGTCCCGTGGTGAATATTGTGGATTTGCCCGGTGTCCACAGCTCAATTGCTCCGTCTCCGGAAGAAGAACTGGCCTGCAGCGTGATCGAGGGGCGGAATTCCCGGGTGAAGCCCGAGGCGTTCGTTCTGGTCGTCGATGCCACGCAGCTCGAACGTCATCTAAAATTCGCCGGTTTTGTCGCGCACCAGAAGAAGCCGATCGTGGTTGCGCTGACGATGGTCGACCTGGTGGCCCGGAATCACAAGACGCTCGATGTGGCTAAGCTCGAGAAAGCTCTCGGTGTCCCTGTGATTCCGGTCGATGCGCGGACGGGCAAGGGCGCCCGTGAACTCCTTTCGGCTTTGCAGCAAGCTTCAGCGCGGCCGCTTCAAAGCAATACACTGGCTGTCTTACCCACGGATTCAACGGCCGCTTTCGATGCTGTGCGTGCCCTGCTGCAGAAGAACGGAATTGTTCCGCGCGCGGACGTTCGTCCGGAGATCGATCCGCTGACCCGAAAGATCGATCATTACGCCTTGCACAAGGTTTGGGGTTTCCCGATATTCCTGGTGGCCCTGATTTCACTTTTCGGTGCGATCTTCTGGGCCGCCAAGCCTTTCATGGATGCGATCGATTCCGCTTTCGGCGGGTTGGGAAACCTTTTTATCAGAGTCTTCGGCGAGTCGATGGTCGTGCGCTTCCTGGCCAACGGCATCATTGCGGGCGTGGGATCGGTCGCTGTTTTTTTTCCCCAGATCATGATCCTGTTCTTTCTGATGACGCTCCTGGAAGACTCCGGTTATCTGGCGCGCGGCGCCGCCCTGGTCGATCGTCCGCTTGCGGCGCTTGGCCTGCACGGAAGATCGTTTGTTCCGATGCTTTCCGGATTCGCCTGCGCCATTCCCGCGGTATTTGCCGCGCGCGCTATTCCATCACGCCGCGAAAGACTTCTGACGATCTGGATCATTCCATTGATGAGCTGCAGCGCTCGCCTTCCGGTTTACGCTCTTTTGCTGGCGGCGGTGTTGCCTGCGGCCGCATGGAAACAAGGACTGAGTCTTGCGGCGATCTATATCTGCAGTCTGCTGGTGGGCTCGCTCATGGCGGGCGTCGCCAGCAGGTTTGTTTACAAATACAAGAGCCCGTCCATGCTGGCAATGGAGCTTCCGGTCTATCGCATTCCGCGCTGGAAACCGATTCTGCGCATGACGTGGGCGCGGGGTTCGTCGTATTTGAAACGCGCCGGGCGTCCGATCGTGACCGTGTCGGCGATTCTCTGGTTGATCTCGAACTTCGGGACGACGCCGCAGTCTTTCGTTGCGCCCACGCCGATGGATCATTCGTTTGCCGCCCAACTCGGCCAGAAGATAGAGCCGGCGCTGCATCCGATGGGCGTCGATTGGCGGGTGGGCGTTGGCTTGATTTCGGCTTTCGCCGCGCGTGAAGTGTTTGTCAGTTCGATGGCGATCGTGTTTCACGTCAATGGCGATGAAGCGACCCGACAGGATGGACTGCTCGAACAGATGCGCACGGCGACCTTCCTCGGAACGACGCAGCGCATCTTTACACCGGCCAGCATCGTCGGACTGATTGTTTTTTTCTTCTTTTCTCTGCAGTGCTTTGCGACTGTCGCCGTGGTTCGCAAGGAAACCGGGTCGTGGAAGATTGCGGGTCTCCAACTTGCCTTCTATACAGGTCTCGGCTATGTGCTGGCGGTCAGCAGCGTCCAACTGCTCCGAGCCCTAGGCGTCGCGTAACGACCACCCCGGCGCTTCGCGCCACCCCTCCTTTTCAAGGAGGGGAAATTACGAATTCCCCTCCTTCGAGGAGGGGTGTCTGCGCCTTCAGGCGCAGACGGGGAGGTCTGACAACACCTAGTGGAAGTCATGAGAAACGGTTGTGGCATTGGTAACGTCCAGCGCCCGGACGGTTGAAACCTTTACCGAGATTACGTTATCCACATTCTGCAGCCGGCCTTCGAGCAGTAAGTATTTCCCCTGAACGATCGTAATACGATTGCGATCGAAGACGTCGGGCGTGACGATCGCGTTCGATATGCCGGTTTCATCTTCAAGGCTGAGAAAAACAAATCCCTTCGCAGTTCCGGGCCGTTGTCGAGCAATGACGCAACCGGCGATGCGTACCATGCTTCCGTTGGGGACGTGCTGAAGATCGATGGCGCGGTGAACGTTGAGTTCGTTCATCTCATCGCGGCAATAGCTCATTGGATGCGGACCGACAGTCATACCCGTGCCGTCGAAGTCCGCAATCAGTCGTTCTTCGGTCGTCATCATGTCGAGCGGAGACGCTTCATCCGCTTCCTGAATGCCTTCCAATAAAGGACCGGATCGCCGCGCGGCCCGTTCCACCTGCCAGAGCGCATCCCGTCGATGCATGTGATGTTCAGGGCTGATGAAATTCAATGCGCCGACATCCGCGAGCATGACGAGTTCGTCTTTACGTAGTGCAGGAACGCGATGCGCTATATCGTCCACCGAAGCGAATGCCGCACGTCCGCGTTCAGTCACCAGCGCTTCGGCCGCCGATTTGCGAAGTCCGCTCACGTAGCGGAGTCCAAGCCGAACTGCAGGTCTTTCAATGGTGCAGAACCAGTCCGATCGGGTGATATCGATGGGTTTGATCTTCAATCCATGCCTTTGGGCATCTTTCACCAGCGTTGCGGGGCTGTAAAATCCCATCGGCTGGTTATTCAAGATGGCCGCAGTGAATGCCGCCAGGTGATGACACTTCAGGTACGCGCTGGCATAGGCGATCAGGGCAAAGCTGGCGGCGTGCGATTCCGGGAAGCCATATTGGGCAAATGACGTGATGGATTGAATGATTTGATCCTGCATGGCGCCTACGATGCCATTCTTCTGCATGCCCGTACGGAGTTCAGCCTCGATTCCAATCATTTTCTTTTCGGCGCGTTTGAAGCCGAATGCCCGTCGCAATCCTTCCGCCTGTCCTCCGGTAAATCCTGCTGTGATCATGGCCAGTTGTTGCAATTGTTCCTGGAATAACGGTATGCCCAGCGTCCGCGCGAGCACAGGAATCAGCGCCGGGTGCGGATACTTCACCTCCTCCCGGCCCTGTCTGCGATTGAGGTACGGATTGACCATGTTGCCGACGATCGGGCCGGGCCGGATGATCGCCATTTCCACCACGATGTCGTAAAAGCATTTGGGCTGCATGCGCGGCAGACATGACATCTGTGCCCGGCTTTCCACCTGGAACATGCCGATGGTGTCGGCTTTTTGCAGTGCGGAGTATACGGCTTCGTCGTTCTGCGGCAGGTGCGCCAGGTCGACTTCTTCGTCGAAGTGATCGCGGATGAGTTGAATGGAGTCTTCAAGCACGGCCATCATGCCGAGGCCGAGCAGATCCACTTTAATGATATGGAGGTCGGCGCAGTCGTCCTTGTCCCATTGCACGACGGTGCGATCCGGCATGCTTGCGGGCTCCAGCGGTACGACGGAATCCAGTTGTCCCTGGCAGATCACCATGCCGCCGGAGTGCTGTCCGAGATGACGCGGCAATTCCTGGAGTCCGAGGCAAAGTGACAGGAATTTATCGATGAGCGGATGCCGGATATCCAGGCCGGCGGTACGGAAGTGCGCTTCGAGCGTGTCCTTCGAATCCTGATATTCCCAGGCACTGACCAGCTTGGTCAGTCGTCCGAGCATATCGGAATCGAAACCGAGAACCTTGCCAACTTCGCGTGCCGCCGACTTTCCCCGATAAGTGATGACGTTCGCCGTCATGGCGGCGCCAAGTTTCCCGTAGCGCTGGTAGACGTACTGAATGGCGCGTTCGCGCTGGGCGCCGCTCGGCAGGTCGAGGTCGATGTCGGGCCACTCGCCGCGTTCCTTCGAGAGAAATCGTTCGAAGAGGAGTTCCATTTTTACGGGGTCGACGGCAGTGATGCCGAGCGCGTAGCACACTGCACTGTTGGCTGCCGAGCCGCGGCCTTGAACGAGAATGTTGTTGGCGCGGCAATATTTGACGATGTCCCAGACGATCAGGAAGTAACCTTCAAGCTTCAGCTCTTCGATCAATGCCAGTTCGCGTTCGATCTGTTTTCGCTGCTTTTCGCCGTAAGGCTGGAAACGCTTCAGGGCGTATTCGCCGGTCCGCTTGCGCAAAAACGACGTCATCGTTTCGTCGTCGGGGACAGGGTATCGCGGGAACTCGTATCCAAGATTTTCTAATGTGAAATCGAGACGCGATGAAAGTTCGACGGTATTGGCGATAGCTTCCGGAAAATCGCGAAACAGCGCAGCCATCTCACGGGGGCTTTTCAAATGCCGTTCGGTATTTTTTGTCAGCAAACGTCCTGCAGTTTGGAGTGTGCGGTGATGGCGGATGCAGGTGAAGACGTCGAGGATTTCCCGTTCGGCGCGTCCGGCCTGGCGGACGCCGTTGGTGGCGAGCAGCGGCAGCCGGAACTCGCGTGCGAGGTCGATGGCACGATGATTGATGGCTTCTTCCTGGCGGTCGAAGTGCCGTTGCAATTCAACGTAGACGTTGTTGTGGCCGAAAATATGGACGAGCCGCTGAAGTTCGGAACGTCCTTCTTCCATGCCCCCATGATGCAACGCTGCAGTCAACGGGCCGGTACTGCCGCCAGTCAGGCAGATCATGCCTGGAGCCAGTTCCTCCAGATCGCGTGCATCGACGGTCGCTTCGCCTTTCTGTGCCCGCATTTTCATGCGCGTGATGAGTCGGCAGAGGTTTTGGTATCCGTGCTGGGATTCGACAAGTATGGGATAAGTGGCAGCCGATTGGGCTGTGAGCTCCGCGCCAACGTGTGCCCGGATCCCAGCCTTGGTGGCAGCTTGATGGAAGCGGGCGGAGCCGTAAACGCCGTCGCGATCGAGCAATGCCATTGCGGGCATTTCCAGTTCCTTGCAAAGGCGGACCAGTTCTTCGGGAAGGGAAGCCCCGTCAAGGAAAGAGAAAGCGGATGCGGCGTGGAGTTCGATGTAGTCCGTCAATCGTAGACTCCTTCGGCAAACCAGCGCTTGGCGATGCAGTCGCGATAAATACGGTACATGCCGAAACCTTTGGTCCGCGATTCAATGACGACGTCCCATTCTTCGCGGTTCCAGCGGTCTGTGCGCCACCAGTCGCCGGAAGAATTCCACGGCCCACTGGCCGTGACGATGGACCCCAAAAGCCCCTGAAATGCAATCCAGGTCGGAATTCCGTCGCTCAGTTGCACCGTAGCTTCTAAAGCAGGCCGAAACTGCCGAAAAGTTAGTGTATGAAGATTCCTGGAAGTTTCCCCTCCTTCCGAAGGAGGGGTGTCTGCGCCGTAGGCGCAGACGGGGTGGTTGTTTGTTGCTGCGTTTGCGAACCGCTTAATCCGGAACATATCGGGCCGGTGCGTATTCGATACTTCCGGCGCCCCGACATTCTCTCTCCCGACAACATGAGCAATCCTTGCTAGAGTCAGTTCCAGCCTTTCCGGTTCAGGTGCCAGTTGTGCAAACAAGCTGTTCTGCACGGTACGGGGCCTGGTCGGAATAGCTTCCGCAGTCACCTTGATCACCGCGATTTTGGGAGGATGCGATTCCAGGTCCAGCATCAGAAGTTTCACTAGTAATTTCGGATCGCATACTGGAAGCGGCAGTTTCAGAATACGTTCATGCGGAGGCACCCCACGCTTATCCAAGTCCAGCTTGACGTGAATCTCATGCGTGGCGCGATTGCGAACGCGCAGTCGACGGCAGATCTGGTCGATCAGGCGCGATAGTACGAACGTCAGCGGCTCGAGATTGACGATAGCATGATCCAGTTCCAGCACTTCCTCGAAGCGCAGCGATTCCTTGTATGGATTCAGCGTCCGGGTTCCCGCGGCGCGCGCCAGCTTGTGGAGCTGTACGCCGTCCTGGCCAAGCCGTTCGGAGATTTTCGTTGCCGGCAATTTGGCGAACGCTCCGAAGGTATGAATACCCCAGCGCTGCAGGGTTTCGAGAAATTCCGGCTCAGGCCGTAACACTTCAAGCGGCAACGCGGCCAGGCGTTTTTGTTCCGTGCCGCGTGGGACGACGACGATCCCTTCAAAGCCGCGCGAGGCATGGATTGCTGTATCCGGATTGGCGGCGACGGCGACATTGGGATTCAGTCCGATCAGGATCGTCTGGTCGTAGATTTGCGTGGCAATTTGTTGATACGAGCCGAAGAGCCGATCCAATCCTTCAAGGTCGATCGCGACCGTGTCGTCGGCTGTGTCCTCCACCCGTGGTGAAAATGCTTTGGCGCAATCGAGCAGAGCAGCGTGTGCCGAATGTTCCTGAATGGAGGATCGTTGGCGAATGGCGACGTTGTAGAGGTGCTCGACTTTCAGCCGGGTCATTCCCAATTCCACGCCAGTCTGGATTGCCGCCATGTTGGTGTCTGTGACGCGCAGCATCGGCGGCACGCCGTCGACAACGGCGAGCGCCTTCTCCAGAAGTTCGGGCTCGCTACGAACGAGTGCCTGGACTTGAAAATGAGGAATGAAGATTGAAGCGTACATGGGATTGTGAATGGAGCGAGAATTGGCGGCTCCGGTTGCGGACGACTTCGACGATGGGTTGCAGCCGATCCATCAGTATCGAAAAAGATGGCGCCGGGTTCTTCGTTTCGAACCCGGCGCCGTGCGCATGTAATGCCAGCGATGCACAGGTTTTGGCGACGCCTTCCTGGCTGATGAGCGTCAGCATGGTCGGAGTTTTCTCGATGGAGCGCTGGAAACGGAACCATGTGGCGAGAGGGACGGACTGGATCGCTGCAAGCGGCAGGTCGCTGAGATCCATGGCGATAACACCGAATCCGCCGCTTTGCAGAAGCAGGTCCGTGACTTTTAGAGTTTGATCGAGATTGTGGCAGCGCACCCAGAGGAGCCGAGTGAGATCGATGCCTGCGTTCTCGCCGCATTCCGGTGCGAAAGCATCGCTGCCGTCGACCAGGGCGCAGATTTCCCCCCGCCCGGTTGCGGCAGCCAGGATCGACAGCAGGATGCTGGTCTTGCCGGAGGAGGGAAGCCCGAAAACCTCGGTGACTGCGCCGCGAGGCAGGCCGCCGGTGAGCGAGTCAATGGCGTCGATTCCGCACGAGACCGTCTCGGATACACGCCTGTCCAGATCGGTGAACGGGGTCGAAATCCGTCCGCCGAGAAGCGTCTCCATTTGGGCACGAAGAACTGTCGATTGCATTGTTTTCTTATTGTTAGCAAGCAAACCTGTAAGTAACAGTCGAATGCTTGCTGCAATCGCTTCCTGAAACCGAGATGAGAAAGATATACCGTACGTATGTACGGTTGTCAAGGGATGGGGGGAATGATCATTCCGCGGCGTACTTCGTCGTTACCCCGCGTGACTGATCGTTCCCGTGCATTTTTCGCTATTCCAGTCTCCAACATTAGCAATTCTCAAATTCCCATTGCATAAGATGCAAACGGCCTTATACTAAAGACCGAATCTAAGTCCCCGCCTTGGAGTCCTCAAGCTTCTGCTTCGTTCTCTTCTGCGGCCCGAGCGTACCAGCTCACTTAGCAACTCGACCAACTCAATACCATAGGAGTCTTTTGAACGACTTTAACGAACTCAATTTGTCCAGCGGGCTGATGCGCGCTTTGGAATCCATGAAATACACGAAACCCACGCCCATTCAGGCCCAGGCCATCCCGGTCGGACTGACGGGCCGCGATCTGATGGGTTGTGCGCAGACCGGCACTGGAAAGACGGCAGCTTTTGCCATTCCCCTGATCACGAGGCTTGCCGCCGAGCCGCAGAAAACCGCTCTGATTCTTGCTCCCACTCGAGAGCTTGCGGCTCAGATCGTATCCGTGATCGAACAGCTTTGCCGGCACACCCCCGGCATCCGGACCGCGCTTGTGATCGGCGGCGTCTCGATGGGCATGCAAATCCGCGAATTGCGGACTGCCCGGATCATTGTGGCGACGCCTGGCCGCCTGGTGGATCACCTGAAACAGCGAACGGCTTCTCTGGCTCACACGGCCGTCCTGGTTCTTGACGAAGCGGATCGCATGTTCGACATGGGCTTTCAGCCGCAATTGAACGAGATCCTCCGTCACGTCCCGAAAGAACGGCAGACGATGCTCTTTTCGGCGACATTCCCATCCGACGTCATGGCGCTGGCGAACAAGCATTTGAAGGATCCGATTCGCATTACTGCCGGACCGGCTTCCACACCGATTGAAAAGATCACCCAGCAGGTGCTCCGCACCAGTCACGGGGATAAGAACAAGGCGCTCGCGAGCGAAATTAGCGCGCGACGCGGTTCTGTTCTCGTATTCGCCCGCACGAAGGCGCGGACGGATCGCGTGGCCCGCATGCTTCTGAATCTCGGTCACGACGTCGATCGTATTCACGGCGACCGCTCGCAATCGCAGCGAACGCAGGCCATCGAAGGTTTCCGAAAGGGAAGGTTCCGTATCCTGATCGCCACGGATATCGCAGCCCGCGGAATCGACATTCCGCATATCGAGCACGTCATTAACTATGACCTGCCGCAGTGTTCGGATGATTACATCCACCGGATTGGCCGTACGGGACGAGCGGGGGCGGGCGGTTGCGCCTTGGCTCTCGTCACGCCTGAGGACGAGCAGCAGTGGCGTGAGATCCGTCGCAAACACGCAATCTAAATAGATGAAGGGCGTCGGCCAACCCGACGCCCTTCAAGTCCCCAACGATTCCTTCCCATAGCCGCGACGCGGCTGCCCACCCCCTGACCCATCCAGCCTCTTTTGCGAGCGCCCCACTTTCATATGAACTGAGAAGCGCATTCAGAACGGACGATCAAATGGCTATTGAGGAGATCAGGCGGATCATCGACAATTATCTTAAGGAAATCGAGGGGGTGCTCGGCAAATGATCAAGAAGCGTGTCTTTGAGTCCTCAGAAATGGGTCCCTCTGAAACCGTCTATGACGCGCTCACATCTCACGACATCGACTGCCGCATCAAGTCCTACGAGCAAAAATACGGAATGCCGCTGTCCCGATATCGCAAACAATTCAGTTGCGACGACGCTCTACCATGGGAAGGCATCGACCTGATGGATTGGGAAGTTCTCGTTGAAGAACGTTCACGCCGTGCCCGACAATCCTGAAAAGCACCGTCCTCAAGAAACTAGCCCGCATTTCTCACAAGGGATGGAGAGCCGTCGGTTTTGAGCGATAGATGGAATGAAATCGAATTTGTAGGGGCTGCCGGGCGAAGTTTGGACGATGCGAGTGGGGAATGAGAGCGCAGAGCGGTGCGGAATATCGGGAAACTTGGGTTTCAGAGACACGTCGGCCATTGAAAGGGCAGTGCCGTCGGCGATCGCTGATGTTCAGCAGCGTAGCGAGACGAGGGCTTGATGGAAGATTGTTTGATAGGGATAACCGCGGGCCATCGAGATCCAGATCTTGCGAACCGTGATGCGTAACTGAGCCCCGATCTTGAGAAGACGCAGCCGAATCGTTTGCACCTGGGCGCGAGCGAGTTCGGTTCCGATCAGAGCTAATCGGCGAAAGCCGGCGACCAGCACATAGGCGATCGCGGAAAAGTAGAGTCGCAGTTGATTGGCTCGCATCGTTTCGGCGCTGACTCGATCTGCAAACAACGAAAATTGTTCCTTGATGCGATTCTCCATATCGCCGCGGGCGCAGTAGAGTTCTTCATAGAGTTTCTGTGGGGACCAGGCGGCAGCATCCAATGATGTGACTACGTAACGGGGATTGGCCTTGCCCTCAATCTGCTCAGCTTTACCGACAACGCGGCGCTGCCGAGTCCAACTGTGAAGCGTTTCGTATTGGAATTCCGAAAAAAGCCGCACCGCCTTTTGCGTCTGGTTATAGAGTGAAGCCGCTTCCTTCAATCTCGGAGCGAGGAGTTCTTCCAGCCTGGAGTTGCGGGCGAGGCCGAAGACGAAATCCACATCGTTGCTTTCGCACCAGCTCATCAGCCCGTCACGACAGAAGCCGGAGTCGGCTCGCAAGATGATCCGCACCCGAGGCCATCTCTTTCGGATCTGGGCAACAATCCGTTGAACTTCTTCCAACGCCCCAGCCGAACCGTCGATATTGGACTGCCGTAACCGCGCTCCCAACAAATGGTCTTCACAGAAAATGTAGAGCGGCAAATAGCAGTAGTGATCATAGAAGCCATGAAAGAAGCGCCCTTCTTGACGCCCATGAATCGGCAGATCCGTTGCGTCCAGATCGAGCACGATCTCATCCGGCGCTTCGTCGGAGGATTCGACAAACACATCGAGGAGTAACTGATCGATGGCTTCCGTCTTGCAGAGGATTTTCTTGTATCGGTCGTCCTTCGTCGTCGACAGCTCCAGCCGATTCAACGTGCTCTTTCCCGCCAACGCCGATTCCTCACCCGCCCTTCCCGCCAGCACGGCCATCAGCGGATCATGTCGCAGTTGTTCATGATCGTTGAGATCTTCGTAACCCAGCGCCAGTCCGTATATCCGCTGCGCCACCATCTCTTCGACTCGATGCTCAATCCGAGCGGCATCCCGTCCATCGATGAAACATCCTGCAAAACGCGATAGCAGGTTCAGCCGCCGATCCGTTTCTCGGAGCAGCAAACCTCCTGCATCGGATGTCTGTCGCCCCCCATCGAACCGGGCCACGACTTGCTTTGAAAAATGTTCTTCGAACTGGAAACTTCCCTGATTACACTCTGTCATAAGAAAGGTCTCCTTTCGTTGGTCTATTCGGACTCTTCGCAAAGCCTGAATGCCACGACTGGAGGCCTTTTCCGGTCTCTTTTGTTTTTTCTTTCCCTACTTTTCCTTCAATCCTTGTGAGAAATGCGGGCTAGAACTCCCAATTCGGTCGCCAACTTATGATTTTAGGTCCCAACAAGGATTGAATGACGCAATGAATTCAATTACCTACAGGCCGTTTTGATTCCTCCCGCCGGTCTTCCCACCAAGCACGATTAGACTCCATTGGATGGCACGGACCTTTTCCGTCAACGTCACGGCGTATAAAGTCGCAATGAAGTTCCACGAGCGATTCGACCTCGGCATCGACGTGAAGGGCGCCCAAGAGCGGTTCGTCAATAGAGTGCATAACGAGATTTACGAAGCCCTTCTGCAGAAGAATTTTTCACACAATGATTGCTTGGAGTTGACGCGTGAAATGGCATCAGGGATCGGTGTCAGGTATAACTATTCTGGCGCTAGCAAGGTTGTCGGATACGGCTTCCTGACAAATCTCAAGGCCGTCGAGACCCTATACAACAGTCTTTCATCGTCAGGCTATAGGAACGATATCTCAAGGCTAATCGAAAGTTTTCTCGCCGGGTCCGAATTTGATCTTGGCATTGAATGGCGGGCCGGGAAGTTCTTTAGGAAAGGTGCCCAACTCCTGGACGAGAAGCTTTTGGACAATTCGCTCACATGGCTTCGCCAGGCTGGTCCGGACTATGACGGCGTGCTGAAACCGTTTCAGAAGGGACTCGGGCACCTTTTGGAGTCACACATCAAGAAAGAGCACTTGGCTGACGTTGTTACCGACGTCTACGAAGCGCTGGAGTCGCTCGCGAAGATCGTGACCGGGAGAGAAAAAGACCTCTCTGGAAACCAGCAGGCATTTGTCGCCGCGGTCAAAGCTTCGGAGGAATACAAGCAGCTCCTACGTGACTATATCGACTATGCCAACAACTTCCGGCACGCCGAGAGACTTGGCAAGCCCAAGCCCACGCCAACCGAGCGCGAGGTCGAGTCGTTCGTTTATCTGACGGGGATTTTCATTAGGCTGGCAATGCCATAAGCGGGAGGCGCGGAGGAGAATGCTGAGTCTCGCAAAGTTAGTCCACGACGCAATTGGAATCGAGAATCCAAGGCTCTTTATTCTTGGCTGCTCTATTGTTGGATGCATTTTGGGTTGCGGACTAGGCTGGTTATTAGTTAAGGCTGGACAGCGTCCGGAAGTTCCGGAAGGTCCTTCAGTTATTCAGGCGACACCCTCACAAGCACCAGGGCCAGAGACCGTGGTTAGTCCAACTGATTTGCCAGAAATGAAAGAGAAAAAGGAGACTAGGAAGGTGGCGGGAGAGGAAGTTCCAAAGATCGATAGGTCAGTAACAATCGGCTCAAATACCACCGTAAATAACAGCCCAATTGTCACTGGCGACAAGAATGTCATTCTTAGTGGTCCGGAATCCCGAATTCAATCGCTTGGACTGCGGATTGCCATTGATATCCCGACATCTTCGCAGCTGGTTACGAAGCCTGGCGACCCCTCGATGTCGATGGGCTTTGGGAGCTCAATCGCTCTGTGGGATTCCCAAAAAAAATCGATATCGGTTTACAAGCCCCGGTTTTGACTATGCGGACATTCAACTCACTGAAACGACCCATAGATATGGATGGAACTACGCACCTGAAGCCGGCAACAATGATCTCGTTGGCCGCCCAATCTCTGCCCTCGCCCAGATCGACATGCTTGGCTTTGATTTTGCTGAGATCTTGTCCAATATCGCCCAAAGAATCATTCAAAGTGATCGCCCGACACAAGTTCACATATCAATCACCCTCAATGGTGTTGAGTTGAAGACTGTTAGCGGGATGACTGATACGAAACAAATCCTCGGTGGCCAAGTCACCCTAAACGCCGGTCAAGGTTTAGTCAGATCGAGTCAGATTACAAAGGCGAATTACAAAAGCGGAATCGTCCGTGACCAGCCATCTGCTTTTGTCCGCCGCGTAAAATCACGGGCTGTATTGAACATAACGCGCGATTCACCGCACCGCGACATCGACTTCCTTGAAAATTGACGGTGGCGGGATCTCCAAGCCATCCTCACGCATGCCACGAATATGCATCGCAATTGCGCCCTGCATGAGTTCCTCAGTCTCTTCGACGGTGTCGCCTGCCGCAATGCAGCCGGGCAGATCGGGAACATACGCGCTAAAACCATTGTCGGTTTTTTCGATCACAATCAGATACTTCACGCAAGTTCTCCTTATTTCAAGCCCGCCTGTTTCAGTACTCCATTGAACGTGCCTGCTTTGATGTCCTTACCGGGCTTTCCGGCGATGGTAACGCGTCCTTTCTTAAAGGGATGCTTGTACTGACGATGACTGCCTTCCTGGGTCACGATAAACCAGCCATCCGCTTCCACCATCTTGATCACGTCTCGAATCTTCATGGAGATTTCCTTCCAGGGGCTTTGGTCGGGCAAAGCCATCGGACGAGATTCAACTTGGCTGGATTTAGTCGGTAATAGCCCCAACGGGAATTGAACCCGTGTTTCGGCCTTGAGAGGGCCACGTCCTAGCCGCTAGACGATGGGGCCATCGACAGCGATTTGATTATCCGGTCCGAACCCCCTCTTTTTCAAGCGTCAATTGCGGCGAGCCGTTTTTCGATTTCGTGAATTTCCGCTACAACGTCATTCGTGGCTTTGCCGCAGCTCGATGTGGCGCGGACCCACAAAGCCTGCAGACGTTCCATCAACTGCTCTTTTGTCATCGCGGACATGTATTCATATTCCATGGATTCAGTTTGCCGGATCCAGAAGCTTCGTATCTGCAGTGACCTTTCCGCCCTTATCGACTTTCACGGCCGTTCCTTTGTCCTCGTACTTTTTCATGAAGTCCGCGTTCTTGTACTCGGCGCCGGGCAATTCGCCCCAGGCGAAGACATGATAAGACCCTGGAGCGACTGCTCGAAACATGAAGCCCCCGAGTTGATCGGTGGTTTCCACGCGATAGAGCTGACGGGCATCACGTAACGGTGCATCAGGAACCAGCGCGACCAGCGCTCCTGCAACCGTCTGTCCCTTCGCATCGGTGACCTTTCCCTGGGCAATGCCCACGGATCCGCTCAATGTGATCGTCACACTTGTTTCCGAACCCTCGACCGGCAGACCGTCCTTGATCGCGTCGCGGTCGCCTTGGCGGATTTGAGAAAGGTACGTATCTGGCGGCAGCAGGGGGCAGTCAATTCGATAGAGTCTGGGCAGGATATTGTCGAGCGCCATCGATCCGTCTGCAATGCTGGTGGCCGAAAATGGGGCGATGCCTTCCACACTAAGATCGCAGCGCACGCCAGCGATCGGTTTCGGCTGACCTGTCGTTTGTTCCAGAACAGCGTGTCCGACGAACTTTGTCCCTTTCGTAACAGTGATGTCCACATCCACACCCAGGACGCCAACGTTCACGCTGGCCTTGCCGACGCCAACCAACAGTCCTTTCTTCGTCCACCCGAGCGCGACGTCGTAAGTTCCAAGCGGAACCGGAATCTCAGCGTGCTCGGGTCCGCCCATCACCAGTAGCGGAGCTCGCGCGGTAGTTCCCGGCGTTCCCTTGAGTCCCCAATACAAGTATTTGTCGAGGGTGTTATCAATCTTTGTGCCGGTCTGATTGATCAGGTGCGCCCGGATCGTCCCGCCTCGAACCGACGTCAGGGTGATGTCCTCCAGATGCATGTCGGGTCCACTCTTTATTGTGACCGGAGCTGCTCGAATCGGATCGGGTGTGCCGGGAAGATAGACGGCGACAAAGGGCTCTCCGGGGATCCGTTCGGTCAATAAAGGCGCTTCGATCTTAATGTAGTACTCGCCTGGATCAATACCGGTGAGGCGAAACTCGCCGTGATCGTTGGTATCGCCTCCCTTGGCGCCGGCTACCTGCTGAAAGGTGCGTTCTCCGGATTCGTCATAGGTGTAGGTCCAGAGTTGAGCGTGTGCATATTGAACCGCCTTGGATCTGGCATCGAAGACGCGTCCCGCTATTCCACCGGAAGGGAATATGCGAAGCGTGACGTCCTTCAGTCGTTGGCCGGCAGCGACCGTCAGCAGGACTCCTCCCGTTGTTGGAAGTTTGTGTCCTTCGGGCCGGACGGAAGCGTAGCCGTCCTTGCTCGTGACAATGCGAACCGTGCCAAAAGTCGTATCGAATGCGAAATGGCCCAGGGAATCGGTGACGGCGTTTCTGCCATCCGCTTCATGCAGTAATGTTACAAACGTGGCGGCCACAGGTTTTCCCGTGATGCCGTCCAGGACGGTGCCTTCGATGTGAGCTGGGGCGGCGGGCGGAGCCTTTTGTTGGCCGATCAGGACCATCGCGAAAAGGATTGCTCGCATCGTTCTCATCCGGAAAGTATAGGCTGGTAATTATGAGCACAAAAGTATTTGTCGGAAACCTGCCGATTTCCGCCACGCAGGAATATCTGCGCGAATTTTTCGAGGAATCCGGCTACGCAGTGACGGAAGTGATGATCGTGCTGGGCCGGGAGACCAATCGACCACGCGGGTTTGCATTCGTGACGTTTGCAGAAGGAACCGATGTGCAGAAGGTGATTGAATCCACCAACGGCCAGAGTTTCATGGGAAGTAAGCTGGCGGTTAATCCGGCAAAACCGCTGGAAGAAAGAAAAGGCGGGCCTTTTAAGCCCGCCTTTTGACTGGGACGCAGGGATTTGAACCCCGATAGGCAGATCCAGAGTCTGCTGTCCTACCGTTGGACGACGTCCCAACAGGGTCTCAGGGTAACAGAAGGGAAAAAGCGCTTTCAAGCGCCAATTCCAGCGCTAGGAGTGCTTCTTTAGTCGAATGCGGGTTTCGCTGACGTTGAACTCGTTGCCAGAGCGCTCGATCAGCATGTCTCCGAAGCAGACGGCGTCGATCAGGGATTTGATATATGCGACCGCTGCTTCGTCCAGAACGCCGTGGAGCTGGTAGGTGAAGCGGCGCCCGTCGATCGCGAGGACCTTGATCAAATGAAGGTTCTCGTTCGGATCCAGAACCTCCACTTCAATGTCGTAAAAAGTGTGCTCGATCGATTCAATCGCCATGCACAAAGACTATAGCTCATCTACAATCGGTAACCGAGTATGAGTCGAAAGCTGATTCGCGATGCTGTTCACGGCGATATTGAGGTTGGTCCGCTCGAAGTTGAGCTGATGGATACGCCCGAGTTCCAGCGTCTGCGCGGGATCAAGCAGCTCGGTACCGCGTATCTCGTGTTTCCATCGGCCGTCCACACGCGTTTCGAGCATTCGCTTGGAACGTCGTGGATGGCGCACCGAATGGTTGAAGCCATTCGCCGAACCCAGCCGATTTCGCCCGATGACGAACTGCTTATTCGGATCGCCGCGCTGCTGCATGACATCATGCACATTCCGTTCGGTCATACGCTTGAGGACGAGCGCCGCGTTCTGCCGCGTCACGACAAGGACGAAGCCCGCGTTAAATACTTTCTGCGGGACTCGAGTGTCGGCTGGATTCTGGAAAGGGAAGGGATTCAGGACAAAATCGTCGACATTCTCAAAGGCAAGAATGGCTTCATGTCCGACATTGCCGGCGGGGCGATCAGCGCCGACCTGCTGGATTATCTGAGTCGCGATACTTACTTCTGCGGGCTGTCCCAGAACTACGACGCACGCGTCTTCGAGTCGTTCACCGTCGATCAGAATCGGCTGGTTGTGAACCTTGAGAAGAACGGCGTTCTTCGGCGTGACGCTTTATCCGAGCTCGTCAATCTCCTGCGCATCCGGTACACGCTTTCCGAACGGGTTTACTTCCACCACACCAAGATTGCTTCCGGTGCCATGATTTCAAAAGCGGTCGAACTCGCGCTGGCCGAAGGCTTGCGTCCGGAGGAGTTGAGGATTCTCAAAGACGAGACTCTGTTCTATGTCCTGCGCACTCGATTTGAGGGACAGCCCATTATTCGTCGCCTGGTTGAGAAGATTGAGGCGCGGCAGCTCTACAAAAGCTGTTACGTTTTGACGACTGCGATTGGCGAGGCTCGGCAGCAGGAGATTGTTCATCGTTTCCACTATGGAAGTGATGAGCGGAATGCGGCCGAGCGGGCGATTGCCCGGGCCGCGGGTGTCGAGAGCGAGCATGTCATTATTTATTGTCCGTCGATTGGGATGTCGTTGCCGGAAGCCGAGGTCCAGGTTCGTCTTGATGGGGGCCGGGCTTCACCGCTCTCCGGCAGTAACAATGACGAGATCCGTATACTGAAGGAGAAGCACAAGGCTCTATGGAAGCTGTTTGTGCTGGTTGATCGTTCGGAGGGAACGGATAAGCGGGAAGCTGTTCGACGTGCGGCGGCTGCATACATAACGTGAATTTTGTTTTGTTAGACCTCCCCGTCTGCGCCTGCGGCGCAGACACCCCTCCTCGAAGGAGGGGAATTTTGGGAATTACACACAGCCTGCGTCATAACTATTTCTAAATGATTTCATCGACGTTCTTTTTCTTATTTTCGCAGCTTGGGGTTGGCATGATGCTCATGCTGTTGTTCCTGTCCCCTCGCAGCATCGGTAACAGCTTTTTCAAGTTTGCGAGCCTCACCGCGGCGATTCTGCTCGGCGTGACTCTTGGTTTCAACTTCCTGTTTCCTTCGCCCGTTCGGGTCGGCGTATGGCCGGTGATCTTTCTCCTGGTGTGTGCGCTGTTGACGGCTGTGTACAACCGTGTGGTCGACGTCGACAAGTTTACGGCCGCAAATATCCTTTTGTGGGGCGTCATCCTGACCGGATTGACTTCGATCATCCTGGATTCTTTTGCCTTCACCCGATTGATGTCCCTTGGCGGCTGGGAGCGATGGCTGCTGGTGATCAACCATCTTGGGGCGACAGCGCTGCTGGGCTCGATGATGCTGACGATGGTCTTCGGTCATTGGTACCTGGTGATTCCGCGCCTTTCGATCGAGCCGCTGGAACGTTTGACCAAGGTGCTGATTGCGGCCGTTGGACTGCGCATCCTGACGATGGTCCTTTCACTCGTCGTGCTGCAGTTCGAGCAATCGATTCCACTGTCGGCAGTTCTGAACGAATTGATGATCCGGCAAGGATTCTTCTTCTGGCCGAGACTGATCTTCGGAGTGATTGTTCCGATCGTTCTGGGAGCGATGATCTGGAATACGGTTCAGCTTAAGCACACGCAGGCCGCAACCGGCCTGCTCTATCTGGCCGTGGTTGCGGTGCTTTTCGGGGAATTCTTTTCGAAGTTTCTGCTGTTTTCGGTGAATCTGCCGCTCTAGCTACTGGGCAAGCAGCGTGGCGACGTCCTTGTCGATCTTTTCCTGTTTTCCCGGCGGGGCGCCAAGATACTTTTTGTAGATCGTTCCGTCCTTTGAAATCACGAAGGTGGTCGGGTATCCGATCAGGCCGCCGAAGCCCTCAACAACCTTGTCGTCGCCGACGACCACGTTGTATTTCATTTTCAACTCGTCAACCTTGGGCTTGATTTCGGCCAGCGAGCCGGATTCAAGCGTGATGCCAACAACCTGCACGTCTTTGCCGGCGTATTTGTCCTGCAGTGCGTTGTATGACGGGATTTCGGGAAGACAGTCGCCGCACCAGGTGGCCCAGAAATCCACGACGGTGACTTTGCCCTTCAGATCCGATGATTTCAGGTCACCTCCGGCCACGCGAACCAGATCGAACTCAGGAGCGGCCTTCTTTCCGTCCATAGTGGCAACCGGCGCCTTTGCGGGATCGTCCTTCGAAACAACGTTGGATGCCTGTTGGCTGCTGCAGCCGAACAGGGCCAGCGCCATCGCGAGGGTCAGGGTGATGTTCTTCATGTGTCAACTATATCTTATAATCGGTTTCGGATGAAACAGCGCAAAGAGCTGCGGCAGCTCCTCAAGCAGAACAAGTTGAAGTCGACCTCCCAGAGAGCATTTATCTGGGGTGCGTTGCTTGATGCCAAGGGCCATCCTTCGGTGGAGCAGATTCGCGAAGTTCTTCTGGAAAAAGGCCATCGAATCGGAGTTGCGACGATCTACCGAACCTTGAAGATCCTGCTCGAATCGGGGTTCGTCAGGCAATCGCGGCTTCAGGGCATGACCTGTTACGAGCCGGTTATCGGCCAGCCGAATCATCTGCATTTCATTTGCAACGGCTGCGGCAGCAACGTAGAGTTTCCCTCACGCAAGGCCGAGAGCCTGATCAAGCAAGTCACCCGGGAATTTGAGTTCGAAGAGCGCTACAGCCGTTATGCGGTGTTCGGTCTTTGTAAGTCATGTGTCCGGAAGGAGTCCAAGGACGCCGGTCTGAACGAAAGGCAGCGGCTGGAAAAGACCTTTGTGCGCGACGCTCTCGAGATGACGCTTGCCATTGAGCGGCGCGGTTATACGTTCTACACCCACGCAGCCCGCAAGACGCGGGATGAAGGTGGACGATTGATGTTTCAACGCCTTGCGGTTGAGGAGTCCGAGCACCTGCGACGTCTCCAGACGGAGCATCGATTGTTGTTGGCCGAAAGCCCCTGGCTCCGCGAGGAGCCGGTGCGGTTGCCCATCAGCAGGCGGATTGCGGACGAGATTTTTCCCCAGAAAGAGCTGCTGAAAATCGACGGTCGGAATGCGGTGTCCGAATTGGAAGCGTTGAGCGTTGCCATGGACCTCGAGCGTCGATCTCACCGATTCTTTACGGAACTGGCAAAAAGTGTTGCCGATCCGAGCGGCAAGAAGATTTTCATGGATTTTGCGCAAGAAGAGGATTCTCATCTTCAAGCACTGTTGGCGGAGTACAACACACTGGTCGGCAATCAGGACGCCTAAGGAATTCCGAAGTCATTAAGGAGTTGATGATGCGCACGCTGAAAGTCGTCCTGGGCATTCTGCTGGCCGCTACCGGTGCCTTTGCCCAGTCTCAAATGTCGGCCGGCGACCTCAAGGGCACTGTCACCGATTCCTCCGGCTCCGTCATTTCAGGCGCCAAAATCAGCGTCACGAACGTCGACACCGCGGTTGCCCGCTTCACTACATCCGATGCCGCGGGCAACTTCCGATTCCTGGTCCTGCCACCAGCAAGTTACGAGTTGCGCATCCAGGCCGTCGATTTTGCCATCTATACACGCAGGCCTCTGCAGATCACAGTAGGGCAGACGGTCATTGCGGACGCGCAATTGCAACTGGCGTCGCTTCAAGAGGAAGTGGTCGTTCAATTGGCTGTTCCGGCAATTGAACCGGAGAAAACCCAGCAATCCGACACCGTGACCCGTGAGCGGATCGAGAACCTTCCGATCAATGAACGTAACTTTCTGAACTTCTCGTTACTCACTCCCGGTGTCACCAGCACAAATACGCTGGCGACCTTCACGCTTCCGATGGCGCAGACTTCGGGACTTTCGTTCCTCGGCCAGAATGGCCGCTCGAACAGCGTAACCATCGACGGTGTCGATGACAACGACGATGCGGTCGCATCGGTGCGCTCCACCATGAGCCAGGAAGCCGTTCAGGAATTCCAGATCAATCGTTCGAACTTTTCCGCCGAATTTGGCCGGGCCTCAGGAGGATTGATCAATATCGTTTCCAAGAGCGGTACGAACGAGTGGCACGGAAATGTCTTTTCCTTTTTTCGCAACCAGGCCCTGGACGCCCGAAACGCATTCGCTTTTGGCGCCGGAGGCACGAACATCGATCCTCCGTATTCGCGGCAGCAGTCCGGCTTTACGATTGGCGGCCCCTTGAAGAAGGACAAGACGTTCGCTTTTCTGTCCTATGAAGGACTGCGGCAACGCGAGTCGCGTTTCGTAACTTTTCTGGAGAATTACAGCGCTTTCCAGCCCACGGCGTCGCAGACCGCGCTGATTGCGGGATTGAGCGCCCTTCCCAGCGTCCAGCTGAGGACCATTGCCGCCACTCTGAACGCTGCCCTGACAACAACGTCGCAGCTTTATCCCGACACGGTCCGCCTCTTGCAGTCGAATAGCGGGGTTTTCCCCTATCGCAACAATGACAACACGGCGTCGCTTCGGCTGGACCACACGCTCAGCCCGTCCAGCCAGTTGTTCGGACGCCTGACGTTTACGGACGTGGACACGATCGGCGGGTCATTTGGAGGGCTGAATGGCCCGTCTCATGGAACGAATTATCAGATCCAGGACGTTGCTGCGGTGATCGGCGAGACGCATTTCATCAACTCCAGATTGGTCAACGAATCGCGCTTCCAGTTCGCCAGCCGGGAGTACAACGCATTCCCGGGCGATCCCTACGGACCGGAAATCAACATTAACGGAGTGGCCTCTCTGGGACGGAATTATTTCCTGCCTTCCCTGCGAACGGAGAGGCGTTATCAACTGGTCGACAATTTCACGGCGGTGCGGGGCAGACACGAATTCAAGTTTGGCGGCGACTTCAGCTATATCCCTATCGACACGAACACCCAGGTATTCCTGGGCGGTCGCTTCATATTCGGTGAGCAGGTCCCGCTTGGCCTGGTCATCGACAACATCGCTGGAGCTGGAACTTCAGCTTCGATGGGTGCGTCGCTGGCCGCAGCTGGCCGCACGGACCTGATTCCGAATATTTCTCAACCCGTCAGCGCTCTCCAGTCGTACAACTTCGGCTTGCCGATCGCCTACCAGCAGGGTTTTGGCGATCCGCACGCGAACCTGACAAACAAAGTGTTTGCCGGCTACATGCAGGACAACTTCAAGGCCAGTTCCAAGCTGACCCTGAATGCTGGTCTGCGTTACGACATGGAGTTTCAGCCGTCGCCAATTCATCGCGACCGAAATAACTTTGGGCCGCGTATCGGGTTCTCATACAGTCCGGATTCGAAGACGGCGTTCCGCGGCGGGTACGGTATCTACTATGCGCCGCTGTTCGAAGCGGTTGCATTTGTCGGTCGCGTTCTCAACGGCCAACAGATTTCGCAGGTATATGTGCCGCTCACCGGATTGCCGCAACTGGGCATTCCGACGACATCCGCGCAGGTGTGGGGACTACTTCATAAGGTTGCCTGTCCTTCATCGGCGACTCCCAGCGCGAACCCCTGTTCCCGCACCCTGACTGCGGCCGATATCGCGCTTCTCGGCCTTGTTCCCGGGGTCACGCCCCCCGTGCTGTTGCGGCCAGAGCCGGGAATCGTCAATCCGTACAGCCAGCAGTTCAGCCTCGGAGTCGACCGTGAAGTCCCCGGCGGCGTGAATCTGAGCATGAATTACCTGGGGAATCGAGGGACCAAATTGCTGCGCTCGCGAAACGACAATTTGCAGCAAGTGGGGGTGAATGCCTACGGTCCGACGTTCGCGCCAATCAATCCCCGGATTCTGCAGGACAATCTCGTTGAATCCTCCGGGAATTCCATTTACCACGGCTTGGCAGTAACTGCGACCAAGCGCTACAGCAGCAAATCGCAGTTTCAACTGTCGTATACGTTGTCGAAGGCCATCGATGACACCACCGACTTCATCACCGACCTTCAAGCCGCGAACCAGCTCAACCTGCGTGGCGAGCGGTCGCTCTCGACTTTCGATCAACGGCAACGCCTCGTCGTCAGCGGTCTTTTGGAATCGCCGTTTGAACGTGGCGTCGGAGTGGGCAAGGTGTTGGCCGATGTGTCCTTGTCGCCCATCGTCACCTACTCGAGCGGACAACCCTTCAACCTGCTTCTCGGTTTTGATGCGAACAACGACACGCAAGCCAATACGGATCGTCCGGTCGGCGCCGGCAGAAATACCGGTCAAGGGCCGAATTTTGCGTCAGTCGACTTTCGGGTGGCGAAGAAAGTTTCGTTCGGAACGGATGCCAGATATGGCTTTGAAGGTATCCTGGAAGCGTTCAATTTATTTAACCGCGTGAACTATTCCGGTGTGAACAATATCGTTGGCAATATGTCATTTACGGCCTATCGGGTTCACGGGCGCAGCGATTTGGGTCCGACGAATCCATTGGGTTTTACCTCCGCCTTCGATCCACGACAAATTCAAGTTGCCCTGAAATTCCACTTTTGACATGAAACCAATTGCAGTCATCCCTGGCGACGGTATCGGTGTGGACGTCACGCGCGAGTCCATGCGAGTGCTCAAACGCGTTAACGAGAAGTTTGGCTCCGGACTGGAATTCGTCGACTTCGATTGGGGTGCTGACAAGTATCTCAAGGAAGGGGTGACGCTTCCAGGCGGAGCGCTCGAAATGCTGCAGAAGGACTTCTCCGCGATTCTGTTCGGCGCAATCGGAGATCCGCGCGTTCCCGACAACCGACATGCGGCGGACATCCTGCTGGGTATGCGCTTTGGCCTCGATCTCTATGCGAATGTGCGGCCCGTCCGCCTGATGCACGAAAAGCTCTGCCCGTTAAAGAACGTGCGGGTCGATGACGTGAACTTTACAGTTCTGCGCGAAAACACCGAAGGCGCGTACGTCAATGCCGGCGGCGTTTTCAAGAAGGGAACTGCGGACGAAATCGCCACCCAGGAAGAGATCCATACTCGCAAGGGCGTCGAGCGCATCATTGTGTATGCCTTTGAGCACGCCAGGGCCAACGCTCGCACCAAGGTGTGCATGAGCGATAAATCGAACGTCATGCGCTACGCAGGGGACCTGTGGCAGCGATGCTTCAAGGAGGTTTCTCCGCGCTATCCAGACGTCAAGACGAATCATCTCTATGTCGATGCGTTGACGTTGTTGATGGTTTTGAAACCGGCCAGTTTTGAAGTCATCGTCACAAACAACATGTTTGGCGACATCGTCACGGACCTGGCAGCGGCTCTGCAAGGCGGTCTCGGCATGGCGGCTTCCGGGAATATCAGTCCAAACGGGGTTTCACTCTTTGAGCCCGTGCATGGTTCGTCTCCGCCAATCGCTGGAAAGAACATTGCGAACCCAATGGGCTCCATCCTGACCGCTGCTATGATGCTCGATCATCTGGGATTGACGGAACCCGCCCGGGCTATCGAAACCGCTGTCGCGGCCTGTGTCGCCGCCGACCAGACAACGGTTGATATCGGCGGCAAACTCGGCACAAAAGAAGTTGCCGACGCCATCCTCGAACAATTGGGCTGAGGTTAGTTTCCTGATCAGATGAGAATTGAGAATCGAGAATTGAACATTGATCAGATCTGGTCTGCGAATGGGATCTGATCAATGTTCAATTCTCGATTCTCAATTCTCATTCGCCGGATACTGCGGTTCTTCCTGAAATGTCTCCTGGTATTACTGCTGGCAACCGTCGGCATCGTCGCTCTTTTTCGTTTCGTGAATCCTCCGTTCTCGGCACTAATGATCGAACGCCATGCGGCAGCAAGCTGGGCCGGCAAGAAGTATTCTTCCCGTTACGAGTGGGTGCCGTTCGACCGGATCGCGCCGGCCGCTGGCCTTGCGGTTATTGCGTCGGAAGACCAGAATTTCGCGCGGCACCATGGCTTTGACATGCAAGCCATCGAGAAAGCAATCGATCACAATGACGAGAATAAGAGGATCCGCGGCGCCAGTACCTTGACTCAGCAGACGGCAAAGAATGTGTTCCTCTGGCCGGGTCGCACCTGGCTACGCAAGGGCATTGAAGCCTATTTCACGGTTCTGCTCGAGAGCTTGTGGTCCAAGCGGCGTATTCTCGAAGTTTACTTAAACATTGCCGAGTTCGGTGACAACGTTTACGGCGTCGAGGCGGCATCGCAACAGTTCTTCCACAAGCCGGCCTCGCGCCTGACGCGCGAAGAAGCGGCACTTCTGGTCGCAACCCTTCCCGACCCGCACCGGCTGAAGCCCTACGCGCCGAGCGCCTACCTGCGCGAGCGCCAGCAGTGGATCCTGCAACAAATGGATCAACTCGGCGGTGAGAACTTTCTCAAAGCCATTCCTTAAGTCAAGGACCCGCGCGACGCAGCCGGACAATTTCGGTTGCCTCGATGTCTTTGTTCCGCGGCCGTCCGGTGACCTTCACCGAGTCGCCGACTCTCAGGTCGGCGATCCCAATCTCGTTGCCGTCTTCGTGTATCGACGTGTTTGTCGAAAAAGTCACCTTGGTGTCGCTTTGTTGTCCGCCCCGCGGCGGCGGCCCGCTTCCCGGGAAACCAGGGCCACGACTCCCTGCGCCGGGTCCAGGGCCTCCACGTGGTGGACCCGAAGGGGTTCCAATGATGATGGTGTTCTTTTTTGCGTCGATGAGCTTGATCTGAGCGACGGCAACGATCCTCACCCGATCGTTTGGAGGTGCATTCTGCGCGAGTGCCATGGCAACAGCCATGATCAGGGTGATTTTCAACAAGAGCTCTAGTCGAACTCCCGGATTGGTTTTGCCTGGTCCGTACCAACCCGTCCTTCCGTGATCTCGGCGATGAAGAAATTCTCTCCTCCTGCCGGATGTCCAGAGAGCCTGCGCAACATCGAGATTTGACCGATGTGGGTCAGAGCATCCGCCATGGGACCTTGAAAGAGCTGGTTCGCGGAGCAGGGCAACGTCTCCGTGGTGGTGAGTCTGCGGTCGAGTGCTTCGAGCGCGGTAAAGAACCGAGCGACTTCTTGATCCCAGGGCAGAGGTTTTGCGTTATTCCAGGCCTGTTTTCCGCTAACGATCGACAAGGCCCAGTCCAGCAGGTCGCCGACATGCGCGAGAATCGCCACAGGCGTTCTCGTCGTCGTGCCTGCCTTGAATTCAGCGAACTCGGCCGGGGCGCCGCGAAGCGCCCGATTTCCTCGATAGCCCAACGTGGCAAGAGCGTGTCTTAATGAGATGTCGTTTGGATTAGCCATAGCTGTTGTTAGAGCTATACGCTCGCCGCGGCTTCTGCGCAAGGATCTGTACAAGAACGATGCCGATCACAAAGCCTCCGACGTGGGCCCACCATGCGACTCCTCCCGTGTTCGCCGATGTCGAAACCGCGAGTGACGCAGTTCCGGAAAGGAATTGCATCAGAAACCAGAAACCCAGAACAAGCAGCGCTGGAATCTCGATGATTTGAATGAAAATGAAGATCGGGATCAACGTCAGGACGCGGGCGAACGGGTACGAGACGACGTAAGCGCCCAGGACGCCGGCAATAGCGCCGCTGGCTCCGACGGTCGGAATCGTCGCACTTGGGTTCATGATCGTGTGGACGATGCCGGCTCCGATTCCACAGAGCAGGTAGAATAGGAGGAAGCGGAAATGACCAAGCCGGTCCTCGACTCCGTGGCCGAAGATCCAGAGGTACCACATGTTTCCGATCAGGTGCAGCCAGCCGCCATGCAGAAACATGGAAGTGATGAACGGCGCGAAAAGTGCGGACAGTGGCAGGTGCATCCTGGGCCAGGCGAATACCGCGGCGGGAACAACGCCGGCTTGAAAGATAAAACGGTCGAGCGCGCGGGGACCGAGCGAGAGTTCGAACAGGAATGCGGCGACATTCGCGAGGATCAGCAGAATTGTAATGACTGGCAATGAGCGGTACGGAATGTTATCTCTGAAAGGAATCATGGGTCGTTTCGAATTTCGGTTTCAGGGACTTCCAGTTGTGCTGGCGATGGTGCTGGCCATCGCCGTTCCTTCGTTCGCCGCCCAGGTAACCAAGCCCACCTACCAACAGGCCTCCGACGCACTCTACAACCTCGACTTTAGCATTGCGGAACATGCATTCAATAGCTTGATCGCCACCGATGGGTCGAATCCGGACTACTGGAACGGGCTCGCTTCCACCATGTGGCTGAAGATCTTTTACGACCAGCAGAAGCTCAATATTGAGAGCTACTCGGGCGGTTCGATCGGAACCCGAAACTCGCGCGACTATGTCAACCCCGAGGAAGAAAAGAAACTCCGCGCTACCATCGACACCGCCATCGACAAGGCCAACGCGCTACTCAAGAAGGATCCCAATGACGTGCGGGCGCTCTACGCCCTGGGTGTTTCGAATTCGACGATGGCCGCGTTTGAGGGCATCGCCAAGCGGTCCTATTACGCGGCCCTGACCCGTGCCAAGGCGGCAAAAACCTATCACGAGCGGGTCATTAAGCTGGATCCAAAGTTCAACGACGCTCTGGTTTCAATCGGAACCTATGAATATGGCGTCGGAGTGATCCCTGCCATCTACCGCGTATTTCTTGGCTTCTTTGGTGTCAGCGGTTCGAAGGAAGCTGGTATTCGTGATCTCGAAAAGGCCGCGGCTCAAGGGGATCGGGCCCGCACGGATGCCAAGACCATTCTCATTGTCATCTACTACCGGGAGCACCAATACGATCAATCGTTGCGCCTGATCGATGAATTGCTGACGAAGTATCCGCGGGATTTTCAGCTGGAAATGGAACGGGCGTCCATTTATGGAAAGATGAAGAACTGGAGCCAGTCCGTTGAAGTCTATCGTCACGTCCTGTCGAAGATTCAGGCAAAACAGGATGGCTACGAGCGTCTGAGAATCGATCGGGTTTACGCCCAGGTCGGTTTTGCCAACATCAGTCTGCTCAAGCTCGATGACGCTATTAACGATTACGGTCAGGTGACCGGCAGCACGCAGGCGGACGACAACGAGAAGGCGGACGCGTATCTGTGGCTGGGAAGGATCTATGACTCCCGCGATCAGCGAGATAAGGCCGTCGACCAGTACAACGCCATCATCAAGCTGAACTGCAACAACTCGTACAAAGAAGACGCTAAAGCTTATCTCCGCAGAGCTTACAGAGGGTAGGCGCCGGCTTTATGCCGGTCGCGGCCGAACGAAGTTCGGCTCCTTGCCGAGCGACCTTCGGTCGCCGCGCCGGCATAAAGCCGGCGCCTACAGGATCGTGTGTATTTGTTCGATTGTCGGGATACCGCGGCGGGCGCCAATCTGGGTGCATTTCAACGCGGCTGCGGCGTTGGCGAAGCGGGCGATTTGTTCGAGATCCCATTTCTGCAGCAATCCATAGATAAACGCTCCGTGGAAGACATCTCCTGCGCCGGTCGTGTCGGCGACCTTGACTTCGAAAGAAGGGGATCGCAACAGGCGGCCTTTCTCCAAAAATACTGCGCCTCGATCTCCCAGCGTGATTCCAACAACCGGACTGCCATAACGATCCGCCAGGGTTCGAGCTGCGTCTTCCGGATCGAGATTGCCGAGGACGCGCTGGCCGAACTCCTCTGCGGCGATCAGGTAGTCGACGTTGCGAAGCAGTTCATCCGTTGAGTCGTCATAGAGCTCGTCAATGTCGATGACAACGGGAATACCGGCTTCGCGCGCCCAGCGGGCGGCTTGCAGGGCAGCCTCGCTGTCGCAGCCGTCGAGATGCAGGATGCGGCCGGAGGTAATCATCTCGCGACGCAATTCCTTCGGCGGATAGTTGAGCGCGGGATCGTGATGCCAGAGGATGGTTCTCTCGCCGATTCCTTCTTCGAGAAGAATGATGGCGAACTGTGTCGTGGCGCCGCTCACAATGCGGACAAACTCCGAATCCAGACCCGACTGGTGCAGGCTCTCGATTTGGGCCCGTCCCAGGTCGTCGTCCCCCACGGAGCCGATATAGCGTGTGGTCAGTCCGAGACGCGAGCAGGTAGCCATGGCCGTCGCGACCTGGCCGCCCGGCTCGCGGCGAACGTTCCGGATTCCGGTTTTCGTATTGGGTTGAGGAAAACGATCGACCATACAGATCGTGTCCATCGCGTTCAATCCAAGACCAACCACATCCACTGACAACATAAGCATGACTTTACCAGATAGCCTTGAGCCTACCGCGCGTGTTAATTTGTACGGTTACGGACGTGTGAAATGCCTCTCCATCAGAGCGACGCGATTATCTTGAAGACGTACCCGCTCGGAGAGGCCGATCGGATCGTGGCTTTTTTTACGCGTGATTTTGGCAAACTACGCGGGGTTGCCAACGGGGCGCGCCGGATGAAGAACCGCTTCGGCGTTTCGCTGGAGCCGATGGCGCATTCGCGGATCATGTTTTTCGAGAAGGAAAACCACGACTTGGTGCGGATCCAGTCGACGGAGTTGCTGGATTCGCCGATGAAGCTGTTCGAGGATTACGACCGTGCGGTCTTCGTCGGTCATATTGTTGAGTTGTTGGATCGTTTTTTGCCGGAGCGCGAGCCGCAGGATCCCGTGTTCCGGTTGGTGCGCATGACCGCTCGGGCTCTCGAACAGGGATGTTCGATCGAGTTTGCTTCGTGTTACTTCGAAATCTGGATGCTCCGCCTTGCAGGCGTCTTTCCGGACATGTTTGCGTGTTCGGTCTGTTCACGAAGGCTCCAAATGGAAGAAGAGCGTTTTCTGGCGCCGGGACTTCAAGCGGTGATCTGCAATACCTGCGATCATCGTTCCGGTGTGGGCGTACTTGCTGAAGTGATTGAATTGCTGAGCTGGATCCTGAAGAACCGGCTTGAAATTGACGAAACGGGAAAACTCGCGCCGCAGCCTGTGCTGGCCGCCGGAATGCGCAATCTGCACGGGTTGAACCAATATTGGATTCGGAATTATTCAGAACGATGAACTTTCAAGATCTCATTCAAGCGCTCCTTAAATTCTGGGGCGACCAGGGTTGTGTCCTGCAGCAGCCGTACGACGTCGAAGTCGGCGCCGGCACGATGCATCCCGAAACTTTTCTGCGTGTTCTCGGGCCGGAACCATACCGGGTTGCCTATGTCGAACCTTCGCGCCGCCCGGCTGATGGGCGTTACGGAGAGAATCCAAATCGGCTCGAAAAACATCACCAGTTCCAGGTGATATTGAAACCGCCTCCAGCAGATTTCCAGAATGTCTACCTCCGGTCGCTCGAGGCGATTGGTATCAACCTGAAAGAGCACGATATCAAGTTTGAAGAAGATAACTGGGAGGCTCCGACACTGGGGGCATGGGGCGTCGGCTGGCAGGTGATGCTCGACGGTCAGGAGATCACCCAGTTCACCTACTTCCAACAGGCCGGCGGCCTGGATCTTTCACCGATTTCAGGTGAAATCACTTACGGTCTCGAACGCATTGCCATGTTCCTGAACGATGTGGAGAACGTCTTCGATCTGAAATGGAACGATCGCGTTACATATCGGGAAGTCCGGCATCGCGATGAATATGAGTTTTCAAAATATTATTTCGAATCGGCCGATGTTCCGATGTACTTCCGGATGTTTTCCGATTTCGAAAAGGAATCGCATCGGTTGCTGAAAGAAAAGCTGGTGCTGGCCGCTTATGAATGTGCGCTCAAGTGCTCGCACATCTTCAATATTCTTGACGCGCGCGGCGCCATCAGCGTGACGGAACGGGCACAAATCATCGGGCGGGTTCGGACTCTGTCGGTGAATGTCGCGAGAGCCTACGTGGCAAGTCGCGAGGAGCAGGGATTCCCGTTGCTCGGCAAGGAGGTTCAGCATGTCGGCTGAATTCTTCCTTGAGATCGGCTGCGAAGAAATTCCTGCCAAGACCATTGCCCGCTCGCTTCAGGATCTCAAGGAGCGCGTGCGGAAGGTTCTGGAAGAGGAAAGGCTTTCGTTCGATTCGATGGAAGCCCTCGGTTCGGCGCGGCGGTTCGTGTTGCACGTGCCGGCGCTGGCGGAACGCCAGGAGGCTCGCAGCGAAGAGACGTTGGGACCGCCGGTCAGCATTGCGTACAAGGACGGCCAGCCGTCGCCGGCACTGCTGGGTTTCGCGAAGAAGAACAACATCGCCATCGATTCCTTGAAAACGTTTAAAAAGGATCGTGGCGACTACCTCGGATTCGAGACCACGGTCGAAGGACGATCGGCGGCGGAAATCCTTTCCGCACGGATTCCGGAAATCGTTCGATCGATGACGTTCCCGAAAATGATGACCTGGATCGATCCAGGCCAGCGATTCTCGCGGCCCGTACGTTGGATCGTTGCCCGTCATGGCGAACAAGCGATTCCGATTGAGCTTCTGGGTGTGAAGTCCTCGAATTTTTCGGAAGGCCACCGCATTCTGGGTTCGGGGCGGGTCGTTGTCGAAGGCTTCGCAGACTTTGTCACAAAGCTGGAACAAAACTTTGTGATCGTTTCGCAGGAGGACCGCAAAAAGAAGATCGAAGCGGAATTGCAGTCAGAGGCGACGAAGCTCAACGGCCGCATCATCATGGACGACCGCCTGTTGGAGGAGGTCGTCTATATCAATGAATATCCGACCGTCGTTCGCGGCGAGTTCGAGTCGCGTTTCCTGGAGCTGCCTCGCGAGATCCTGATCACGGTGATGAAAGAGCACCAGAAGTACTTTGCTGTTGAGACGGAGGATGGACAGTTGCTGCCAACCTTCCTCGCGGTTATGAATACTTCAGGCGATACAAAAGGGCTGATCCGAAAGGGACACGAACGCGTGCTGCGGGCTCGACTCAGCGACGCGCTCTTCTTCTGGAACGTCGATGCGCGCCAAACGCTCGAAGAACGGCGCTCACGGTTAAAGTCGATCGTGTTTCAGGAGAAGCTGGGGACCTATGATCAGAAGGTCAAACGCGTCTTGAAGATCGCTCGGCAAGTGAACACATTGACGAAATCACGCGTCGACAAGACCGCTCTCAGTACCGCGGTGAACTGGAGCAAGAGCGACCTCACGGCCGACATGGTCCGGGAGTTCACGGATCTTCAGGGCATCGTCGGTGGCCTTTACGCCAAGCGTGAAGGCGCTTCCGAGGACGTTTGGCGTGCGATCTACGATCAATACAGGCCGTTGGGACTCGATGACCGGTCGCCCTCCACGAAGAGCGGGGCAGTGCTGTCCATTTCCGACAGGCTGGACACGTTGCTGGGATGCTTTTCGTTGGGCCTGATCCCAACAGGATCCGAAGATCCGCTGGGTTTACGCCGGCAGATGCAGGGGCTTATCAAGATCCTGCTGGACCACCGGCTGACTTTTTCATTCGAGAAAGCGGCGGGCAAGGCGCTGATCCCGCAGTTGAAGACGTTCTATGAGGACAGGCTCAAATTTATCCTCGGTCAACGTGGCTTCGCCTACGATGAGATCAACGCCGTCGTCGCGAATGGTTGCGATAACCCGGCCGACACCCTTGAACGGGTCATGGCAATTCAGAAGATTCGGAAGAGCCCGGATTTCGAGGCCATCTCCCTGGCATTCAAGCGGATCAAAAACATCCTCCGGCAGGCGGAAAAGGCCGGAGAGACCTTTGAAGGTGAACTCGCCCGCGAAGGAATGGAGGAGGCCGAAGGCGACCTTTATTCTTTGCTTGAATCGATCCGGCCGAAGATCGAGGCTCTTGAGCGACGCGGCAAATACTTTAAGATTCTGGAAACCATGGCGGCTGGAAGACCCGTCATCGATCTTTTCTTCGATAAAATCATGGTGATGCATCAGGACATTGCGATTCGGAAACGACGTCTGCTGCTGTTGAATAGTTTATTTAAGACGTTTTCACGGGTGGCCGACATTTCCGAGATCGTGGTGCAAGGTAGCTAGGAGAATACAAATGCAAAAATACGTTTATTTTTTTGGTGGTGGTAAGGCCGAGGGCAAAGGCGACATGAAGGACATCCTTGGCGGCAAAGGCGCCGGCCTTGCCGAGATGACGAATGCGACCCTGCCCGTCCCTCCCGGATTCACGATCAGCACCGAAGTGTGCCGGATCTTCACCGACAACAAGGGTGTCCTTGGAAAAGATATCGACACGCAGGTCAATGAAGCACTTTCGAAGCTCGAAGCGCTGACGGAGCAGAAACTCGGATCGTCGGACAAGCCGCTACTGGTTTCGGTCCGCTCCGGCGCCAAGTTCTCGATGCCCGGCATGATGGACACCATTTTGAATCTCGGGCTGAACGACACGACCGTCAAGGCCATGGTCGCCCGCACGAACAACGAGCGTTTTGCCTGGGATAGCTACCGTCGCTTCATCCAGATGTACGGCAGCGTCGTTCTGCAGGTCGAAAAGCATGCCTTCGACACCATCTTCGACCATAACAAGGAAAAGATCGGAGCCAAGCTCGACACCGATATCCCGACGTCCGGTCTGCAGCAGATCGTCAAGGAATACAAGGCGATGGTAAAGGAAAAGACCGGTTCGGATTTCCCTGACGATCCGAAACAGCAGTTGTCCGGCGCGATCAATGCCGTGTTTGGTTCGTGGAATAATCCGCGGGCGATCTACTATCGCAAGTCCAACAAGATCTCAGAGGCGCTCGGAACGGCGGTCAATGTTCAGGCCATGGTCTTTGGGAACATGGGCGAGACTTCGGGAACTGGAGTTGGGTTCACCAGGAATCCATCCACGGGCGACAAGGAATTCTACGGCGAGTTTCTGATGAACGCCCAGGGCGAAGACGTCGTTGCCGGAATCCGCACACCGGTTCCGATCAAGGAACTGCAGAAGATTCTGCCCGAGTGTTACAGCCAGCTGCGCGAGATCACGGACCGCCTGGAAAAGCACTATCGCGATATGCAGGACTTCGAGTTCACGATCCAGGAAGGCCGCCTGTACATGCTGCAGACCCGCAATGGCAAGCGAACCGGAAAGGCCGCAGTGAAAGTCGCAGCCGACATGGTGAAGGAAGGCCTGATCACCTCGGACGACGCTCTGATGCGCGTCGAGCCATCGCAACTCGATCAGTTGCTGCATCCGATTCTCGACCCGAAAGCCAACGCAAAACCCATAGCGCATGGTTTGCCGGCATCGCCCGGCGCCGTCAGCGGTCAGATCGTTTTCACGGCGGACCACGCCGTCGAAATGGCGAAGAGTGGCAAGGTCGTATTGGTTCGCAAGGAGACTGCGCCGGACGACATTCACGGGATGGATGCCGCGGTCGGCATTCTGACATCGCGGGGAGGCATGACGAGTCATGCTGCGGTCGTGGCTCGCGGAATGGGCAAGTGCTGCATCGTGGGCGCCGAGTCGATCGCAATCGATGAACACAAGAAGACGCTCATCGTTGCCGGCAAAGTCTTTCACGAGGGCGACTGGCTCACGCTTGAAGGCGGCACCGGCAAGATCTTCGAAGGTCAGGTTGCCACTACGGAGCCCGATCCGAGCAGCGGTGACTTCGCGGACTTCATGGCCATGGCCGACAAGACCCGGCGCTTGAAAGTGCGCGCGAATGCCGACATTCCTCGCGATGCGCAGGTGGCGCGAAAGTTTGGCGCCGAAGGTATCGGTCTGTGCCGCACCGAGCACATGTTCTTCGCGGAAGATCGTTTGCCGCACGTCGTGCAGATGATTCTCGCCAATACCGAAGCGGAACGCCGCACAGCCCTGGCCTTCCTGCTTCCATTTCAACGGTCCGATTTTGAAGGCCTCTTCGTCGCCATGGGCGGCTTGCCGACCACGATCCGTTTGCTCGACCCGCCACTGCACGAGTTCCTGCCGAAAAGGGAAGACTTGATGGTTGAAGTGGCCGTGCTGAAAGCAAAAAACGGCCCAGCAAAGGAAATCGCCGAGAAGGAAAAGCTTCTCGATCGCGTCGAACAGTTGCACGAGTTCAATCCCATGCTGGGACATCGAGGCTGCCGACTGGGTATCACTTACCCGGAAATATCCGAAATGCAGTGCCGCGCGATTTTCGAAGCAGCATGCAAGGTTCAGAAGTCCGGGACCGCAGTCAAGCCGGAGATCATGATTCCACTGGTTGGCGGTCCGGCGGAATTGCAGGCACAAAAGACTATCGTCGATAGCGTCGCGCAGGACGTTTTCAAGGAGACCGGGGTTACGGTGGAGTACTCCACCGGCACGATGATCGAGTTGCCACGCGCCTGCGTGGTTGCAGACAAGATTGCCGAAGTCGGCGAGTTCTTCTCCTTTGGGACAAACGACCTGACACAGACGACATTTGGATTTTCGCGTGACGATGCCGGCAAGTTCATCGCCGACTACATCACGCGCGGCATCCTGAAGGTCGATCCCTTCCAGGCGTTGGATCAGGAAGGTGTCGGCGCTTTGATGAAGATGGCCGTCGAGAAGGGCCGAAGCGCTCGACCGAACATCAAGCTCGGAATCTGCGGTGAACATGGCGGTGAGCCGTCGTCGGTGGAGTTCTGCCATCGCATCGGTCTGGACTATGTCAGCTGCTCGCCTTATCGTGTGCCGATCGCAAGATTGGCGGCGGCCCAGGCCGTGATCGCTGACCGCTCGACCGACCAACGCTCCAGGACCGTCTAAATCAAACCAGGATGGGGAGGTCCTGACCTCCCCATCCGAACACGATGAAGCTACTTCTCAACTACCTCAAAGGTTACTGGCCGCTCGTTGTCTTGACGCTGGTTCTGGCCACCGTCAATCAGGTCTTTTCGTTACTCGACCCGATGATCTTTCGCCATGTCATTGATGACTTCGCGATCAAGCACGAGGTTTTGACCCGGACACAATTCTTCAAAGGCGTCGGATTCCTGCTGGGCCTGGCGGTAGGTGCAGCGTTTGTTTCGCGCGTCGCCAAGAATTTTCAGGACTATTACCTCAACGTCATCATCCAGAGACTGGGTGCGCAGGTATATGCCGACGGAATCCGGCATTCACTCGAGCTTCCTTACGCTGTCTTTGAAGACCAACGGAGTGGCGAAACTCTGGGCAAACTGCAAAAGGTTCGTGCCGACGTCGAGCGCCTGCTGACCGCGTTCATCAACATCCTCTTCATTTCGCTGATCGGTGTCATTTTCGTGATGGGCTACGCCGCCAGTGTCCACTGGCTGATAGCGCCCGTCTACTTCGCGACGATTCCCCTCCTGGTTTCATTGAGCTTTGTGCTGAGTCGAAAAATCAAGAAGATCCAGAAAGTGATCTTCGCAGAAACGACCGCGCTTGCCGGGTCGACGACCGAATCGCTGCGCAATATTGAATTGGTCAAGAGCCTGGGACTGGCAAAGCAGGAAATTGCCAGACTGAACGGTACGACGGACAAGATTCTTCAGCTCGAGCTCAAGAAGGTCAAATACATCCGAAGCCTGAGTTTCGTGCAGGGCACCGTCGTCAATTTGATGCGGACCAGCATCATGCTGATGATGCTTTACCTGATTTACACGCGTGCCATCGAGGTCGGCCAGTTCTTCGCGTTGTTTATCTACTCCTTCTTTATTTTCGGTCCGCTGCAGGAAATTGGGAACGTCATCAACATCTACCGTGAAGCGGAAGTTTCGTTGAAGAACTTTGAAGACATTCTGAAGACACCGAAGGAACCAAGTCCGGTGAAACCGATCACCCTGAACAGGGTGGATCGTGTCGAGTTCGATCGAGTGGAGTTTCAGCATCAGTCGGCGTCGACGAAGGCGCTTGAAGGCATTTCCTTTTCGGTGAAGATGGGCGAGACCGTCGCATTTGTCGGGCCGTCCGGATCCGGGAAGACGACATTGGTGAAGCTTCTGGTCGGTCTGTATCGTCCGCAGGCGGGAGATGTTCGTTACGACGGGTGCTCCATACACGACGTTGATCTCGACGAACTTCGAGAGCACATCGGACTCGTGACTCAGGACACCCAACTGTTTTCCGGCACGATTCGAGAAAACCTGACGTTCGTCAATCCCAAGGCAACCGACGAGGAGTGCATGGACGTGCTGCGCAAGGCGGCATGCCAGAGCTTGCTTGCGCGAGCCGACAAGGGGCTCGACAGTCTCATAGGAGAAGGCGGCGTGAAGGTCTCCGGCGGAGAGAAACAGCGTCTTTCGATCGCCCGGGCATTGCTGCGTCGCCCGAACCTGCTGGTCTTCGATGAAGCAACGTCGGCGCTGGACTCATTAACGGAAGAGGAGATCAGCGAAACGATTCGCGATGTTTCAATGCGCAAGGACTTGATCACGATCCTGATCGCGCATCGCTTGTCGACGGTCATGCATGCCGACCGCATCTACGTGCTCGAGCGTGGTCACATCATCGAATCCGGAAGGCACGACGAGTTACTTGAGTTGAAGGGCCTCTATTACGCCATGTGGCGTCAACAGATCGGCGAAAGAAAGCCGGTTCGAGCTCTTCAAGCCGTTTGACGCATGGCTTTGCTCCACGGAACGCATCGCGAGAAGCGTCACTTCTTTTCGAGGGCCTCGACGCGTTTGAGGAGTTCGGGGAGCCGTTTGAATACTGCCGAACTTTTGAGCCACATTCGGTTATCGATGGCGGGATAGCCGGAAACGACGGCGCCAGCTTCGACGTCATTGGGAATTCCGGTTTGCGCGGTTGCCACCGCTTTATCACCAACCGTTAAATGTCCGGCGACGCCAACCTGACCGGCCAGCACGACGTCGCGGCCGATCCGCGAACTTCCCGCCAGACCGACCTGGGCACACAGCAGGGCATTCTCGCCGACATCGGATGCATGCCCGACTTGCACGAGATTGTCGACCTTGGCGCCGCGCCGAATCCGTGTTTCCCCTATTGTTGCGCGGTCGATGGTGGCGTTGGCGCCGACTTCAACGTCGTCTTCGATGACGACAATTCCGGATTGAACAATCTTGTAATAAGTGCCATCCGATTGCTTCGCGTAGCCGAAGCCATCCGCACCGATCTTGACGCCATCCTGCAGGATGACGTTGTTGCCGATCCGGCAGAATTCCCGGATCGAACAATGCGAATACGCCTTGAAGTCATCGCCGATGTGAACACCCCGCGCAATATGAACAAATGGATGGATGGTGACGTTTTTCCCGATGACGACATCCTGTTCGATCACGACAAATGGGCCTATGGACGCGCCATGGCCAATCCGGACGGAATCGGCGACCAAGGCCCTCGGATCGACTCCCGGCCTCGCGACTGGCGGCTTGTAGAACAATTCGATCGCCCGGGCGAACGTGAGGTAAGGATTCGGATGCCGGATCGTGGCAATGGATAATTCCGGGAAGTCGGGTGAAACGATGATCGCGCTGGCCTGAGTCGTCCGGGCTTTCGCGGCGTATTTTGGATTTGAAACGAAGGTGATGTGCCCGGCACCGGCGTCTTCGATTCCGATGACGCTTGTAATCTCAACGTCACCGTTGCCTCTCAATTCGGACTCCAAATGAACCGCAATCTCGGCGAGTTTCACTCATTACCTCCAGAGTTGTCCAACCGCTCAATGGTACACTTACTCCGCTTCAATGAGCGAACACCGTCAGCTGCTCAAGTCCGCACGCACCATCAGTACATTCACCATTCTCAGCAGGATATTCGGATACATCCGCGATTGGCGCGTCGCCTTCCTGCTCGGAACGGGCAACGCGGCGGACGCCTTTACCATCGCCTACCGGATTCCGAACCTGTTGCGCCGGGTGGTCGGCGAGGGGGCCGTCAACGCAGCATTCATTCCTGTGTTCTCGGGGTACCTCTCGGAGGGAAAGCGCGACGAGGCCTGGGAGTTTGCAAACACGCTGTTGACGGCGGTCACCGTGCTCATGGTGGGCGTGACGATTATTGGCATCCTTTTCTCTCCGCTGCTCGTCCGAATATTGGCCAGTGGTTTCGTGGGCACCCCCGGAAAGCTGGAGCTGACGTCGCTGCTGAATCGCATCATGTTCCCCTACATCGCGTTTCTGAGTATTTCCGCCCTGGCGACGGGAGTTCTCAACAGCCTGCACAAGTTCTCCGCGCCGGCATTTGCGCCGGTCTTATTGAATCTCAGCACGGTTGGTTTTTCCTTTGTGAGCGGCTATTTCCCGAGTCCCGCGATCGCTTTGGCGATTGGCGTCGTTGTGGGCGGCATCCTTCAGATCCTCATTCAGATCCCATCTTTGCTGAGCAGTGGCTGGCGTCTCAAGGTGATTTGGCATCTGGCGCATCCTGGAGTTCAGCGTCTGGGCCGGCTGATGCTTCCGTTGTTGTTCGGTATGGGGATTGTCCAGATCAATGTCTTCATCGATCTGCAGTTTGCGTCGCGGATGGGGGAAGGTGGAGTCGCTTCGGTGAACCTCGCCGACCGCGTGATGGAGCTCGTGTTGGGAGGTTATACGGTCGCTCTCGCCACCGCGATTCTGCCTCTTTTATCACGACAGGCGGCGACTCGCCGCATGGTTGAAATGAAGAGCACTTTGAACCTGGCCACGCGTCTTATCCTTTTCATCACGATACCCGCTACCGTCGGACTCATGCTGCTGCGGCGGCAGATCATCGAAGTACTGTTCCAGCACGGCACCTTCGACGCGCGTTCGACAGAACTGACATCGCGGCCCCTCTTGTTTTTCGCAATCGGTCTGACGACCA
>Ga0207018_1005_pt1 | contig 51522 bp, 44 predicted proteins | sample Alteio_BWMinCont_52_FD_153476 | JGI IMG/M metagenome (GOLD analysis project Ga0207018, IMG submission 153476) | Enriched cells from forest soil in Barre Woods Harvard Forest LTER site, Petersham, Massachusetts, United States -... | ecosystem: Environmental > Terrestrial > Soil > Temperate forest >...
AATGAAATGCGTCGGGACGCCAGTAATCCCTGAATCTCCGGGCCCTTTTTCAATGAAGCGCTGTTGCCTCGCTTGCAGTTCCTTGAGGAAAGGCATTTTCGATTCTGCCTTTACGCCGGAGATGATGTCTTTGATCGTAACGCCGAGTGAATTTTGCGAGGACTGTGAGATTTGATAAAATTGGGCTTGGGCTTCATCGAGTGCGGCCGGGACGTCTGCGGGTTCTTCGAGCGCGGTTCTCTCAATGCCTTGTGCAGCACGAATCATGCGGCGGAGGATCGATTTTTCTTTGACGAGGGAGACATATTCTTCGATATAGGCAGAGGTCCCCGCATATTGCGCAAGGAGCGTGAGGTAGTTGATGCCTCCCACGGCATCTAATTTGCCCATTCGTTTTAGGTCTTCCCCGATGAGGTGAATGTCCGCAGGCTTGTCTGCTTTGTAAGCGGTTTTGAGGGTATAATAAATGGTCTGGTGTTCGAGGTAGTAAAAGTCTGTGTCTTCAAGGAGATCTGCCGCCGCATTGAGGGCGTTGATGCTAGTCAACATGCATCCTAAAACCATCATTTCTGATTCTTTAGAATTGGGAGGAATGCGGGTCTTTTTTTCAGCTTCCGACATTGGAGATCCTAACGGGGTTATTTGGCGATGGTAACAAAATGTTTTAAATACAGAAAGAAGATAAGAAAAAAAGTCGGAAAGATAGGGATTTGAACCCTAGGTACCCCTTAACGGAGTACGCGTCCTTAGCAGGGACGTGCCTTCGGCCACTCAGCCATCTTTCCTTACACGAACAAAGGAAGGAGTTTATGTGATCTGATCCTTTAAGGCAATGTTTTGTTAAATATCCAGCGAGCGTTTTTTAGAAGGGGAGCGTAGAGATCTTCCTCCATGGGTATGCAAAAGTGCCTGATTTCTTCTTTCGTTGGAGGAATCGATTGAAAGGCAATTTTCGGCGCTTCTTGGATAACCGCAAGGGGCGTTTGTTCGTTACCTTCTCCCATGCAATACACGGCAGCGGCAGACAAAGCGTCTAGTGCGTTGGCGAGCGTTACGCGCAAGAGGGCGCCGAAACAGTCGGGTTTGCCTATGTAATTATAGGTCGGACTGAACCCACACCAGCCTAATCCTATGCCAATCACTCCGCGGCGCATGGGCGTTGTATGACTGTCCGTAATAATCACACCTAATTGTTGGAGATTGTCTCGCTTACGGAGATACTCCCAAATGGAGAGAGCCGATTGTTGCACATCTTTCGGGTAAAGAATATATACCCCATTGCCATTGGATTCGTCGATTCCGGCAGAAGGAATTAAGATGTTATTTTTAATCGTCAATTGGATCGAATAGGAGATCGGAAATTCTTTTGTGTAATCTAAGTAGGCATCGGCTGACTTTTGTATGAGCGCTTCTTTGGAAACAACGGCGGATTTTTCTACGATGCTTCCTTCACAGAGACTGATGATTTTTGAGGTGACGACCAAAATGGACTGCTCTGGGAGGGTGGGGACATAAGCATCTAGAAGAGCGAAGAGAGAGTCTTCGCTTGTGATGCGATGTGTTTTAAGAGTTTTTACGTGCATGAGGTATCTCGGGTATATCGATAAATAGTAAAATCGGAGGTTGTTTTGAGGATTTGCTCTTTCCATCTATTCAACAAGGCGAGGGGAAAAAGTGTGTCTCCTTCATAGTTACGGGTAAGCTTTGTCAAAATACACGCATCCATGAGGTTCGCTTGCATAAATAGGCTGTAAATTTGAGCGCCTCCTATGACATAGAGGTCTTTGAACTGGCCTTGGAGAGAGAGAAATTCTTCGAGAGAGGAAACAAAGCATTGGTTGGGATGGGCAGGAATGTGCTTTTGCCGCGAAAAAATGATCGTCGTTCGTCCTTCAAAATAGTGCGCAGGAAGGGTTAAAAAAGTCTTGTGACCCATGATGAGGGGAGATTTTGCGATTGTTTCTTGAAAATGTTGGATTTCTTCAGGATAATGCCAGGGTAACCGACCTTTTGCTCCCATGACTCCTCGGGGATCGCAGGCCCCGATGCCAAGAATTCGGTCGTAAGTCATAGCTCGATTCCTTCTACAAAGGCTAAAGCCGTGAATGATCGCTGGTGGGCTTCGACATTATGTACGCGCAAATAATCGATCTTTTTTTTGAGCAAATGGTGAGAGATGCCGAGGGTTTCTAGGTCTCGGTCTGCAGCCATTGTAACGGTTTTTAAAAAGGATTTTCTAGAATGCCCAACCAGGACTTCGCATCCGAACGTTTTTAATGCGTCGATGTTTCGCAAGAGCTCTAAGGACTGATAGGGGGATTTGCCAAATCCAATGCCCGGATCGAGGATGATGCGCTCTTTCGAAATGCCGAGACGATGGAGCTGATGGATTTTTTTGTCTGCCCACTCGCAAAGATGTGTGGTGGGATTCGTATCGAAGGGAAGGACGGTGCTAGACGATGCTGGGATCGTGAGAGAATGGGTAAGGACAATTTTGCAGGTCGTATCCGCGACTGTTTGAAGTAAGCTCTCATTCTTGCCCCCTTGGACGTCATTGATCCAATCGATCGGAAAATGTTGGAGGGCTTTCTCGATGACTTCTGGATAAAACGTGTCTAAGCTAATTTTGGGGTTCGCTGGACGGCGCTCGAACGTGTGCTGTAATAGATCTAAAACGGGTTTTAAGCGCTGCCATTCTTCATCTGGTGAAATCGGCGTTGCACCAGGGCGGGTAGACTGAGCTCCAAGATCGATGATGGCCGCCCCGTGGTTGGTCAGTTCCTGTATGTGTTCCACCGCCTTTTCTGCCTGGAGGTACTTTCTTCCATCGGAAAAAGAATCGGGGGTAATGTTCACAATTCCCATCATTTGAGGGACTGGCATGAAGCATTTATGTGTCTCCATAGGAGGAGGGAATCGATATAAAATTTCGGCCAGGGTTAAATGGCTATATGGAAAACCCGAGATAGGATACCGCCAGACAGGATCTAATGACGCCATGAGACTGAGTAAAAATGGGCGGTTCATGAGTTCCGGATGAGGAATCTGCAGCGTATCATCTGCGAGGATCTTGTCATCCCAGGCTAAAATATCTAGGTCGATCACCCTTGGAGCCCATCTAGGCGCCCCAAAATTGCGTCCCAATTCTCGCTCGATCGACTTTAATTGTTTAAGAAGGGCATGGGGGGCCAGATCAGTTGTTCCTTCAACGACGAGATTAAAGTACGGCAGGTCCCAACTGTCAGGCGCATCGGGAGGTAAAATGGCTTTGGTCTCAAAAATGCAAGACACGCGCATCCCTTTCAGGGCCGTTTTTGCCATGAGACGGAGGGCATTTCGAACGTTATCAAAGCGGAATCCTAAGTTGGATCCGATGCCTATAAAGATTTTTGCGACACCCTCCTGCAATATTTGAAGACGACTCCCTTATGGATATGGGGCACTGGATGATTGGGCTTTGTGACCGTAACCTCAATGACAGCGTCTAGTGCTTCTTCCCGTAAATTCCTGCCACTGGGGCTTGCGTGAAAGCTCCCGTGATTGAGTTGTCGAAGAGGGGGGGTGTATTGCTTCGATATTCCCCCTCTCTTCGACAATCTCAATCCCGGGGCTTTCACGCAGCCCGAGTGGCAGGAATTTACGGGAAGGAGCACCAGGGGTTGGAGATGCTGTTCGACCGATTCAAAAATGCGCGCGGCTAAAAATTCAATGAGATGAAAAGACTTCTTGTGCAAAGAGGCAATGACTTTTTCGGTGAGCGTGTGATAACACACCACTTCTTCAAGTTTGTCCGAGTAGCACCCAGGGAGCATGTTCATAAACTTTATTCGAATGTCTATGTCCACGGGCTGCGGGACAGCTCTTTCTGCTTCGCTGCATCCTAAGGAGAGCCAGAGACGTAAGTTTGGAATGAGAAGTTCACAGTAGTTGGTCAATGAGAATGCCTATCTTTGGCAAGTGCTCATAAACTTGAGGTAAACACCCCGAAGCGGGGCCCCGTTTACCACGATTTCATGGGCAAATGAGGGGTTCTGTGCCTCAAGTGTATGAGCACTTGCTATCTTTGAATGAGGAGAATCATAGCGATGAGAGGAAATATGGTTCAAGGGAAATGACAAAACTGGGGGGATGTAAAATAGCTTTACAACAGAGGGAATTGCAAAACTCCATTCGGAGCCAAATTTGCGCTTTTTCCGTTGGATTCGACTTTTTGCAAAGTGCCTATGGCCAATAGGATATGTCACTTTGCAAAAAATCGAACCAACGAAAAAATCATCAAATTTTGCTCGCGAAGCGAGTTATGCAATTCCCTCTTTATCTCGGTGTTTAATTTTTAAGGTGTTACGCACAAACCGATTTATGCAACAACGCCAATACTTGATGCCAATACGTGGTTATCGGATAGAGCCCGAATTTCCTGACAGCTACTTAATGACGAGTGGCACAGGTGGGTTTTTATTCCCATTCGATGCGGTGGCAACAAGCGTATATGAATCCTTCACATTCTTGGAACCGATGTGTTGCAGAACATCAAACGGTCCAGTTCCTGGAATTGTAGCAATGAGCTGCCCATTTCTAAAGATTTGATAGTAAGAGATGTTTGGAGCTAAACTCGGATCCCACTGCATGTTGAGAAAATAGGTCTTTTGTGTGAGAAATTCATTTTTCTCCACCGTTCCTACAAATTGGGATGGGGATGATAGGGGGAATAAAAATAAATTCCGAGTCCCAAACAAGATAGAGCTTATCTCGTCAATCCAAGTAGCCACAGCAGTTCCTTGATCGCTTAACGCAATGAGAGGGCTTACTCCTGAAATGGAAAGAGTCTCAGGCGTCGTCCAGTTTTGTCCAATGGCTTTCGAAGACACTTGTATGGTTGAGGAGGGCAATTCGATGGCCCAAATGGCTGCTGCATTTCCAAATGAATCCATGACAACTTTAGGCGCTTCTGTAACAACTGCATTTGTATTTGTGGGATCCGTTAAATTTGTCACAGGTCCTATAGTTCCTCCTAGCGGAAGACTGGCCACGCGAATGAAGTCCTGGGTCGGGGCAATGGTTTCTTCCCATACAATGGTTGCGTTCCCAACGGCGTCTGTAGCAATGGTTGCTGTTCCAACATCATTGGCAGGATCAGAGATTAACAAAGGACTTGACCAAGCAGTCTGACCCGCAATCAATGTGGAAGAATATAGGGCTGTTCCCGTTCCATTATCGACTACATAAATAAGCACGGCATCTTGTTTGGAGTCTAAAGCTAGTTCTAGATCCGTTATGTCAACAGCAGAAGGAGGAAGAGGCACAGGGAGTAAAGGAGTTAATGTTTGCGATGCAAAATTAAACATCGATGTTTGTAGTTGTAAAGAAGGAGAACTTATTTTCCATGCTAAAACTGTAAAGCCATTAGTAATTTTTATGGCAACCACTGGGTTTGCGCTCGTATCCTGCGCTATTACGATAGGAGTTCCCCAAGCAGAACTATTTTCAGAGAGTTGTAAAAATGTAAGATCAAAGGGAGGGGAACTTGTAGTGGTGAGAGCTAAAAAAGCCGCAACATTGCCAAGCTCATCATTGGCTACCGAACCAGCATCTGGAAAACCATTCTCTGTTTGAATAATAGGAGCTGGCCAGGGAGCTGAATCAACACGTCTGCTAGCATTTATATCGAAGAAGCCGCTCACGAAATTGAATACGCCAAAGGCCGCGACTTGATTATCGAATTCATCTAGAGACAATGTTGGGAAGCTTGGGACAAATCCCGGAGTCGAATTTGCATAGATTTGCTGCGGTGTACTCCAGGCAGAAGATTGGGGGAATAGTGAGGCTGAAGATAAGGACTCAGCCAACCCAATATCTCCATTCAGCCAACCCACGACAGCGGATGAATGGGAGTTGATGACTAAAGGAGTTCCCGATGGATTCACAGAACTAGGTCCTGGAAAAATTTGAACAGGAGGAGACCAATCAGCATATACACTGCTGCCAAATCCCGACATAACAAAAAAGGAAACGCCAAATACACATTGTTTGATCGATCGCATAGAGCACCTCATTAAATTCGTTTAATAACGATATCCTAACCCAGCTCCCATTCTAAATCCACCCATATCCACTTTGTTTGAGTCATAGAAATGGATCTTTTGGTAGTAGTAATCAGCGAACAAATCCATCAAAAAGTGGTCCGATAATTTTATATAGGTGACAGATTTCACAACAAAACCGAACCCACCTTTTTTCACATCTCTTTTCACAAAATCAGAGTCGTTCGTGATTTGGGAAAACGTATAGGTGGCTCCAAATCCTAAATAGGGAGACACTCTCCCGCAGGCTAAGAACTGATATTTTATCCCCAAACTTATCGGAATCATCCGAATGAACGTTTTGTCATGAAAGCCGATGGAATGTCCATTTCTTTGAAAATAGTTAACATTTCCCCAAGCGATCCAATTTTTTTTGAAAATGGCAGCAATTTCCAGTTCTCCTTCAGGGCCACCGCTTTTATAAATTTCACGAAATTTTTTAGAAGTGGGATAAAAGTACCCACCTCGCAATTCTGTCAGCCATTCAACGGATTGGAGATGACCGAAGAAGATAAACACGAAAAAAATAATCGATTTGATTTTCATTCTGACCTGCCTTTGGTTAATAAATGAGCATCTGGTAGAGAACAAATACACAAAAGGCGAAAAGGATGCATAAAGTGATTTTTCCTCCCCCGAGTTCTCTGTGTACTTTCGATCTTTTCTGCCAATAGCGTCCGGACCAAACAAATAAAATGGGCATGATCCCGAGGAGAAGAGCTACCCCAATGCCACCTGCCCATGTCAATGCGAGGAAGAAAATGGTTGGGTTGATGATGGAAACCACAAAAGGAATGGCAAATACGAGGGCCATTAGACCCACTTTTTTCATTCCTTTCTTTTGCCACTTGAGTCCATCGGCCCAAAAATCAAAAAACGCGATGCCAAGTCCAATGAATGAAGCGGTCATGGCAAAAAAGGCGAACGCTTGACCAATCGTCGAAAGAGAGCCTTTCAGGAGTGTTTTTTCGAGAGGGATAATGGCGTTGTGGCCATCTTGTAAGGCTTGTTCGAGTGTGCCATAGGGAACAATGCCGTGAATGAGGAGTTGCCAAACGACATAGATCACTAAGGGAATAGAACTTCCGATCCAAATCGCTTTCATGAGCAATTTGTCGTTGCGCTTCGTGTATGTAACGAGGGTAGGAATTAGATTTTGGAAGCCAAAGGCAGTAAACAGAACGGGGAGAGCTTTCAAGGTATTTCCAAAATCGGCTCTTGCTAAGAGATCGCCACGGATGTGCGAAAGGCCATTGAAGACAAAAAAGAGAAACGTAATGAACACGCCAGATACGAGCACGATGTTGAGCCGGTCAACCCATCTCGTTCCGAGAAAAACGGCCGGAGCAAAGAGCAGTAAGTAAATGAGCATCGAGAGCCATTGAGGCCATACGGATGTATGCAATCCGGCAATTGCTTCGCCGCCCGCTACGGTGTGCGCGACCATTAAGGAGTAAAACAAAAACAAATAGAGGATCCAGCAGCAGATCGCGCCTTTGCGACCGAGAAGCATTTGCGACATCGTGATGAAGTTGGCGTTGTTTGGGCACCAGAGGCACGCCTCTACAATCAAACGACTTGTACAAAGCATAAAAAGCCAAATGGCAATGAAGGCAGGGAGAGATGCCAAAAATCCTGCGTCAGCAGTAGCAACAGGCAAGGCTAGCATGCCGACTCCAATACACGTAGCTGCGATCAAAAGGGTGGATCCAAGTAAATGAGACCCTTTAAGAAATAAATGCATAACGGTTTTTTCCTCAACTTAATGGTTTTTCAGCGATCTCCTTTCACGATACTGGTTTTCAGTTTTTTTTGCGAATCATTGCGTAAAAATTCTCTTTTCATTAAAAGGGCATTGGGATAGCCTAGACTCCTGAGATTGGTTATTATGCGAATTACAGTTATTTTTGCAGTGCTTCTGTTAGGCCTTGGCGCGTTTGCCTCTTGGATGTATTTTCCTGGGGTTCGTTCGAAGGTTGAAGGATTATTGAGTGCGAGTACATTCCAGACGCTTGAAGTTCGTTATTCAGCGGAAGCGATCATGGAAACACATCGCAAAGAACTATTGAAAGATGGCGACCATGTTTATCTGGAGCCTCATTTGAAGTTTGTTCCCTATCTTCTCATGGAAGTAAAATACACGCGCACGCAAGAAAAAACGGGCGAAGGAGTCATTTTATGGGGACTTGTGGATGGCGAGATGGTCATCAATACAAGTACTTGGGAAAAAACGCACGGCTTCACCGATTGCATTGCCTCCAGCGCCACAAGACAAGAGTTTAAAATCATCAATGCTTTGGCGTCGAAGGGTGGCTCGTGGGATCGAGAAGGGTTATCGAAGTTCTTAAACATCGAAAACCATATCCTCGATGGATGGATCGATAGCTGCAGAAATAAAAGTCTGATTGTGCAAAACGGCAACAATTATCGGCTGCATTTGCAAAATCCAAGACTCATGGTGATCCCGGAAACTCGCCTAGAACATTGGCTGGTAACGAAAGCGACCAAACATGCACAGCGAGTGAGAAAAAAGTATCGCCCTGCGCAAATTGAGAATACTGCAAGAGCCGCTTTCGGAGGCGATTTCGCCATCCGAAAAACGACGGAGATCTTTTTGCCGGTGTATAGCATTGTCGTGCAAAATCCCGATGGTTCGCAGATGACATCCTACTGGAATGCATTGAACGGCAAGCGTCTCCTACAGCCGATCAGCACGGAATAGACCTTTTGGGCCACTTTCACAATTTCCACATTCGGGGACTGGCTGCGAAGCACGATCTGTGTTCAATCGCGCCTTGGAAATAGCTGGCGCTATTCCCTTCGGCGAGATTGAACACATCTCATGCTTCTCGCTCAGTCCGCGAATGAGGAAATTATGAAAATGGCCCGGTTTTTGCCCGATTTCTGCTAATCACATCTAAAATAATTGGATCGTACTGCTCATTCATCTGCTCTTCGATTTTTATTTTTTGTAAGGCTTTTTCTTCTCCAATCCAACGGGCATACCTCGGCAGTTTTTGTTGATACAGGAAATCTAAATCCCGCGCCCAGTAATGATGGAGTCGAATTCTTGTATTACATGAATCTCTTACAACGCTTTTTTTTAATTTTTTCTTTTCTGCATTTACATGGTAATAATCACCAATATAAGCACAAGTGTGTGGAAAAAAAGATTTTTCTTCATCGACTCTTTCTGGTCTGACAATGGATTTAACGAGTTTGTGTAAGGAAAATGATAAGTCTGCTCTGGATAATAACTGTTCAACCATCCACGTGTTTTCTGGGATTTTTTTTATGCCTGAGGAACCATAAAAAACCCAACTGATGCAAACGCCTCCAAAATCGTCAAAATCATCTAGAAAAGATCGTAGGTCATGGTCTTCAATCGGTACAATGAACTCATCTGTGTCAATAATTGCGAGCCATTTACTCTGCCCCTTTGCACGTTTCACCGCATCGGCATAGGCATCGCGCTGAACATGCCACCACTCTTTATCTGTGGTATACGTTCCTTCCCAATATGTGTATTCGACAATGCCCTCTTGAATGTAGGGTTCGAGAATTTTATGAGAATTGTCATCGCTCAGGTTGTCATACATGTAAAAATGTTCAATTCCAATTAGCCTGTGATAATCAATCCATTCCTTCAAGAAACGATCTTCATTTTGAAAAATGCAGCAAGCAGAAGCGTAGTGTTCGTAGGCTGAAAGGCTAAAAAATTTGAAACAACAACAGCTCATTAACAATAATATTTTCATTCGATCTCCAGTGTTATACCCGTTCCGGTTGAATCGCACCCTAAAAGACTGCATTGAAAGCTCTCTCAAATCAAACAAAAAATCTGGGTTAATATTAATTCAATATTGACCCAGATTTTTTGTTTGATTTCAGAGGCTTTGAATGTAGTCCTTTAGGGTGCCATTCAACCGGAACGGGTATATACCCGTTCCGGTTGAATCGCACCCAAAAGGACCGAATTGAAAGCTCTCTACAATCGAAGAAAAAATCGGGGTTAATATTAATTCAATATTGACCCCGATTTTTTATTCGATTGTAGAGGCTTTGAATCGGTCCCCTTTGGGTGCCATTCAACCGGAACGGGTATATACTCAACGTGACTCAAGTCGCTCGTCGTCGATTGCGGATTGTCTTCGCATGCAAAATTATAGGGCGTTGGTTGTCTTGTTGCGCTAGCGTTTTTGCGAATAGTCCTGCGCTTATGCCTGCTATTCCTGCGCCGCCAACACAAGCCGCCAAGGAACCGTATACAGGAAAAAGTGCGTATGCTGCGAAGCAACCATTGGCCTTTCCCAACAGGAGCGCTATAGGATATAGAGGCGCCTTGGGATCATTGACGCACCTTTCAACGCATTTGCTGCCTATCCAAGTGGCTCCCCCAGCAATATATGCCATTGTAATGGGGTCCATTGCATCTCCTTCCAAGATAGCTTTATTTATCGAGTGGGCAATTGCCATCAACGTTCCAGCAGCCAAAAGGGATCCTCCCGCTAGAAGTGCGTGATTTTCCCAGACTCTCTGTTCATTTCGGTGTCGGACTACGGTTGTCATACGTGCTCCTTGTAATTCGTTAAATTTATGGGAGAAATTAGCAACTCGACTTTGTACATTTTTGCGGTCGATTTCCGCAATCTGTTGATCCATATTCACTTGCGAATCGCGAAAGTGGCTTTTCAAGCCTACCTTCGCGATTCGCAAGTGAATCTGAATCAACATATTACGAAACTCGATCGCAAAAATGTACAAAGTCGAGAGCAAGTGCTCATAAACTTGAGGTAAACACCCCGAAACGGGGCCCCGTTTCCCTCGATTTCATGAGCAAATGAGGGATTCTGTTTGGTATACCTCACAGTTTTGAATCACGTTGGGTATACAATGGTAGAGTAAAAGAAATTTGTCGCAAAGAAAAAAATAGAGTTCCCTCTCTATGCTCTATTTTTCCCGTGTTTTAAGAAATAAGCTATTTCTTCTTTGCTATGTCGGCCTTGTGCAATGTCCACCACAAATTCTTCGTAAATCCTGTCTTCGAAATTTATTTTTACGCCGTTTTCTTCGAGAAATAAAATAGTGGTTAAAGCCCCGGTTCTTTTGTTGCCGTCATTGAATGGATGATTTTGGACGAGGTGAAAAAGATAGGCCGCTGCCTTGTCGTAAATTGTTTTATGAAGGTATTCGCCAAACATACTAGCTCTAGGCACTGCTACAGCAGAAATGAGTAATCCTCTGTCCCGGATGCCTGGCAAACCCCCGTGATCCTTTAGAAAAACATCGTGGAGCTCGATGATCTGCTCAACTGTCAAAAATTTAATCATCGTTTGGAGAGATTCTTGGCGAGTTGAGAACGTTCTTTTCGGATTCTTTTTAATCCTTTTCTGAAAGTTGCGTTATCCATTGTAATATCCTCTTCTTCTTCAGCGGCTTCTTTAAAAGCTAAGGCTTCCAAAATGTATTCGCGCATAGACATGCCTTTTCTCGTTGCCATCAGTTTTAGGTGTACATGTTGTTCTGCTGAAATATCTAAACTCAAACGGATCATATGATGCTCCTGCGCCATAGAAACTCTCCTTATTTCCACATTTCCATAATAACTGAAATGTGGATTATTGTCAATTAAGTGTTTGTTTAGATAGGTTAACAATCTTGACGTTTATTTATATCTACCTTAATTTAAGTAATTTACGATTGCCGACCGCAAATCAAGCCATCCTGGCGGCCCGATTTTTTCTTCGATTGTAGAGAGCTTTCAATTCGGTCCTTTTGGGTGCGATTCAACCGGAACGGGTATATACCGAGAGTATGATGATAAGTTGTACATTTGCTAGTTGCTTCGCTCGCACGAATTCGCTCCTAGGCGAATTCGTGCGAGCGAAGCAACGAGTACCCCAAACTTAAAAGCTTTCAGAAGCATTTGACCCATCTTTTCCCGCCTAGCTTTGCGCTCAACAACTTGATGCAAGTTGCTGTCGCGTTCCGCGCTTTGCTAGACAGAAAAATCTGGGCACAAATGCTTTGTGAATACTTTGAAGTTGAGGTACTAGCAACTTGGATTATTAGCAAGTGCTCATAAACTTGAGGGAAACACCCCGAAACGGGGCCCCGTTTCCCTCGATTTCATGAGCAAAGAACTCTTCTCCTCAGCACTTGGGGCGATGCTAATCGTAGCTTAGAGATTATCACCATTTTCTGAGGCACAGAATCTCTCTTTTGCCCATGAAATCGAGGTAGCTAGGGCCCCATTTCGGGGTGGCTACCTCAAGTTTATGAGTACTTGCGATTATTAATCCTTCATCGAGAGGAGGAATTCTGCGTTGCTGCCTGTTTTTTTGAGGCGCGCTGTTAACAGATTCATCGCATCAGCAGGCGTTAGGTCCCCCACGCCGAGCCTGAGTTGATAAATCTTCTCGAGCTCTCCTGGATGATAGAGGAGCTCTTCTTTTCTCGTTCCCGATTTGATGAGGTCGATCGCAGGCCAAATTCGACGGTCGGCGAGTCTGCGGTCAAGCACGAGTTCCATGTTGCCCGTTCCTTTAAACTCTTCGAAAATCACCTCGTCCATGCGAGAGCCAGTGTCGATCAGCGCAGTGGCAATGATCGTGAGCGATCCGCCTTGCTCCACATTTCGGGCGGCTCCGAAGAATCGCTTTGGTTTATGGAGTGCGTTCGCATCAACACCTCCCGTGAGAATTTTGCCAGAATGGGGCTGAACCGTGTTATAGGCCCTAGCTAAACGAGTGATGTTGTCGAGAAGAATGACCACATCGTATCCGCATTCGACAAGTCTACGCGCTTTCTCAATCGCCATGTCGGCAATGAGCACGTGACGCTCTGGCGGTTCGTCGAAGGTGGAAGCAATGACTTCCCCTTTGACGGTGCGGATCATGTCTGTCACTTCTTCTGGACGCTCGTCTATGAGCAGCACCATTGTGATGACTTCGGGGTTATTAATCTCGATGGCATTCGCAATTTGCTGAAGAAGGATGGTTTTTCCAGATTTTGGAGGCGCAACAATGAGTCCACGTTGTCCTTTTCCGATGGGCGCTGCGAGGTCGAGAACGCGCATCGCCAACTTTTCTTTGGTTGTTTCCATGACAAGTCGTTTGTTCGGATAGAGGGGAGTCAGGTTCTCAAAGAGAACGCGATCTCTCGTTTGTTCAAACGTTTTGTTGTTGATTCGCTCTACTTTGAGCATCGCAAAGTATTTTTCTTTCTCTTTTGGAGATCGGATCGTGCCGAAGAGCGTATCGCCTTTGCGTAAGTCAAATCGGCGGATTTGCGCAGGAGATACGTAAATGTCTTCCGCAGAGGGGACGTAGTTATAAAAGGGAGAGCGTAAGAACCCGAACCCATCGGGTAAAACTTCTAAAACACCTTCTCCAACCAAGATTTCTCCTGGATGCTCGGAAAGGGTTTTGACAACTTCGAACACAACGCCAGATTTCGTCAAAGAGGCCGTGTGTTTGAGGCCAATGCTTCGAGCAAACGCTTGGAGTTGGTCGATGCTCATTCTCTGGAGATCGGCGATCTTTGTGATGTTCTCAGATACAGCAGCAGGGGGTTGTCCTTGGGCTGGGTGTTCCGTGTGGGATTCATGATTCATGGAAAAGAAACTCCAATAAGGGTGTTCAGTTTTTGGACCTCGTGACGGAGGTCTGCAAGAGAACCGTTGTTAATGATTGTATAGTGGGCTTTTTGCGTTTTTATCAGGGGAGCTAATTGATGGCTCATGCGCTCTTCATATTCTTGTTCCGTGTAACCCTTGGCTTGAAAACGTTTTTTAGCCGTTTGTTCATTCGCAAGGACTGTGATGCACGCATCATAAAATGTTTCTGCTCCAATCTCATAGAGTAAGGGCATTTCTACAACAAACGATGTATATTTCTTCTCTTGGCACGCTTTTTCATAACGCTTGGCAATTTCTTGAAGCAGCGCCGGATGCAGAATATTCTCTAATTCTCGCAGTCGATCCGCGTGTCGAAATACCTTATCCGCTATTTTCTTTCGATCAAATTTTCCATTATGGAGAATATCAGAACCTAGTGTGCGGAGTATTTTTTGGCCGAGATCTGTTTGAGGTTCAAGAATTTCGTGGACTATCGTGTCGGCGTTTATCACATAAGCGCCCAATTCTTGAAAGAACTGGCACACGGTGGATTTGCCGCTCGCCAGGCCGCCCGTGATAGCAATTTTCTTCAATCCTAACATTCGGCCCAATTTTTGCCAATAGCAACGTGCACTTCAATGGGAACATTTAGTTTAATCACATTTTCCATTTTATCGCGAATCAGCTGCTCAAAGATAGGAAGTTCATGCTCAGGAGTTTCAAAAATTAATTCGTCGTGAATTTGGAGGATCATTTTTCCTTCCAGCTTTTTCTGGGTAATCGCCTTATCAATTTCAATCATGGCCATTTTAATAAGGTCCGCTGCAGTCCCTTGGAGAGGGGTATTGATGGCCAAGCGCTCGGCAGCCATTCGGATGGAATGATTTTGGTTTGTGATTTCGGGGATAGGGCGTTGCCGTCCAGTCAGCGTTTTTGCGAAGCCAGTTCTTCGAGTTTCTTGTTTGCAATGCTCGAGATAGGCAGAAATTTTGGGGTATCTTTCAAAATATTTTTTTATAAATTCAGAGGCTTCTCCCACCGAGATGCCCAGCTGTTGGGAAAGACCGTAGGGACCTTGTCCATAAACAATGCCAAAATTGACGGTTTTGGCTTGCGATCTCATTTCGGCAGTGACTTGGGAGGCGGGTACATCAAAGACGAGGGAGGCAGTATGTACGTGAATGTCTTCCCCCAGCTTGAATGCCTTGAGAAGCTCGGGATCTTCGCTAAAGTGGGCTAAGAGTCGTAGTTCGATTTGAGAGTAGTCAGCGCCAATGAAAGACCAGTGGGGAAGTTGCGTTTCAAAGCAGGCTCTGATAGCTAGGCCTTGCGGCGTTCTTACGGGGATGTTTTGTAGATTTGGATCCTGGCACGAAAGTCTTCCGGTCGCTGTAATGGATTGATTGAAGGTGCAGTGAATTCGTTGGGTTTTAGGATTCACTAGTTCAGGGAGCGTTTCTGCGTAGGTGGAGCGGAGTTTTTCGAGTCCCCGATATTCTAGGATGTCTTGGACGATGGGATTGCCCGGTGCTAACACTTCTAAAATTTCTGCGCCTGTGGATAGTTTTTTGCCCGGCGGCTTTAAGCCTAATTTCTCGAAGAGGATCTGACTGAGTTGCTTCGGGGAATTGAGGTTAAATTCTTGGCCTACTGCAGCCCAAATTTTCGTGGAGATTTTTTGGAGGTCTGCGTGGAGTTTTTCTCCGAGCGCACGGATTTTTTTTACGTTGAGATAGATCCCTGTCCGTTCCATCTTGGCTAAGATGGGCAATAGCGGAAGCTCGATATCAGAATAGACAGCTTGTAAGAGCTTGTTGCTTGCCAGTTCGTTTTCTAAGAGTTTTTTTAATCGACAGGTATAATCCACATCTTCACAGCAATAGTCTTTGACCTGTTCGATAGGCACTTCGAGCATGGTCCTCGTTTGCTTTCCTTTGCCGATTAACGTCTCGATCGGGATTTTGATTTTTTGGAATTTTTCTAACACGAGCTCGTCTAGATTGTGACGTCGAATTTGTGGATTGAGAATGTGGGAGGCCAGGAGCGTGTCGAATCCGATGGTTTTGATGTCGATTCCAAGATTTTGGAGAATGTGGAGGTCGTATTTGATGTTATGTCCAAAAAAAGCGCAGCTTGCCGTTTGAAAAAATTCTCGCAATGCTTGGATGACAACGTTTTCATCGATGGCTCCGTTGCAAGGAACATACCATGATTCACCGGGGTTAATGCCAAATCCAATCCCTACGAGTTTTGAGGTAAAAGGGGAGAGTCCCGTGGTTTCGGTATCGATGCAAACCGATTTATGACGCTGTAAGTTTTGGAGGAGATGCGTTAGCGCGGATTCGGAATCAATCAAGTGGTACGCGTTATCAAACAGCGAGAGTTCTTCTTCGCGAGGAGCTGACGTAGGTTTTGGCTCAGCTGGTTCGCCAATTTCTCTGAGCAGCGTATTGAATTTCATCGAATGAAAGAACTCGATTAGCTTCTCTCTCTGGGGCTCTTTGAGTCTGTAGAATTCTTGGGTTTGCGGAATTTCTACAGTGAGATCGAGAGTGGCAAGTTCTCGGCTCATGAGCGCCACATCTTTTTGTGTTCGGAGAATTTCTTGTTTTTTTTCCCCTTTCACTTTTTCTGGGTGTAGCAATATTGTGTCGAGCGTTTGAAATTCTTGCAACAGAGACGCGGCGGTTTTGGGGCCAAATCCAGCGAGCCCTGGAATGTTATCGGAACTATCGCCCATGATGGCTAAGAGATCGAGCATTTGATCCGGTCTTACGCCATAAATTTCTTCCACTTTTTTAGCATCGACAAGCAGGTTGTTTTTGTGCGCATGGAGCATGAAAATGCGATCATCTACGAGTTGCATCAAGTCTTTATCACTTGAGCAGAGATAGGCTTCTGATCCATTTTTTTTAGCCCATACCGCAATGGCTGCCATCGTATCGTCTGCCTCGACGCCTGGAATGCAGAGAGTGGGGATTCCGGCCATTTCGCAATAGGTATAGGCCCAATCAAATTGCGGGAATAAGTCTTCTGGAGCGCCTTTCCGATGCATTTTGTATTCGGCATAGACCGCTTGCCTCGATTTTTTATTGTCGGGGCCGTCGAACACGCAGATGGCATAATCCGAGGAAAAGTCTTTGAAGAGTTTTTGGACAGAGCGAATAAACCCATACAGCGCGCCTGTTGATTGCCCGGCATCGTTTGTCATGTTGCCAATGGCATAATAGGAGCGGAATAAGTAATTGACTGCGTCAATGATGTAGATTTTTTTCACGTATGGCTATTGCCCTCCTCCGGGGAGGTATAAATAGGCAAACTGATCGCGTATTTTATACGCTGGTTGTCCGCTTATAGTGATCTCATGTTCGATTTTTCCCGAATGCAGAGGCGATTGGTTATTGTTTAAAAGCCCCATGATGCCGAGAGACGGCGTTAGCTCGATCACTTGGTAGGGTTTTTGAGGATCCATGTTGGCCGCGAGCATCAGTTCTTGAAGAGCGTCAGCGTAATCGGCGCCAGCGGTGTCGATATATCCATATTCTTGGGCTTTTACGGCATCAAATACTTGGGCGCCATACACGGTGACTAATTTCTCACGATCCATTCGGGGCCGCGCGGCAGTTACGATGTTGACAAATCGATGATATTGATAATCCATGATGGTTCGCAGAGAGGCGTCTTCGCCGGGTTCCCAGGGGCGAAATGGGCTCATCATGTCTTTATTGATCCCATCGCTGAGAACTTTGGCCTGTATGCCAAGTTTATTTAATCCCTCATAAATATTGAAAAAAGGGCCTAGAATTACGCCGACAGATCCAATGATGCTGCAAGGGCTTGCAAATATTTTATCGCAAGCGGAAGAGACGTAAACACCTCCGGAGGCGCACAGTCCGTTGACGTAGCCATAGATGGGAACGTTGTATCTTTCTTTGTACGCTTTTAGCATGCGATAGATGTTATCGGAATCAAAAACGGTTCCCCCAGGAGTATTTAGATTGAGAAGGACCGCTTTGACGCGATGATTGGCTAACATGCCTCTTTGAGAATCTAAGAGGATCGCATCGATGGTTTTTGTGTCGAGAAGCGGTTCTCCGATGACGCCTTGAATATTGATTTGCAAGACGACGGGAGCATTAAAAGGTTTTAAGGACAATTCTCGCTGTAAGTCGGGAAGTACGGTGAAGGTGGTTTTTTCTTGGGGTTGATAGGGGGAAGAAAAGATCGAGTAGAGAAGAGCTCCCACGAGGAGAGCGAAAATAATGCCGACTAAGCCTGCAAATGTTTTGCAAAAACTGCGGATTGCGGAGACAAAGACAGACTCGTGACTAATTTCCATGGAAGCCAACTGGTTTTACGTGTAAAATCGACATTGTACACAAAGAGATGTTAAACATGCAAAGCTCTTGGCTAGAATGGGTCGTTGAAAGGCCGTGGATTGTTGAATTATTCGTTGTTGTTTTCCTTCTTCTATTTGTCAATATTTTGTTGAAAAAAATTATCGTGCGATCGAAAACAAACGATTGGCGTTTTCATTTTGATTATGCCGTCATCGCGCCCGGGCGCGTAGTGCTCTGGATTTTGTTGATTGCTTTCGGGGCTGATTTGCTGGGCCGAGAATTTAAGCTCCAAGGAGTTTCCTATGTTGCGCCTTTGCGCAATGCGGCCATTATTTTTTGCTTATCGTGGTTTTTACTTCGATGGAAGAGGGTCTTCCATCGCGAAGCAATGGCTAGGCCGGGTCCCCATGTTAGGGGCAAGCTTCACATGGATCCCTTCACGGTCGAAATGCTGAGCAAGCTCTTTACGATCACAGTTATTTTTATGACGATGTTAATTGTGATGTCGATTTTTGGCTTAAACATTGCCCCTTTGATCACGTTCGGGGGGATTGGTGCAGCGACGCTTGGTATTGCGGGAAGAGACGTTATTGCCAATTTCTTTGGTGGTTTTATGATCTATTTGACCCGGCCATTTATGATCGGTGATGACATTGAGTTGCCCCAGAAAAAATTGACTGGGAAAGTGGAAGAAATTGGTTGGTATTTCACATCGATCCGAGATGCCCAAAAAAAAGCGCTTTATATTCCCAATGCCGTATTTTCTACAGAACCTTTGCTGAACCTCTCTCGCATGACGCATCGACGCATGGAAGAATCGATCGGTGTGCGTTATGAAGATCTCGATAAAATCCCTAAGATACTCGAAGAGATTCGGGCTTTAGTGACGCAACACCCTGATGTGGATAATCAACTTTTGCAGAGTATTTTTTTGGAAAGGTTGGGAGATACAGCGATCCAGATTGAGGTGAAGGTGTATATTACGTGCACGCGTTATGAAGAGTTCATGGAAGTGAAGCAAGGTCTATTGAGCGAAATCTATCGAATTATTCAAAATGCTGGGGCTGAAATTCCTTATCCTACCATGCAAATTCGGGTTCAGGACAGTTAAACTTCAGAGGCTCTGGCTGGCGGGTGGAATAACTCGAGAAAGGCGAGCCAGCCCATGGCTAGAAACGCGGCGTAGATGTACCAGGGAAATGTGACGCCAAGAATCAACCCCATCAAGGCAATGAACTGCAGGGCTGTCGTTATTTTCCCCCATCGAATCGCTCGAAAAACAATCGTGTTCCATTTGCCCATGGCAGTCATGATGAATGCATAGAGACAGACAAAAAAGTCGCGCGATAACATCGCCGTAAGCTCAAACAGCGCAATTTTTCCTTCGAAAAATAGGACCGATAAGGCGAAATAGACAAAAAACTTGTCCATCGCAGGGTCCAGGATCGCTCCAAACCTGCTGGCTGACTTGTAACGTCTTGCAAAATACCCGTCGATCGAGTCAGTCAGCATGGCAAGAATGACAGCAGCCAGCCTGAGAGTAGGACTCCCTTGGCAAAATAAAAAAGCTAGTGGGGCACGGATTAGGGATAATCCATTCGAAAGAGTGATCATTCAAGCGTTTTTTTGGGTTTAGAAGTCCTTTTCTTATACCAAATAACTCCAATTATGGACACCAAAAAAACAGCGAAGATGACGATATTGAACGTTTTAAGAAAGGGCAGAATTGTCGTGTAATTTTTCCCTGCATAGTAGGCAATGGAAAAAAGAGCGACATTTGAAATGATGCAAGCAATGCCATCGCTGAGAATAAATTTCCCAAAATGCATTCTTCCAATGCCCGCGGTTAGGAAAAGACAATTGCGCACGCCGAAGGGGATGAATCGACCTACGAGAAGAGTTAAAAAACCATATTTCGCATAGTAGTGGTGAATCTGATCCAAGCGCTTTTTTTTGACCGTTTTAGCAAACCATCTAAAATCCCAAAGTCTAGGTCCAAACTTTCTTCCAATCCAATAACACACCCAGTCAGAAAGATAGCAGCCTAAAAATACGGCCCCGAACAACCAGTAGAGATTTTCGGGCACGACTGTTGCGGCGAGGACGGCACTGATGATGATCATTAAATCTTCGCTAATAGGAACATTGATCCCGGCGAGCATGAGCGCTCCAAAGATCATCCAATGGGCGAGATGGGCGTGTTCGAAAATGAATTGTATGATCGTGTCCATAAATCGGGAAATAATCGATTGCGTCGATTAGATCAAGCCTCCTGTGAGGGAGATGTTTCAGGAGAGCCTTTGGTCCCAGTGAGCGCGTCGAACTGTTTTCCCAATGAAACGACCGAGAGAATCCAAACGATCAGGACGGCGGTAAAAATAATGGCTACGTAGGGGGTGCTGCTAGAAACGGTTGTGAAGAGGAGTAAAAATCCTTGGTGAATGACGGAACCGCCCGATTTTCCTAGCCTTGATCCTACCCCATCAATTGCAGCTTTGCCCTTGAGCTTAGATTCGCTACTTAAGGGGATGAACGCAATTTCTTTGGTGGCATCGAAGAATGTATATTTGCAGGCATGGGCGGCTGTATTTTGAAAAGCTCCCAAGAATAGGCCAAAGGCCACGGGAGAAAAGCCGGCCAGGAGGGCGAGACCACCCAGTCCTGAGTTTTGAAACATTACAAAGGCGAAAAATCCGAGACCGGTCACAAGCATGACAACCGCAGGGATCATGGCGGCTGTTGTCCAAGAGAATCTGCGAATGACATTGCTGGTTAAGAACATAGAAAAGAAAGTGGCCACAATCCCAATGGCGGTCGTGACTCTCCCCATATAGGCTTGGAAATCGCTCGGATCGGAATAAAGACTATGAATTTGATTTTTCCAAACAACCTCGACGAGGTTTATCGCAATATTGTACCCAATGACGAGAGCTGCGATGCAGATTAAATATTTGGATTTCGCCAGGTAGGCAAAGTTGGCTCTCATAGACATTTTTACTTTTTCAGGCTTGATCATCGCTTGTCTATCTTCAGTCTTTAGCATATGGGCATTGAGCCAACGGAATAGCCAGATCGCCAAAAGGCCGCATCCAATCACGGTGCAATTTAAAAATAAAATAGATTGCTCCCACTTGGTTGATCCATAAGGGATAAGCGCATTGTAGGCAAAGCCTGACATCCAGACTGCGGCTGACCCGGCCGCAATAGAGGAGATATTCGCCCCGATCATCAAAAGACCATAATAGCGTTTGGCTTCGTGGATTTTTGTGACGTCATTCATGAAGCCCCAAAAAAGAACTGACATGATTGCCGTGCTCCATAGCTCCGACATGACGTAGAAAAGTGTGAATGTCCAGTTGCGGAAAATGGCTATAAGACCTTTAAAACCAGAAGGCAGGAGGCTTTGGAGCTGGTCTGCAAGTCCGTTTGGATGGAGCGACTCCCGGAAAGGATACAGCACAAATGTGAAGAGGAAAAAAAAGACTAGAAAGACCGACATCATGATGTAAAAAACTTTTTCGCGCGGGAATTTGTTAGCAAGCCGAGTAAATAGGAAGGTAAGGAGGAGCGCGCCAGGCAAAATAGCCCAGACCTTAATGAATGGTAGAGCTTCTGCGCCCGAATGGGGCGCTGTCACGAGCATGGAGTCTTTGAAGGTGCGTAAAAAATTGTAGTTGAATACGATGAGAAACAAAATCCCGATCATAGGAAAGAATTTTTTCCACTCGGCACGATGGATTGGCCAGAAGAAGGCGCGCCACCCTGTAAATTCAGTTGTTTCCATCACATCCTAATTTTGATGGTGAATTGGTTAATTTCTGCCTTGATTCTGCCATGAATTATACCAGTATTGAATTAACAATCAATTGAAGATTATAAAATTATGTTTGTTATAGGCCGGAAAAAGGGTTTGCCGACTGTTCGAAGCCGCCGCCTTTTTTTCGATTCCTGAGTTCTAAGCGAATTGAATATAAAAGGTCTTGGTCAAAATCCTTTCTTTCCGCCCAAAGAAGGTACTCAATCGGCACTTCTTCAAAACGTCTGCCTTTGTGTTTGCCGAGCGGCATGGCTCTCATTTTGATCGGTTTTTGCAAAACCTTGAAGACGTCTTCCGTTGTTTTGAAGGTTTTTGTTAAATATTTGAAGACTTCGATGTTGACGAGAACATCGCTCATGGCTCGGTGGGCTCCTTGCGGTTCAATATTGAAATGTTGGCGAAGCTTGTCGAGGGAATTGACAGGGCTTTCTCCGTAAAGTCTTGCGAGTCGAAGGGTATCAATTAAGGGAGCTTCTTGAATTTTCGTGGGGATTTGGTGTCTTTTTGCCTCCGCAGCGATGAGGGCAATGTCAAAGCCAATTCCGTGTCCTATAATGGTGTGGCCTTCAATCATTTTTAAAAGGGCCGGCAACACCTCTTGAATTTTGGGTTTGCCTTCTACCATTTCTTGCGAAATGTTGTGAATGTCCTGAGAAGTTTGAGGGATTCGACACTCTGGATTGATGAGCGACTCATATTGGTCAAAAATTTTCTCAAAGGAAAAGCTCGCGACGGCAATTTCGACGATTCGATCTTGGGTGGGCTCGAGACCTGTCGCTTCGCAATCGAGACAGATGAATTTCTCGTGTTGAATTAGACCCATGCTGCAATTTCCTTGTTAATCATTTGGATAAAACGTTTGCGCTCATAAAAATGGTTGTTCGACACAGCGAGGGAACCTGCGATTGGAATTCCTTCCATGCACAAGAGACTTGTGCGGATGGCTTTTTCTGCGTCCGAATCTGAGAGCTTGTCTCGTTTTGTAAAAATTACAAATAGACCAATCTGCTTTGACGCCGCCCACTCGGCAATCAATAAATCTTCTCGGGAAGGTTCTCTTCGGATATCTAAGATGAGAAAGACCATGCGCAAAGAAGGTCTGTTATTCAAATATTCATCGATGGCCGAGCTCCAATTTTTTACTTCCGAGGGAGGCGCTTTGGCAAAGCCATACCCTGGGAGATCGACGAGAAGAAGAGCTTCGTCGATGAGAAAAAAGTTGATGCGTTGGGTTTTCCCTGGCGTGGAAGACGTCTTGGCGAGCGTTTTTATTTGAAGGAGCGCGTTGATAAAACTCGATTTGCCTGCATTGGAACGTCCCGCGAATGCGATTTCTGGCAAAATTTTCCCACTGGGGGATTTGAGGTGAGGAAACTCATCCGGTTTTAGTGCCGACGTGAGAAATGTGCCCTGCGTAAAATTCATCGTTCGCCCCAAGATTGTAAGAGGGCATTTCTTCCCCCCTCTGCGTGGGATAGAGTAATGAGCTGGGCTGTGGGGGGGATTAAAGAAGCAATCCGCTCTGGCCATTCAATCACCACGATGCCCCCTGCGTCAAAATATTCTTCAAATCCGAGGAGAACAAAATCCCGCTCATTTTTTAGTCGGTAGAGATCGAAGTGGTAGAGGGGGATCGATCCTTCATAGACTTGAAGATAAGTAAATGTGGGACTTTGTACTAAATCTTGGATTCCAAGCCCCCTGGCTAATCCTTGCACAAATGTTGTTTTGCCGGCTCCAAGATCGCCTTGGAGCGCTAGGATGGTATTAGGAGGAGGTTTTTTGCGAGTAAGCTCGTATCCAAAGAGTTGGGTGTCTTCTGCCGTAGAAAGATATTTTACTCGCTCTCGACCCATTTTTCCAAGTAAGGCTCAAATTCTGAATGCTCTGACAGCGCTTCAACGAATTCGGCGATTTTGTCTTCGACCAAATGCTTTTGGATGAAGGTCAGAAAATGCTCTTCGATTTGGTACCGGTTTTGATTTTGAACTTCGATCAATGTCATCGACTTGATGTGATTCTTTTTAAAATCGTCGATCACAGCTTGTTTGCTATTGAATAGCTTTCCGGTAATCGCTGAGGAATAGACCACTTTTTTCATCGAAGCCTTTCTCTCAGATACGTAATTTTTGATCACGTCGGCATCTTCGGAGACAAAGAACCGTTTTACGGGGAGACCGCCTACGCGCTCTTTATTTTCAGGGCATTTTGCCACCCAATCATAGATAGCATCTTGTGGATTGGGATGCGTATTGTCTCCGAACACTTTTCCCGTGAAGGGGCAGATGTAAATCTTTTTCGTGTCTTCGTTGACGCTCTGCTGGCCGAATTGAATCGTGATTTCGGTCTCGCGCCATAGCTTTCCTTGGGATTCTAGATGTTGAATCAACGACTCAAGGCTTTGGTAGATGGTCTTTTCGCGGGGAAATAAAATGGGTTTAATGTGATATTTTTCTTCGACATACACCAAATAAATCATTACCAGGTCAGCGTTTCTATTCTTTTTTAGAAAGTCAAGGAGCTCTGTTTTTAGCTCATGAGAAATTGTAAGCGCATTGGTCATTATGGCCTCTGAAGGAATTTATTTTAGGAATCTACAATAACGGAAAAACTAATATTCCACAAGGGAGGGATGTTAGAACCTAATTAAAATATTTGCCGGGAAGGAAAACACCTTCCTTGCTGACAGCTTTTCTTATTTTTTCGACGCATTTAGGGATCATGCTGATCGCTTCATTTCGTAAACGCTGTTTAATAATTTGTCGGCGCGCCTCATATTTTTTTTGTAACGCTTGCTCATGGTGAAGCGGAAATGCTCCGGAGTGTAAGTGTTCTTCAAAAATTTTGGAAATTTCGTGGTTCGGGTACGAATCGAGAATTTCTGTTTGTACTGCCTGCGTCAATTTTTCCCGCAATGTGTTCAAATAATGAGGAGAAACAGATGTCCATACTCTTTCTTGTAGGGATGGAGAAAAAATTGTTCTATGCCTTTCTTCTAAGAGTTTCGTGGCGTCTGAAAAAATAGAACGAAACACGTCTCTTGGGACGCGGGAATCATCGCAAAGAAGTTTTGCTACTTGCCACCTGTGGATTTGTGCGATCATTTCTGTTAATTCTTTATTTTTAGGACCTTCCACGGAGGTGCAAGAAAAACGGCGGGAAGGATGTTGAAAGAGCCGAATGCTTGTGGTTGGTGCTATGGCATGGATAAGCGATCGTATAGAGAAGCTCATTGCAATCCTTAAAGGTATTATTTTCAACGGAGTATAAGGAGGCAATTGCAAAACTCCATTCGGAGCCAAATTTGTGCTTTTTCCGATGGATTCGACTTTTTGCAAAGTGCCTATGGCCAAGAGGATATGTCACTTTGCAAAAAATCGAACCAACGAAAAAATCATCAAATTTTGCTCGCGAAGCGAGTTTTGCAATTCCCTCTAAGGATTGTAGCTTGGTCAACGAATTATTTACAATTTTTGCAATTCCCTCCTTGCTTTGGATGGGGAATGTATGGTATGTTCTTTATGAAATTTTTGAACAGGTGGACGTATGGGGACCCAGGTTTTAGAAAAAATAGTACAAGAGTCAAAAAAACGGTTAGCCTCTTCTCTCGAAATCGAGAAGTTGCCAATCGCGGGCTACGAACAAGTCCTCAAGATCACTGACAAAAATGCGGCGTTAACCGCAATCATTGCCATCCACGACACAACTCTCGGCCCTGCCTTGGGTGGGATTCGGATTAAGCCCTATGCTTCTTTCAACGACGCGTTAGAAGATGTTTTGCGTCTATCGAAGGGGATGACGCATAAATCAGCGATTGGAGAAGTGGGGTTTGGTGGCGGCAAATCGGTCATTATTGCAGACCCAAAGACGCAAAAAACACCTGAATTGCTCCTCGCGTTCGGCGCTGCTGTGGAACAGCTCGGAGGCCAGTATATTTGCGCCGAAGATGTTGGCTGCACCACGGAAGATGTGAAAATCATTCGCCGAGCTACGCAATACGTGGTAGGCCTTGCCCATGCTAAAAGTAGCGGAGACCCAGGCCCTTTCACGGCGTGGGGTGTATTCCGTGGCATTCAAGCTACGTTGGCCCGTATTTTTGGGTCCAATTCTATAGAAGGGCGTACCATTGCCATCCAAGGCTTAGGAAATGTTGGGTTGCCCTTGGCAGAATTGCTTTTTTGGCATGGCGCCCATTTGATTTTTTCTGACATCGACCCCATCAAGGTAGAAAAAATGGCTTTGAAATACGGGGCACGTATTCTGCCTCCGGATCAAATCTTGAGCGCAGAATGTGATATTTTGGCGCCTTGTGCACTCGGTGGGATTTTGAATGATCGAACAATTCCCGCATTGCGTTGCAAAGGGGTTGCTGGATCTTCGAATAATCAGCTGCTCAAAAGCTCTCATGCCAAGTTGTTATTCGACCGAAAAATTGTCTATGCTCCAGATTTTGTGATCAATGCGGGAGGGCTTCTCAATGTGTCGGCTGAGCTTGAGGAGAAAGGATACCACCCAGCTTCCCCGCGCCAGAAGATCCATCGCATTTATGATACTCTTTCTGCTATCTATGAGATTTCTGAGAAGGGGGGAGAGTCGACGGATGCTGCGGCGATTTCACTGGCCGACTATCGGATTAAATACGGCATTGGCAAACGCATAGTTCCTCCAACCTTTCACCACAATGTAGAAATCTAAGCTCGACTTTGTACATTTTTGCGATCGAGTTTCGTAATATGTTGATTCAGATTCACTTGCGCATCACGAAGGGAGGCTTGAAAAGCCCCTTTCGCGATTCGCAAGTGAATATGGATCAACAGATTGCGGAAATCGATCGCAAAAATGTACAAAGTCGAGCTAAGCTGGATTGATGAGAACACTTCTTGAGTATCTGCAGGGGTTAGCGACGCAGGCGATCGCGAGCCAATTCCCTGTGTTGTCAGAGTCGGAAAGAGAAGCCGACGTCGCTTTTTGTGCGCAAGAAGAATTTGGCCACTATCAGTGCAATAGCGCCCTTCGTTTATCCAAGCTTGTACAAATGAATCCTCGGGCAGTGGCCCAAAAAATCATTGATGGATTGCCGCTTGAACTGCAAAAAAATGCCGCTTCTATAAGCATCGCAGGCCCCGGGTTTATCAACATCACCCTTTCCTCTAACTTTCTGTCCGAGCAATTGCAAAAGATGTTTATCGACCCAATGCTTGGTGCGAGCATTCCCCAAAAAAAACAAAAAATCGTCGTCGATTTCTCCGCGCCCAATATCGCGAAAGAGCTCCATGTGGGCCATCTTCGGTCGACCATCATTGGCGATTGCTTATGTCGGTTGTTTGAATTTTTAGGGGCAGATGTGCTCCGCCTAAATCATTTGGGAGACTGGGGAACGCAATTTGGGATGTTGATTGCTTATATGAAGCAGTTTGTTCCTGCTGTCTTAGCAGGAGATCAGGCCGCCGATTTGAGCACGCTGATGTCTTGGTATCGAAGCTCGAAAAAGCACTTCGATGAAAATCCGGAGTTTCAAAAACGGGCCCAGTTAGAGGTCGTGCAACTCCAGTCAGGAAATCCTGCGTCTCGAAAAATTTGGGAACTGATTTGCAACATATCGAGCCAAGGATACGAAGAAATCTACAAGCTTCTCGATGTTACATTGGAATCGCGTGGGGAGTCGTTTTATAACCCATTTTTGCCCGGTATCGTAGAAGAGTTGGAACAAAAAGGGCTTGTCACCGTTTCTGGGGGCGCTAAGTGTATCTTTGTCGAGGGATTCCAAAATCGGGAGGGGGAGCCTCTTCCGCTCATGATTCAAAAGTCCGATGGAGGCTATAGCTACGATACTACTGATATGGCAGCGATGAAACATCGCATTTTCACCGAAAAAGCAGACCGGATCATCATCGTAACAGACAATGGCCAGTCGACCCATTTTGCGATGATTTTTGCGGCCGCGGAAAAGGCCGGTTGGCTCGACAAACGCCGCGTAGAAGTGGATCATGTAGGATTTGGATTGGTCTTAGGTGCGGACGGGAAGAAATTTAAGACCAGATCAGGTGACACCGAAAAGCTGATCGATCTTCTGTTAGAAGGGATCGATAAAGCGCGTGAAGTGTTGCTAGAAAAAATGCCAGGAGCTTCTCCGGAAGAGATCGCCGCATCGGCCAAGGTGATTGGGATCGATGCCATTAAATACGCCGATCTCTCTTCCTTGCGCACCAAAGATTATACGTTTAGCTACGAGCGGATGCTTCGATTCGATGGCAATACAGCGCTCTTTCTTTTATATGCCTATGTGCGCATTAATGGGATTAAACGGAAGGTGCACGATTCTGTTTCCGTCTTGCAAAACAGCCGTTTCGATGTGCAGCATGCCAGCGAAATTTCCCTTGCGATTCACCTCCGAAGATTTGCAGAAATTCTTCAGATGTTCGTGCGAGACTTATGCCCAAACCGCCTAGCAGACTATCTGTATGTTCTGGCTGAGAAATTTAATGCCTTTTATCGGGATTGCCGGATCGAGGGGGCCCCTGAGCAAAATAGCCGATTACTACTAGCAGAACTTACGGCCCATGTGCTAAAGCAGGGATTAGAGATCTTGGGGCTGCAGACAGTCGAGCGAATGTGAGGCAAAAAAAAAGACGCCCCGGGTAAAGGGCGCCCAAAAGGTGAACTAGGGTTATTATGAAATAATCAACAGGGGTAAGCTGTTAATTACTTATTATTTTAGTGAAAACTTCATTAATATGCAATCCAATTTTAGTTAATTATCAATTATTTTTATCCCAGAAAAGTCTTGGAATACTTGCCCGCTTCCTCGCGGACAAGACGGGGTACGCCGTATCCCGATAATCGCTGTTGGACATATTGAATAAGCTCGATTCCTCGCTCTTCAGAGACCTGAAAATGGCCCGACCCTAAGACGGGGTCTAATAGGTGGAGATAGTAAGGCATTACCCCTGAATCGACGAGTTTTTCGCAGAGGGCTAAGAAGGTTTCCTCGTCGTTATTTACCCCTTTTAACAGCACCGATTGATTCAGCAGCGGAATGCCTAATTTGGCGATTTTTCGGAGAGCAGAGACGACGTCGGAGTCGAGTTCTCCGGGGTGATTGGAGTGAATGATGAAGAAAATTTGCGCCTTGATGTTTTGCAAAACAGCTAAAAAGCCCTCATCAATACGCTCTGGGATCCCGATGGGAAAGCGGGTATGGAATCGGATGCGCTGGATGTGAGGAATTGCATCGAATGTGCGAAGAAGGTTTTGCAGCGCCTCATTGCTTAGCGATAAAGGGTCTCCTCCGCTTAAAATAATTTCTTTGATGTCGGAGTTTTTCTGTAGATACTCGATTTCCGCAGAGAAGTCTTCCATTTTTGTTTCATAGGGGAAATTTTGACGAAAGCAATATCTGCAGTGCATGGCACAGGCAGAAGAGGTGAGCCACAGGGCCCGTCCTTTGTATTTATGGAGGATGGTGCGCCCTTTTTGGAACGACTTATCGCAGACAGGGTCCGCCACGAATCCGGGCTCTCTATCGAGTTCGAGGTCCAGCGGAACAAATTGTCGAAAGATCGGGTCATCCAAGGTGTTTTTGGGGATCTTTTCCGCCAGTCTACGGGGGAGGTTGAGAACAAATTTGGGGGCTTCAAGAAGCCTTGCTCGAAGAGGTGGGGAGAGTTCTAAAAAATCGGCTAATTTTTGTGGGCAGGTAAAATTATCCCTTTGGATTTGACGCCAAAGAATTGGCAACTTTGCAAGGGGAGTGACCATGGGATAATATCTACCTCTAGAGGCCGTCTATTCTAGGGGCTATTAAGGAATAAAGTAAACCATTACGGAACCATCAGAGCGGCCCATTTTTGAACGATCGTTCGTCGGTCATATTGCGGCAATATGACCTTCCTCACGATCGTTCAAATCTAGACCACTCTGAGACCCCGTAATGGTCTACTTTATTCCTTAACAGCCTCTTAGACCGCCACAGAGGGAGTGTCAATCTTCTTGTGCAATATTTTGGGCAGATCGGAGGTTTCCCGGATAATATCGGCTCCAAGAGCGGTGAGTTTGTTGACGAAATCTTCGTAGCCCCGATCTAGATATTCAACATTTGTGATGATGCTTTCCTCTTTCGAAAGGAGCGCTGCCATGACGTAGGCAAAGCCGGCTCGTAGATCGGGGATGCAAATTTCTTTCGCTTTGAGGGGAGTGGGTCCTTTTACGACCAGGCTGTGGTGATGATCGCAGGATGCAAAACGGCACGTCTTGCCTCCTAGACATTGCGAAAAAAGCGCAATGTCTGCGCCCATTTCTTTGAGGGTATGTGTGTAGCCAAAGCGGTTTTCGTACACGGTTTCGTGCAAGACAGAAACGCCGTGCGCTTGCGTGAGCAGAACGACAAACGGTTGTTGCCAATCGGTCATGAACCCTGGATGCACGTCTGTTTCGACGTGCAGGCCGCCTTTTAGGGGCGCCTCGTAAAAAAACTCGATGCCATTGGGTTTTACTGTAAAACCGCCCCCGATTTCCCGCAGTTTGTTAAGGAATGCGATCATGTTGAGGTGTTCCGCATTTTCAATGAAGACTCTGCCCTTCGTAGCGATGGCTGCCATGGCATAGGAGGCTACTTCATTGCGATCTGCGAGCACGGTGTGCTCCACTTCATGGAATGTGGTGGCTTGCTGGATGCAAATCGTGCGGTCCACATCGACCATGATGTTCGCCCCTAATTTTTGCAAAAAGAGGATGATGTCGATGATTTCTGGTTCGATGGCGGAGTTTTTGATGAGGGTAGTGCCTTTGGCTCGAACAGCTGCGAGGATGGTATTTTCGGTCGCTCCGACGGATGGATAATCGAGGGTAACGATGGCGCCTTTGAGCCCTTTATGCGCTTGGGCAAAATAGGCGCCCTCTTTTTTCATCCCTCGAAATTCGATGGTGGCCCCGAGTTTTTGGAGCGCGTGAACGTGCAAATCAACGGGCCTAGAGCCGATGAGATCCCCGCCAGCCGTAGGGACGATGATGTCTTCATCAGTCCTGCCCAGTAGAGCGCCGATCATGAGGATGGGGATGCGATTGGAACCAGAGTATTTTTGGGGGATGTAAGAAGTTTTTAGTTCTCGCGTGATGATTTCTAGAACATTGTTTTTCTTATCCCAGGTTATTTCCGATCCGATTTCGCGGCAAAGGTTGACTGTGATTTCGACATCGCCAATGTTGGGTACGTTGCGAAAGGTGCATTTTTTATCGGAAAGCAGCGACGCCACGAGGAGTTTCGTCATCGCATTTTTAGCGCCGGCTGCCCGGATGTGTCCCTGTAGGGGTTTGCCCCCTCGAATTTTCAATCGATCCATATGAGCATGTTATAGAAATGGGAATTTTTAGACGAATTTTAGAGAGGAGGGGCGTGAAACTGGGGGTTTGTATACCAGGCTTGTAGGATTGTCGCTGTTAGTGCATTGACACCTGTGAGATCATTGTGGTCCCAATCTTGATTTACTAATTCGCCCGTTGGACCGTGATGACGCGTCGTTTTGTTCTTCATGATTCCGAGCTCTTCTAATCTTGCGCCGAGCGCTGCATTGGCTGGAATTACACCATCGGGAAAATATTGTTGTGCATCTCTACTATTGATTACGTATTCAGGGATATTACGAGCGGCTAATTTCTGAGAGCCCGCAATTGCATCCATTTCCAAACCAATTAAACACAGCAATGGAGAGGCAATGTTTGTTAGCCGGGGTGCCATTGTTCTCATCAATTCTTGCGATAGATGGGCCAAGCTGCCAAAAGTCATTTGTGGAATGGATACGTAAGCGACGTGGTCTTGGAATTCATGTTGGGCGATGCCTAGATTCATACTGGCTCCCCCAAGTGATCGTCCAATCATGGCAATGCGTGTGGCGCCCATATGGTTTTCAACAAAGGTCAGTGCGAGCTCTTGGACTTCTCCGAGTGTTTCTGGAGTCGATGTTCCTTGGCTATGGCCAACTCCTGGAGGATTCATAACGAGTAGATTGAATTTTTCATGAATATGCTTGCCGGTCTGCAAAATATAGCGCATAAAGCCTTCTGCCGTCTCGTAATTTTCAACAGCATGTACAATCCAATTTTCTTTCGGAGCTCCTGCAGGCAAAAACATCCATCCACTGTATTCTACGCCATTTTTTTTCAGTACAATAGGTTTTATTGCATCTGAACGGTGCGTCTGCAGAAAACGCAGGTATTTTTCGTTTGTTCTGGTGTTCTCTCTTTCTTTGGAGCTCAGCAAGCGTATCCAATTCTGTCCAGGATGAACGGCTATCATGATGGTTCTTTGCACGAGATGCTTTAAGCACGCGCAGATTCCCCAGGGAAGAATGAGGGTTTTGAGAACGAGAAGAGCTAGGGCTTTTCCTTTGTCGGCATGCGTCTCTGTATCGAGGACATATCTTCTTTCCGGCAATTTGCTCAAGGCTCGTTTTTCCAAGCAATTTGAAAGAAATGCGCTTGCAAACCCAACCACTAAACAGCATCCCACGATCAGGGGCACGATTCCCATGGATCCGATGCTTATGCCGGCGCCGGCTAATAGCGTTGAGATGGTGGTGAGCATGCCCCAATGAACCGCGGCTAACTGAAGCGCCCCTACGGTTGCTGTCGCTAGGAAGGCGGTACCAGATGTAATGTTTAAGGCTCTGAGTACAAGCCGGCCTGTGAACTTTTTTTGCTCTGTGTTAACGGAGATTTCAGAGGGAGCGGTAAGGCAGTTCCATGCTAACCCAAGAGCAGAGAATATGGGATGCACAATACCGAAGAGGGCCCTGGCGTAATTATTGTTGGCGAAGGGTTTTGCGACGCCTCCTAGCCTGGTTGGTTGGTTAGTATCTAGTTGTATCATTTAACATCAAATGTTGGTTTGTAATAATTATAATATTAATTTTAGATTAATTCAATTTTATTTTTTAATGGAAATTGTAATTCATGATTTTATTTTATAAGTATTTGGTGTTCAAATAGATGCGAAATTCACAAGATGGCTATCTCAAATTTATGAGCACTGGCCGACTTTAGTACACGTCCTGAAGGTATTTTCGCTCTTTGCGAAGAGCTTTGAGCCACAACCTTGCGTCTTCTTCGATCATGCCTCCCTGATCGGAGCCAATGCGTTGCAGGGTGATGTCCACATCTTTGGCCATCTTGGAGGCGTCTCCGCAAACGTAAATATAGGCCCCGTTTTGGATCCACTCCCAGATCGAGGCTCTGCTTTCCCACATCTTGTGCTGCACGTAGGTTTTTTCCGCGGTATCTCGGGAAAAGGCGACGTCCAAACGAAGACGCCCTTGTTTTTCAAGCTCTAGCCAATAGTCGGCGTAGTAAAAGTCTGAGGCCCGGTTTCTCTCGCCAAAGAAGAGCCAATTGCGTCCTTTGTGCTGGAGGGCCATTCTTTCTTGCAGGAAGGCTCGAAAAGGCGCGATCCCGGTTCCAGGGCCAATGAGGATGATGGAAGCCTCTGGATCGGCTGGCAGGGTGAATCCGTTGGAGGGTTGTACATACAACGGAATGGGGGTTGTTGCCTCTGCGTAGTGGCATAGAAAATGGCTGCCGACGCCTCGTCTGGGGCCATGGACTGTTGGATAGGTCAGAGAGGCGACAGTTAGGTGGATTTCTTGGGGGAACATTTTCGGCGAGGAAGCGATCGAGTAAAAACGAGGCATAAGAGGGAGGAGCTTTTCGCAGAGTTCTTGGGGGGAGGGGCAGGCCTTGGGAAACGCTTTGAGGATATCGATGAGATGATGGGTTTGAAGAAATTCTAGCAGTTTGGGTTTGTCTTCTAAGAGCTCAGCGATATCTTTGCCTCCCCCTCGTTCTTGAAGAAGTTTGAGGAGAGCAGAGGTGCATTTGCAAATGTTTGCCTTGCGCAGAAGGAATTCTCGACAGGAGTCTCCCGAGATTTCCCGAATGATGTCATTGATGGTGGAAAGGTCGTTTTCAGGAAAAATGGCCACGCTGTCGCCCACTTTGAAGGGGATCTGAGAGTTATCCACCTCGAGAATTAGGTGATAGGTCTCTTTGGTTGAGCCTGCTTTGTTGAGAAGTTGTCTTTCTCGCAGGTGGGCTAGATAGGGATTAGTTTTGGTATGAATTGACAAGACGCCTTCCAGTAATTACAGTGCGAAGAAAACGGGAGCTGTTCATCATGCGTTTTGTCGCGTTAGGAGTTTTTTTTCTTTTAGCTGGCTGCGGAGATTCTGGCAATCATGGGAACCGGGGATATGTCATCACCCAGTCCCACGATGCGCCGGAAGAGCTTCCTGTTCTGGAACTTGCTCCCAAATAAACTGCTTTCTTAGAGCTTAGGACTTGCAGCTGGTTTATTGAGTTGCGCTGCGAGTTCTTTGCAGGTTCCTCGTTCCCACGCTTTTTTAAGCTGGTCCGCCAGTTTGTTAGAAATGCCCCCTAAGATCTCGATTCCTTGCATGAGTCGTACTCGGGTCCTGTCTTTCCCTAACAGCGTGACAGAGTCAAAAAGAGGAGGGCCTTGGTGTTTGCCCATGATGGCCGCAAAAAAGATCGGGATGACGATTTTTTTGTGGTGAACATCGAACTTTTCCGCGAGTTGGTGTGTGGCATTTTCTAATCCGGTCCCGGTCCAATCTTCTTGGGCGTCCATGCTCCAGATGGCTGCTTGATACAGACAGGCGGTGAGCTCTGGCGTCGTGTTTTTGGGCAGTAGGAGCTCTGGCGTGATTTTCAGGTCGTTGATGAAAAAGAAATCGCAAAGTTGCATGAAGTCGCCAAAGGTTCTGATTCGCGTGTGGATCAAAGGCATGAGCTTTTGCATGAACGGTTCATTGAAGGTCCACTCTACGAGTCGTTTCCAAAGTTGGTCTTCTGGGATCGATTCGATGAGTTTTTTCTGGTTTACCCATCCAAGTTTTTGCGTATCAAAAAAGGCGCCTGAAATTCCGATTCGCTTGGGATCGAAGGATTCGATGACTTCCTCGAGCGTGTAGATTTCTTTTTCGCCGGGCATGCTGTAGCCCATCAGCGTGAGAAAATTGATGAGTGCTTCGGGGAGATAGCCACTATCGCGATAATAGAAAATCGATGTGGGGTTCTTGCGCTTGGATAGTTTTTTTCCATCTTTTCCAAGAAGAAGTGGCATGTGCATGAACGTTGGCGGCGTCCATCCAAAATATTCGTACATCAAAATATGCTTCGGCGTGGAGGTCATCCATTCGTCCCCGCGAATCACATGAGTGATTTTCATAAGTCGGTCGTCTACGACGTTAGCTAAGTGATAGGTGGGAAATCCATCTGATTTTAAAAGGACTTGGTCGTCAATGTCGGCCCAGGGCGCTGTGATGCGTCCTTTAATGGCGTCTTCGAAGACACATTCGCCTGTGAGAGGCACTTTTAAACGAATAACGAATGGCTGCCCAGCGAGTTCCCTCTCTCGGATTTCTTCTGGGCTTAGGTTTCGGTATCTGCGGTCGTAGCCGATCCGTTTCCCTTGTTTGGCAGCGAGTTCTCTCATTTCAGCGAGCTCTTCTGCCGTCGCAAAACATTTGTAGGCTTTTCCTTTTTCTACGAGTTCGTAGGCATGCTGACGGTAAATTTCTGTTCGTTCTGATTGTCTGTAAGGGCCATAGGGTCCTCCAATATCTGGGCCCTCGTCCCATTGAATTTTGCACCAGTGGAGAGCGTCAATGATGTTTTTTTCGTATTCTGGACGGCTTCTGTTTTGGTCCGTATCTTCGATGCGGAGAATTAATTTGCCGTGAAAATGGCGCGCAAAAATTAAATTGAACAATGAAATATAGGCGGTGCCTACATGGGGATCACCAGTAGGAGAGGGAGCTAGACGAACGCGAACAGACATAGGGGTTTCCTTTTAGCAAGCATTTTGGCAGGTAGGGATAGAATCCGTCAAGAATGGTTACGGATGGGTGCAGGGCACAGGAAATCAGAACAAGTGAGGGAATTGCAAAACTCGCTTCGCGAGCAATGCAACTCCCTCATCAGAAATAAGTTTTAGTTGTGTGGCGTCAGCTTTGCAACAAATTTTTGGTCTTCACTCGCGCCTTGCCTACCGGCAATGGTCGCTCGCTCCAGACTCAAATATTTGTTCTAATTTCCTGCGCCCTGTTCATGAGGAAGAGCAAATCTTTCATCACGCTGATCGCTTCGCTTAGCTGCAAATCGCTTTGTCCAAAGAGATCGACAGGGGGGGAGTCAAAATTATTTTTTGCGATCTCAGCAAGGCAGTTTTGGTAGTTTTTGTTGGATGAAATGCGCAGCTTGGAATTCTTGCGGAGCGTTGCTGTGTACGGTTTGTACGTAGAAAGTTTGGTTTGCAAATTATGTTTATACATCAAGCTCAATTGTAATCGGTGCAAAGGCGAAACGTCGGAGAGGTCATCGTCAAAATGGGGCTCGATGGCATCGTTTGCCAACGGGAATTTAGAAAATTTCTCGCCAATATCGAGTCCTGAGAGAATGCCGGGGATCTCAATATCTGCTATGACCCCTGTGAGTTGCGGGCTTTTACCTGAGACTGTGTAATATCTGCCTCTTGTGACTTTATATTCTCCTTGCGGATTTACTTTCGGGTTTTGGACTGCATCGAGAGTAAACGTTTGGAAAGAGCCCTTTCCAAAGGATCGGTCGTCTCCGAGAACTAAGGCTCTTCCATAGTCTTGAAGGGTTTGGGCCACAATCTCTGCTGCGGAAGCAGAAGCTCTATTCGTTACAACGAGTAGAGGTCCTTCCCAAATGGGCTTCCCGTCGACTTCTCGCAAATGTTGGATTTTCCCCATGTTGTCTTTGATGGAGCAGACGATCCCTTTATTGATGAAAAGACCAGATACAGCAACCGCTTGGGTGAGAAGCCCTCCGCCGTTGCCGCGCAAGTCTAGAACGACGCCTTTGAGCGTATGGGTTTCTTGGATCTCTTCGATCGCTTTTCGCAGATCGCTCGCAGAGGAGCTGCTTGGGTCTTGGTAAAAAGAAAAGAGTCGTAGGCGCGCAATGACGCCGTCTCCATACGGCTCGAGAGTAGTTTCTAGGCGCGATTCATCGAGGACAACCTCGCCCCTCGTGAGTTCTATTTCGAGCATTTCAGTGCGGCGCTCTTCGTCTTCTCCCGTGTCTCGGAGGATTTTTAAACGGACAGGGGTCCCTTTTTCGCCGCGGATTAACTCTACCGCTTCCGCAATGTCGAGTCCCACGATGGGATCGTCGTTCACAGCAATGATTTTGTCGTGGATTTTGATTTTTTTGCTCTGGCTCGCTGGGCTGTTTTCTAAAATTCTCACGATGGAAAGCCCATCGAGATCATCTCGCAATTGCGCCCCAATCCCAAAAAGACGCTGCTGGACGTGGATCATGAATTGGTTGGCTTCACTCGGCGTGAAATAGTTTGTGTGGGCATCTAAAGCGGCAGCCGTAGCTTTCATGACTAGAGAAAGTGTGGTCTTAAATTGCTCGTCTTTCGAGGTGCCTGACATTTCCTGTTCCCGATTTAAGCGCCGTTTATCCATTCTCTGCAGGAACTTTTCTTTCGTTTCGTCGCTCAATTTGCTTGCGGATTCCATTTGCAGGGCTCGAATGCGAAGAAGTCTCGTTTCTAGTGCGGCCTCTGTTGTGGCCCAGGCGAGATCTTTGAACTCTTCCGATTTCACACCTTTAGGGAGTTCTGTCTCAGTAACTTTCTGTTCTAATGCATTTCGTCGTTTGATGGTTTTCAAAAAAATTGCATGAAGTTCTTGGAAAATTGCAAAGTCTGCGTTTTGAAAACCCTTGAGAACTTGTTCGGCTGTTTCAGGGGATAACTGTGTCCACTTGGCAATTTCGGGATTTAGAAAGTAGGTTTTTGTGGGATCGAGCTCTTCCAAAAAGTTTTGGAAGATCCGGTCGATTAACTCAGAGTTGAGTTTTTTGTAAGAGGCGTGGGCTTTGAGGATCTCTTCCACCTTGTTTTTTACGTCTTTTGGCCCGATTTGTGGAGGCTTTGCCTCGACAAGTGTCGCAAAACAGAAGAAAAAAAAGAGCAAGTATTTATGCATAACCCTCTGGTAGTTAAGGCGTTAAATAATTAACACACCGCAACAGGTGGTCTCCCGAGTAGAGGGATAAAAAAGTGAATATATCGCAACTCTTCACTTATTCCAAGTTAAATCGGAAAAAACTAAGTGGTTGGTTGTTAGTTAGATGAAAATTGATGTAGTATAGTAATATTTTTTTTAATTTCTTTACCCCCAAAAAGAAAATGAGTTAAGGAAAATGAATTGTTGTAGTAAAGCCCAAAGTATGAGATAATGATTACTTAAAAGCAGGAAGAAGAAACTGAGTGAGACTAAAACGAGACTATTAAAAAATTCATTTTAGCTAGTTCAGTTTGAAAAAGTTATTTAAAAAATAAACATAACAAAAAATTGACAGGAGGAAGGAACCATGGAAGCAGGAAATGCATGGGGCCAGGCGAAGAGCCAGGAAGCAAATTCAGAGAAAATTATCTCTATTACCGAGGCAGCTCGGATTAATAACGTTACTCGTCAAGCGATTTACGTAGCTATTAAGCAAAAGAAACTAAAAGCCACGAAAGATTCTACTCGTTGGACAATTCATTTGGACGATCTAGAAGAGTATCGTACCCATAAATATTCTCGTACAAAGTCTATTTATGACGGAGAACTTTTGTTTGACAATCGCAAGGGATATTATTCAGTTAACCAAGCTGCAAAATATTTAAATGTTCCAGCGCAAAAAATTTATTATGCAACGCGCGTAGGTCTTTTGAAAGCGATTCGTAAAGGTGCTGCTTGGGTTATCCACATTGATGACATTAAGGGATACCAAGAAAATTATTTGAATCAGAAGCCGAAAGTCGGCTAATTTGGTTTTCGTCTAATCGTTCACCTCCCTCCTTCCCGGGGGGTGGATAGTTTTTTCTGGGATGGGTTCTTATTTGGGTTTTTATTCAATATTTTTAAAATTATTAGTTGAAATTATAATTAATTTCGAAATAACTAATAATGAGTGTAATTGTGACTGTATCTCTTCAAAGTAAAGCACTAAATATACGCGAAATTGTTCAGACAGTTTGCAATTTTTTTTCGCATTTAGACGATAAGACGGTTATCTGTGCCGCTCGTGTGAGCCGAGCATTTCGAGACAATCTTGCCTGGATCCGAGCGAGAGTTGATGTGGCTATTCCTCGGCTTCAGCGTCAAATCACTTTGCGTCCAGTTTTAGGCCACTTGAGGAGTCTAAGGGAACGCTTTGATTCGCCTCTCTGGATTAGGCTTGTGCTTTATTCAGTGACACGTGGCCGTAGCGACGCTATGCGCGCATTGATGAACCGCAGCTGTTGGAGGGCATCGGATAACACCGACGAAACCAAGCGCCCTAACTAACACCGTGGCTGTCTGGAGGAGTTCCCTCCTCCAGTACCTGAAAGTCTTTGATTTGCAGCTGAATGCTCGCTTTGTTTAAGAATAGATTCACGTGAGGAGTGAAGGCGATTTGTAGCTTCATTCCTTTTCTTCTCAGCTCGTGTCTTCGATGTGCTAGTCCAAACGCAATCCCTTCCAACATTCTGTCTCCTTGCTCGAGAAACAATTTCATGTGGTACTTGCCGATCATTTTGGGAGGCCACACTTGCGTAGTCTCACAGTAGAGCAGAGGCGGCGGATTTTCATTCCCGAAAGGTTCGAGGAGATGGAGCGACTCCATGAAATCGAAGGTGAGTTCTGTAAAATTGATTTTCGCATCGAGGTAGAGCTTCGTGAAGACATCTTGTTCTTTGAGGGCAAGACCTGCGGCTGCGATAAATTTCGTTCGGAATTCTGGGATGTCTTCTTCTTTGATCGTGAGCCCTGCGGCGTAATCGTGTCCGCCGAAGTTGATGAGTAGATTGGCGTGTTGTTTGAGGATGGGAAGCAACGGAAATTCAGGGATGGTGCGGAGGGACCCTTTGCCCACTCCTTGTTCAATGGAAATGATGAGGGTCGGGCGATTGTATTGTTTTGCGATGCGAGCGGCTAAGATCGCGATGATGCCTGGGTGCCATTTATCGGAATGGAGGACAATCGCTTTGCCTAAGAGGATTTCCGGGTGTTGGTAAATCGTATTTTCGATGTCTTCTGCAATTTCTTTTTCTATTTTTTGCCGTTCGAGATTGTGCAGGTCGAGCTCTTGGGCCAGGGCTTCGGCTTGTTTGCTGTCGCGTAAGAGGAGTAATTCGACGCCTTTAATGGGCTCGGCAATTCTTCCGAGGCTATTGAGACGGGGAGCTATTTTCGATGCAATATCGCCCGGTGAAATTTCGTTGGGCTTTAGATCGCTGATTTGAAAGAGTTTTGCCAGCCCCATTCGTTTCAGTTTTTTCAGCTGTTTTAACCCGTAACGAACAAGTATGCGGTTTTCCCCACGAAGAGCGCCCATATCCGCGATGGTGCCGAGCGCTACTAAATCCAGGTAGTTCTTGAGATCCACTTGTGTGGGAGTGATTTTTTCTTGCTCGATGAGTGCGCTGGTGACTGCGTGAGCGAGTTTGAAGGCAACGCCTACGCCTGTTAGGTCACGGTTTGGGTAGGTGCTGTTGATGAGTTTGGGGTTGAGGGTTGCAATGCAATGGGGGATTTTGGCTGTCGGTTCGTGGTGATCGGTGATGATTACATCGATGCCGTTTTCGACGACTTCTTCAATTTCTTTGGCAGCCGTGATGCCACAATCGACAGTAATCATCAATTTACACCGATTTTTGAGTGCAATTTGCAGTGCATCGCCAATTAAGCTTTTTTTCAGCGTCGATCGGTTTGATATGTCCACCACGACTTTTGCTCCAACCGATCGGAAAAATTCAGCGAGGAGTGCCGCAGCGGTCATTCCATCTACGTCATTATCGCCATAAATCAAGAACGGTTCCTGATTTTGCAGAGCCAAAAGAATGCGATCCACGGCGACAGTCATGTCAGGAAATAAATCAGGGTCGAGGAGGTTTGGCAGCTTTCCATAGAGGAATTCGTGGATTTCTTCGATGGTTTTGAACCCACGCGAAATCAAAATTTGCGCAATGACAGGATGGATATTGAACTCTTTCGTGATAGCTTGAAAGAGACTCACGTTTTTTTCTGGGTACACCCAAATGGGTGCATTTATAGGAACCTGGGGTGCCATCTATCTCTATTGTAAATGTATTTTCCGGAGTATAGCGGTCTTGGCGATTTAACCCCAAATACCATAAAAATACGGGTGCAATTAAAAGTGTTAGATGGCTCTCGTCTTTTTGCATAAAACGGCAAACAAACACCGAGAGCTCCGAGAAACACCGAGGCGCGGAACGCGCAAAAAAACATTATTATCATTTTCTGCGCGTTTCGCGCCCTCGGTGTTTCTTGGTGCTCTCGGTGTTTGTCTGCCGCTTTATGCAACTACATCTATACCCGTTCCGGTTGATCGTCTGTCGAGTGCGGAGCAAAACGGTCGAGATCGCATCAATCCTTGGGACGGATTTTTTTTCCAAATGTGTGCATAGAATTCGAATGCAGCTTCTTTGGATTGCTTGTCGGAGATTTATCTAAATTAGCATCACTGCTCGACCGGGAGTTCTTTCCATTTGATGCTTTAGGCAAAGAATGTAAACGAGAAGAAGCCCGCTTCTTCGTTAGCCAGTTAAAAGTGTCAAAGACGGATTCATTTGACTTCGGATTGGTCGCCACGCATTCACTCAAAGTTCTTTTCACCCTCGGCGAGGCAGAAACAACAGGAGGCAATAGTGGCAGCAATTGTGAATCACCTAGTGGGGAAGATTCTGCATGTATTTTTGGAACGGGTAGCGACGAGGGATTTTGATGAGGAGTTTTACGAAGGTCTTTGTAGAGGTGCGCGGGACCGTCTTGCGAGCTCGGAAGATATCCAGTTAGAAAAGCCTCAAGCATCGCCTGGGAACCAGGGGTAGGTGACAGCTCTTCTATGGTACATTGGCGCAAGCGATGAATTACTACAGAATCTATATCATCATCATCGGAGTCATCTGCTGCATCTACGGGTGCCTGATCCTTTCTACATGGGAATAACTTATGTTTTTCGGCTTTTGGGTGATCAAATCGAGGAGGGGAGGAAGATGCCAAAGGTTGATTATCCATAGTCCTGTCAAAAACTTGTCCGATGGACATGGTCGCAGGGAGCATGGCAGAGGTCAAAGTAGGTGAATATTTCCCCTCAACTGGAGGTGAAGATGAGCTGGAATATGACAAAGATGTGCGTGCACTTGATACAGGTTTAAAAGACATAAAACTCCTAAACTAACAGTTAAGTCTAATTCGACAAAATTTCCACTTCAGGCTCTTCTGCTTCTTTCTCTTTGCGATGAAAGAACAGCATGAGGGGACTTGCAATGAACCACGAAGAAACAGTTCCAAACACTACGCCTAGCGTCATCACTAAGGCAAAGCTGAAGATCGAAGCCCCTCCAAAGATGAGCAGCGCTATGAGCACGAGCAATGTGGTGCCTGACGTAATGGTTGTACGACTGAGCGTTGCATTCAAGGCAATATTGACAGTTTTAGCCATCGGTCTATTGGGGTATAGACGGGTGTCTTCTCGGATTCGATCGAATACGATGATCGTATCATTGAGCGAGTAGCCAATGATGGTCATGATCGCAGCGATGGTGTTGAGATCGATTTGCACGGGCACTTTTAAAGCGTGTAGGAGTCCTACTGCGCCAAGCGTGATGAGAACGTCGTGCAGCAGACAGAGAAGCGCTGCAATGGCGTATTTGTACTCAAAACGGATAGCGATGTAGACGAATATCCCTAGGAAGGCGAGGGCAATGCCGAAGATCGCGTTGTTCCTCATACTTTCTGACATTTGCCCACTCATCGCAGTCCAGTTTGCTTCTAAGTTGTTTTGCGAAGAGGTTGAGAGAGAAACGCCTGCTTCATCAAACGCATGCATGACCCAATCAAGACGTGGATTTGAGCCACCTTCTGCTGTGAGCGGAAGTCCATGGAACGGCTTGCCGGCAAGTTCCATTGCGGTGCTGAGCAAAATTTGGCAGTGCGTGGAAGAGGCTTGCTGACGAATTTGAAAGTCGCGTGGGGTCGCACCTTGTTGCAGAAAATAGGTGCTTAGTTTTTCTACGGCTTCAAAATCTGGTTTTGCTAATTCCACTTGGGCTGAATATCCGCCTGTGAAGTCCATGCCAAAGAGTGTGGATCTCTGGGCTATGAGCGCTGAGCTGCCGATTCCAATGATTACTGCAGCGATGCAAAAGGCATATTTTGCCTTTTTGAGGAAATCAAAGTTGGAAGCGCGAATCCAATTCGCCATGGTGAGCTTTGTGTGGCGAGGATTTTGCAACCAGTGGTTGAAGTAGACTCTTGTCATGAAAAGAGCTGTGAACATGGAGGAAGCGATGCCAATGATCATGGCCACTGCAAATGCTTTAATGGGGCCTGCATCAAAATTGAGCAGGATGAGCGCTGCGATGATCGTTGTGACGTTGGAGTCGAGGATTGCGCTAAAGGCTTTTTCGTATCCTGCCTGAATCGCGGCAGAAATGCGGCCAGAGATCGCGAATTCTTCTTTCATCCGTTCAAAGACTAAGACGTTCGCATCGACGGCCATCCCCACAGTTAAGATAATGCCTGCGATGCCTGCGAGAGAAAGCGAGGCTCCCAGATTTTGCAACACGGCCCAGAGGATTAAGAGATTGAAGAGAACGGCAATGGAGGCTACGAGCCCTGCAAATCGATAGTAAGAAATCATGGAAATGATGACGAGGAGGAGAGCCGCAGAGGTTGCGAAAATTCCTTTGATTCGATCTGTTTTTCCAAGCTCTGGACTGATGTTTTTTTCCAAGAGAATGCGGGGCGTAAATGTGAGAGAGCCTGCTTTCAAGTCAGATGCTAACTGCGTTATTTCCCGTTGCGTAAAGCTGCCAGAAATTTGTGCGCTGCCTTGTAGGGGAGATTCGAGGGTCGGAGAGCTAATGACGGTTCCGTTGAGGAGGACAGCCATGCGCCAGCCATTCCCGCGAGAGAATTCTTCTCGAGGCGTGCCGAGAATTTTTTCTTTGCTGAAGGCGGATGTCCAGGCGAACAGATGAGATCTCGCAGCGCCTCCTTGTACGTCAAAGGAGAGATAATTCCCTTTGGAGGGGTCGTAATTCGAGCGTACATCGATGAGGTCAGAGCCTTCGAGTACATGATTGCGGAAAACGATCAGGAGGGGATGCGTTTGCTGCGTTTCGCGAAGAATGGCCACCATGGATTGTGACTCGTTGAGAGCTTTGCCGCCGCTGATTGTCTGGGGATCTACAAGCGTGAGACCGTTTTCTAGAAGAAGTGTTGCCGCTTGGCTGGGAGATTCTGCATAGAGTTGTTTGAAAGCAATGGTTTGTACGTTTTCGGCGTCCTGTCTTCTCGTGACAGTAGCCTCATTCCATACTTCTTGCAAAAAGCGATCGACAACTGGCGCAAGTGAGGGGTTGGCATTGCTGAATTTTTCATTGACTACATGAAAAAACATGGAAGAGGCTTTGACGAGCTCCGCGGCAGACAGCGCTTGGCTGCCAGGAAAATCGAGTTCAATGTGGTGCCCAATGCGACGCATGGAGACATCTGAGACACCCATTTTATTGACGCGATTGAATAGCTCATTGATCCCTTGCTTAAGATCTGATTCGTCAGTGACGACTTGGTTATTTTGGTCGCGAAGTTCTATTTGAACCGATTTGCCGCCTGATAGGTCAAGTCCCCAACGGAGAACTTTTTTCTCATCGCCCCGAACCATTTTTTTGAGACTGAGCGCGAGGTTGCTCCAGAAAATATTTTTTGTAGGCTTCGGCACATCGTAGCGAGCAGAAGGATGCATGCTGACTTGGGAAGATTTGTATTCATCATTCCATTTCAGGAGATCTTCGTGGATTTGGCTCTCAATTTTATTGCGAGCAATGATTCGCTGCTCTGTATTGGAAAATTCGAGAAGTGCCATGGGGTTTGATCCGTACACTTTGAAATTTTCGCGGGTGGAGGCTAGGAGGGGAGCGTGCAGGCTCCGGAGCTCAAACACAGTATTTTCTCCGGCTGTTGCTGTAAAGCCTCGATGGGCAAGGAGAGTTGAAAGGCGTTGGAAATCTTTGAGAAAAACGCTCATTTCTGGGGTGTCTTTGGCTCCTTCATAGGCTCTTAGAATATGGGAAATTCCTTTCGCTGTAACAAAGAGAGAGCTTCTTTGCGTATCGACAATGAGGCACAGCGATTTTTGCATGGACGGAAGGTTTTTATACTCACTTTGTGTCACGATCGTAAGACTTGCTAGATCGGAGTGTTCAGGACGCCAGTCACTGCGCAGCGTTTGCAGGAGTGCTTCCGCTTGGCTCTTCGCCACCACTTCTAAATTCAAGGCCAAGACGCCTGTCATGTCTTCCATTTCTTGCAAGGCAATGACGTAGGAAGGAGCTCTAGCTCCGGGAGCTATGGTTTCATTGGTTGTGTTGGCAACTTTTGCCACTTCGCTCATCAGCAACTGCTTCGCAATTTGTTGCGTCTCACTGTCAGCGCTTTCAAGAGACGTTATAATATCTGCATGGAGAAGAAGGGTGGCTTGGTTTTTATTCCAATCAATGGCGATTTCTCGGAAAAAAGGGCTCGCTTTCGCAAGATTTAGTTTGTCGTCGGAGAATTCTGGAGAGAAGGGTGTTTGCGTGAAAAGACCGGCTTTTTTCTTGAGGAAAGATTCGGCAGAGGCAAGGAGTATTTCTTGTTTTTCGAGTTCACAAAATTCTTTGGATCCTGCGCTGACTTTCCCTTTGGCGGCTTTGAGCCCATCTCTTGCATTTATGAATTCGCTAAGTAGTTTTTGCGGGTCTACGGCTTTTGCTAAACGGGCGGCGAGTCTTCCGGCAAATTCGGGGTTTGTTTTGTGAAGGGATCCGATTTCTAGGATGGAAGAGGCGTAGGCAAGTAGAGGGTTCACAGTTTCTGAGGGCAGGAGAGGGGCTGTGAGGCACTCGGTGACAGAACGGAGCCGTTTTTGGATCAATGAGCGGTAACGCAAAGAAATGTCCCCATCTGCCGATTTAGGGATGTATTCAAAGAGGGAGCCATTTTTTGTCAGAGGGGATAGCCGGACTCCAATCTTTCGTTGCACGAGAATTTCTTTCGGATTATCGACGGTTGGATTGACCCCTAATTGGGCAGGGGAGAAAGGGATGAGTAGTCCTGCTCTGGGAAGAAATTTTCGGAGGGTGCGGGCTTCTTCAGATTTAGAACATTTGATGGTGATAAGATCTGGGGTGTTCGAGGCTGCTTGGATGGATTGTGGGTGGATATTCAATAAATGGCAGTAGGATTCGAGCCATTCGATGGAATCAGTCTCTAGTTTATCTACTCTTGCTGCGATGTCTGCTGCATATTCTTCAGCGGCTGTTTTGGAAACAGGACTCGCGAGAGGTTGGAGGTAAAAAAACAGGGTCGGAAGAATATTGTATACGGTCAAGGCAACGACTGCCAAAATCAAGGCGAATTGCCATTTACGCTTTTTGTCCATTCAACAGCTCCTATATAGAAAATAGAGAGATTAAAGAAAATGGATGGATCTTGTCCAGCCTCAACTTTTAATCACATAGGGCACAGGAACTCAGAACGAGTCTTTGAAACTTTTGTTACTTCATGCTCGTCGCCATTTTTCACCAGGGAGACACAGAGAAAAAAAAGAAATTCTTCACTCCCTCTGTGCAATCTCCTTTTCCTCTGTGTCTCCGTGGTGAAAAATGGCAGCGAACACGAAACAACAAAAGTTTCAAAGGAGGGAATTGCAAAAAATCGAAGCCAACGGAAAAATCATCAAATTTGGCTCCGAATGGAGTTTTGCAATTGCCTCAAAGACTCGTTCTAATTTCCTGTGCCCTAAACTTTGGCGACTGACTTTGGCGAATAAATGGGCTTGCAATTCCCTCTTATGCTATACTTGAACGAAAACCATTTTTTGAGTGCGCACCATGGGCAGCATCGCCGTTTTGGGCTTGCAATGGGGAGATGAAGGGAAGGGGAAGGTCGTAGATCTTCTTGCGGAAAAGGCGCAGCATATTGTCCGAGCGCAAGGCGGCAATAATGCAGGCCATACCATTCTCGTCGGTTCCCGTGAATTTCGCTTCAATTTAATCCCCTCGGGAATTCTTTATCCAGATACTAACTGTTATATTGGCGGCGGTACGGTCATTGATCCTGCCAGTCTTCTCGCTGAGATGGAAGGTCTACGAGGTCATAAGATCGATTTTGAACAAAGACTTTTCTTGTCTGCCTATGCCCATATCGTATTGCCGTATCATCGGTTGTTAGACAAGTTGTCTGAAGAGAGAAAAGGGGCACAGGCGATTGGAACCACGGGCAGAGGCATAGGGCCTTGCTACGTGGATAAGGTTCGTAGATCTGGCATTCGCATTGCGGAACTGATTGAGCCAGAACTTCTTTTAAAAAGATTGGAAGCTGTGCTTCCGTCTAAAAATGAAGAGTTGGAGAAAATTTACGGATCTCCGGCTCTTGTTCTTGAGGATGTATACCGGGAATTAGAAGCGCATGGCCAAAGGCTTAAACCTTTTGTGGCCCCCGTTGAGGAAATGTTAGCCCGTGCTCACGCGGCGAAAGAATCGATTTTGTTTGAGGGAGCTCAAGGAGCTCTTCTCGACATCACGTTTGGAACGTATCCATTTGTGACCTCTTCCTGCACGCTGTCGGGCGGGATTTGTGCGGGTGCAGGCTTTGGCCCTTCTCGCATCGAGCATGTGCTCGGTGTTGCAAAAGCTTATACGACCCGCGTGGGGAATGGCCCGTTCCCTACGGAGCTTGGGCCGGAGGATTTAGCAAAATTTCCCAATCATACGGAATCGAGAGAAATCGGCACTACGACGGGACGCAAGCGTCGAATTGGTTGGTTAGATATTCCTATTCTTCAAGCGACAGGGAGATGGAATGGCGCCGATTCGATGGCTTTTATGAAACTCGATATTCTCGATGGTTTGGAGGAAATTAAGATCTGCATAGGCTATTTATTGCATGGGAAACAGATGCATTCCTTTCCCACAACCATTGAGGCGTTATCGCAAGTAACGCCCATCTATGAAACACATCCGGGCTGGAAGTGCTCTACGCGAGCATGTAAGATCTATCAAGATCTCCCACAGCAGGCAAAAAAATATTTGAAGAGAGTGGAACAGCTATTAAATATTCCGATTGCGCTGGTTTCTGTTGGCCCTGAACGGGAAAAAACTCTCTGGATGGATCATTTTTTCAATGAGAAATGAGCGATGATCGTCTATTCGTCTGCCGGAATTTTTTCAGAGGAAGAGCTGTCTTTGTTGAGCATGGGGGAGATTCCTCGGCATGTCGCAGTGATCATGGATGGAAATCGCAGATGGGCGCGCGGGCAAGGGCTCGAGCCTATGAGAGGGCACTGGGAGGGCGCAGAAACGTTGATCGACATCGTTAAAGCGGCCGCTGAACTGGGCGTGAAAACGTTAACCGGGTATTCATTCTCCACGGAAAATTGGGGACGCTCGACAGAAGAGATTGAAGAATTGATGAATATTTTCGAGATCTACTTGCATCGAAAAAGAGAATTGATGATCTTGGAAGGAATCCGATTTGATTGGATCGGAAATTTGGATGCAATGCCAGATCGCGTGAAAGAAGCGTTTATTCACACGAAATCGGCGACGGCTCATTGTAAAAAAATCAATTTAGTGCTGGCTGTGAATTATGGCGGGCGCGATGAAATCAGGCGAGCCTTTGGCAAAATCTTAGCCATGAATGAGCGAGAAAAAATTTCCTCGGAACAGGTAACAGAAGATTTGATTGCGGGGCTTCTCGATACGGCTCGTTTTGGGGACCCTGATTTATTGATTCGGACGAGTGGAGAGTATCGCGTGAGCAATTTTTTATTATGGCAAATTTCCTATGCCGAATTTTATACAACTGAAGTTTTATGGCCTGATTTTTCCCCGAAGCATTTTTATGAAGCAATTGTGGCATTTCAAGGTCGAATGAGAAGAAGGGGTTCTCGATGAAAGATTTAAAACGTCGTTTGTGTGTGTCTTCGATTTCTATCGCCGTTGTTGTTTTGCTTTTAGTCTTCGCCTACCAAAGCATTTTTCAGTACATCGCGATTGGTCTTGTGGCTCTTTTAACCGTTGTAGCTGTCTGGGAATACAAGCAATTTGCGAAGGCTAAGGGGGGAAGGATGCTTTTCCCAGCCCTGACGGCTATCACGGTCTTTGAGGTGGTGTCATTTTATGCCGCCTCTCAGTCTCAAAGTTTGCGGCTGTTGCCGGGGGTCGTCTTTTTCTTAGGGTTTCTCGTTTTATTTGCCCTCCATTTTAAACATCGAGAAGGCGTTATTGTCGATTTGGCGGTTTCTGCTTTCGGGTTGTTGTATATCGTGGTGCCCATGGGGATGATCTTAGGAATTTTGTATTATTCCAACGAAGATGGAAGATTGTGGGTGGCTTATCTCTTGACGGTCACGAAAATCACAGATACGGGGGCCTATTTTTTTGGCAGTCTTTGGGGAAGGCGCAAACTGGCCCCCAATATTTCGCCCGGAAAGACCGTGGAAGGGGCCGTTTTTGGTCTTGTTTCGGCTCTCTTTGCCAGTTATATTTTTCACCTTTTTAGCACCTACCAAGGCTCCGATTTTCAACTCGGCATGATTGAATGGGTGTCTCTAGGCGTAATTTTAGGGGTGATGGCTCCTTTTAGCGATCTTTCTGAATCGCTGCTAAAAAGAGATGCGAACAAAAAAGATAGCAATGCACTCCCAGGTCTTGGGGGAGTGCTCGATGCGATTGACTCGCTTCTTTTTACAGCGCCGATTATTTTTTTCTATCTCCAATATATAAAGCATTGAAAAACTCATGATCATAGCAATTGACGGCCCAGCCGGCACAGGAAAATCAACGGTCGCCAAAGGTGTGGCTAAAAAGTTGGGGTTTACTTATTTCGATACCGGAGCTATGTATCGCTCTGCGGCATGGTGGTTGAATAACCAAGGGATAGATCTCGAAGACGCTGACCTTGTGGTCAGAGAAATTCCGAAATTCGCGTATGAAATCAAAACGGAAGCGGATGGCGGAAAGAAATATTTTGCAGGCGGTGTCGATGTGTCCCACGCGATCCGAACCCCTGAAATTTCAACGCTTGCTTCGAAGATCGCAACGTACCCGGATGTTCGCAAAGCGCTGGTCAAAATTCAACGAGCCTATGCGCAATCTGTCGACGCTGTCTGTGAAGGGCGCGATATGGGGACTGTCGTTTTTCCTCAGGCAGAGGTGAAAATTTATTTGATGGCAAGTCCGGAGACTAGGGCAGAAAGGCGATATCGAGAACTCCTTATGAAGTTCCCCGATGCTTCAGATACGTTTTCTTACGAACAAGTTTTGAATGACGTCCGGCAGAGAGACCATCAGGACATGACCCGATCCGTTTCTCCGTTGAAACAGGCGCCTGATGCCGTATTGATCGATACGTCTGATTTAACAGCTACGCAGGTGATTGAAAAGATCGCTGCCATTGCGCAATCGAAAAAAAAAAGAACGGCGATGCGATGTAGTTACGGTTTTGTGCTGGCGCTCGCTCGTCTGTATCTCAAGTTGTTTTTTCGCCTGAAAATTTATGGGGTGAGACATTTTCGTCCTGGGTCTGCGATCATCGCTGCGAATCACGCGTCGTATTTGGATCCTCCTGTAGTTTCTGTTTCTTGTCCTGAGGAAGTCCATTTTTTGGCGAAGGAATCATTGTTTAAAGCGCCTTTATTCGGGTGGTTGATTCGCTATCTCAATTCTCATCCCGTTTCTCGAGAGACGGCGGATGCCTCTACGTTTAAATTGATCATTGGACTTCTCAAAAGTGGTCATAAAGTGATTTTATTTCCCGAGGGGGGGCGCACCAAAGATGGATCTTTGCAGCCGATCGAACGGGGGCTTCCCTTCTTAATGATGAAAGCGAAATGTCGCATTCAGCCGGTGTATGTGAAGGGCACATGGGACGCGTGGCCGCCAGGGAAAAATTTGCCCAAATTATTTGGGAAAATTACCTGCGTGTTTGGTTCTCCCATCGAATGGGAAGATTTCGAATATTTTGACAAACGAGACGCCGAACAGCGGATCATGGATCGAATGGGCGAGTCTTTACGAGCCTTAAAGCAGTGGTTAGAAGACGGGGCCAACGGAGATCCGCCTTAATAATCCAAGTGTTAAAATGCGCGCGCGCTCTTAAATTCCGTATGTGGCGTCTGAGCCTACCTCTGATAAAACTTGAATAATAAAAAAATTGAAATTACATTTCGGATATCCAATATGATTTAAGGAGTTTGAGATGGGCTATATAAAATATTTTTCAAGCGCTGATAAACTGCGTCTACTCCTGTTGATCTCTTGCAATATGGCGTTGTTTGGAGCTCCCACAGTCATCACGGTGAATGATTATACGGATGTAAATCAGGGGACAATGCAGGGTGGGTTGATTGGGTCTACTACTGACTTAAGAGGCGCCTTAAATCAAGTCAATCTTGTGCCAAATCCTGAGGGGTATGTCATCAATTTCACGAGCACCGCAAATGCCATTCAACTCGGAGCCATGCTTCCTATCTTAAATTTAGTGCAACCCTATCCCCTGACAATCGATGGAGGTGCAG